>Ga0307948_1001681_pt1 | contig 15820 bp, 16 predicted proteins | sample OrgLakmetagen280_FD_201824 | JGI IMG/M metagenome (GOLD analysis project Ga0307948, IMG submission 201824) | Saline water microbial communities from Organic Lake, Antarctica - #280 | ecosystem: Environmental > Aquatic > Non-marine Saline and Alkaline > Saline | place: Antarctica: Organic Lake...
CCTACCACCTTTGATGCACAGATTGTGTAGCTATGGTGAGGTTCCAATGAGGTGGTGCGCGGCACACAATCTGTGCATCAAAGGTGGTAGGGGTTGGTGGAGCTATGGTGAGGCTCCAATGAGGTGGTGCACGGCACGCCATCCGTGCATCAAAGGTAGGGTTAGCCAGAACCATATGTGTACACCGTATATGACCGTATGTATGGTAATTTCCCTGCTAAAAATGCCGTACTTACACCGTATATACGTACGTGTGTATGGTTTTGGCCAACCCTACTCACAGGGTTGGGGTTGGTGTAGCTATGGTGAGGTTCCACTGACCTACCAACTGTGATCATAACATGTTGCTGTTTTTATCTTCCCTTCCTGTCTTGAACGAATTTGGGGAAGGGGATCACTACCTGACCCGTTCTTCCTTCTGTTTTCTAGACCTGTGCAACGACCAGGCTGGGAAAGTTGCGTGTCTGTTGTGTTTATGATCAGGCGTGTGTGTTTTTGTTCTTGCGTGTGGTGTGCGTGTTTGTGTGTCTGTCTATGCGTAAGTGTGAGCGAGTGTGCAGCACATTGTAGGAGTGCAAACTGATCGCCCGTACTCAAAACATCACGCAGACACACACACACACACACACACACACACACACACGCACAATCACACACAATCACACACACACTTAAGGAACTTGTGTGCGTGAACGTTCAACTGACACACTCATTTGAGCAAATCGCAATAAGGACGCATGCACTCTGACAACACACGCTGTCCCTGCAGCCTGCGTCGTATGCTGGGTGCAGGTGACTGGCTTCTGGTCGGCAAAGTGAACAAGAAAAAAAACACAACACACACAACACACACACAAACACACACACACACACACAACGCACACACTGTCCCTGCAGCCTGCGTCGCATGCTGGGTGCAGGTAACTGGCTTCTGGTCGGCAAAGTGAACAAGGACACACACACAACACACAACGCACACACTGCCCCCGCAGCCTGCGTTGTATGCTGGGTGCAGGTGACTGGCTTCTGGTCGGCAAAGTGAACAAGAACACACACACAACACACAACACACACACAAACACACACACACACAACACACAACACACACACACACACACACACAACGCACACGCTGAACAAAGTACACTAGAAGAGCCACCTCCTCAACACTACTGAGGCAGAACCTCAGTAAGTCTGCAAATTCATACCATGAGTAGAATGCACGTACACTTTGTTCAGCGTGCCGTCCCCCCTCCGTTTGGGACCCCCCCCGTCAAATGACTCATTATGGTCTTTGCCTCACTACTTCCAAATGCCTGACGGACTTGCCACTGCAATTGCTCTTCATCGTTATTCTCGTCACCGGTACTCTCAGCAAAGCAGACCAGGATCCGCAGGGGGTCATCCTCAGAGCGTGATGATGCCTGGGTTGCCTTGCACACCTCCCGCACCTCGTCTATATCTGCAACTGCAAGGGCGGGCACGTACTTGTGCATCCTTAAGGCACGGCAGCAGCTGTGCTACAGGAGCCAGCCAGCCTTTCAAGGGTGCAGCCTCAAACAGACCAAGAGTACACACCTCTGGAAATACCCGAGCAATGAAAGGGTCGTCACACTTGCAACCCACCAACCCTAAACCTTGAACAGTCCGTGCCAAGGATGTGCCACACAAAGGCTCTAGAGCGGTGAAAATGCAGCTGCACTCAACATCTTGACCTTCGATAGCCAAGTAACCCTCGCCGCTTCGTGTGAGGGAGGATTGCATAGTATGAACACGGGCAGCGCTCGTGCGGAGTGCCTCAGCAATGCCGGACGCAACATCAGGAGTCAAGCTTTGAACATTCAATGTGCCGCCAGCCAGTTTAAATGACTGGAGTGAGGGCCATCTGTAGGTTGCAGGCAACAAAAATGAAAGGGAATTCATCTGGCAGTGTTGTTTCATGGTCTAAAGTCCGGTCCCATGCATACCTTCTCCCCATTCATGCCAGGCTGGAGGCCTTTGTAATCCAAAATTAACTTAACTATACCTTCACCCCTCTCCGGCCAAACAGTGCCAGCAAGCTTAAATCAGCCATGGTTCCTCTCCATCCACTCTGCCGTACTGATTAGACTTAACAGTTGTGATAGTTGAATTTGCATTTACATGCCTGCAGGCCAAAAGACCCAGTGATAAATGATTCAGACATATGAACAAGTCTTTTGCATTCAGATGATGAGTAGAGGAGTGGGCTTTCAACTGGATAAAAAGCGTAATGGCACTGTTGGGGGGACGTTTGGCATGGAGACGACCTTGAGTGCGGAACCAGTTTGTCAGATGGAATTATTAGGGGAAAGACCAACAAAAAATATTAGCTACCTCATCAGCATGCAGCAATCAAGCCAGGCTTACGAGAAGCCAAGCAAAGAGGAAGAGACCTGTCTCCTGCCCTTGATCGGTGTGAAAACCTTAAACACATCTTGTCACAATGTAAATTGACCAGACCAATTTTTACGTGATTGCATGCCTTACACGTGTACCTGTCTGAGAACAGAAGAAGGAGGTGCTGAATGTCGAGGACGTCAAGCTCAAGGTGCTCTAGCTTGGGAGCGCTGCTGGAGGCTTCCATTAGCTCATCTGCAGCCACCGATAGAAGTGTAATTCAATCAAGCAATACTACACTGGGAGTGACGACACACCCAATGCATTAGGAAGGAGCACTTAATGCCAGCATGGAGAATGCACGTACTAATCACGAATCAGTGGGATCAGCAACTTGTGCTTCAGGCGAGCATCAAACAGGAAAAGTGCCAAGTAGTAAATATATGGCAAGAAAAATGTACAACTGCGCATGTTCTTGGATCAGTGAGAGCAACTTGTTCTCCAGGCGTGATATGCACAGGGGAACCGTCTGCTTTGATGAAAATATGTGCAATTACATATTTCTCGGGTCAGTGAGAGCAACTTGTTCCCCGGGCGTGAAATGCACAGGGAACGTGCCTACTTTAAGAAATTGACAGGAAAAAACATGTGGACAAGTTATGCATGCGTTTGGTATTAACAATTAATATATCTAGCTCACCAGGAAGGGCACGCAAGCTCAGGTGCTTCAAGGGGCATGCCTGTAGTACCTGGGCAACTCTCTTAGTATTGTATTCTGAGTCCACATGCAGCTTTGTGAGTTGGCGGAGGCCCTGAGAAGAGGTGAATGCAAGAAAGCACGTTCAAAGGGCATTTGGTTTTCTGTCAGCAAGGGAGGAATACTAAATGATAATCACCTGGAAGGAGGGCTGGAATGAGAGCGTTTTGACCGGGCTGAATAGTACGCTTAGACTAGTACAGACGATAGCCAGGCTTTTGAGACCCTTGATGCTGCTGATTGCCTGAGGCTCATGAAAGAAGCAAGGGACAAGGGGGGTAGGGCTTGTGGCATAGCATTGAAAGGTCTTTTGAGCACAGTAAAATCGCACGTTCTTTACCAACTTCAAACCTAGCTTGCATCCCAACAGATTCCCAACCTGTCCCACTGAACTCAGCTCTATTTTCTATATGAGATTTGTTTAGCGTGCTTGCAAAACAATGCACAAGAGACACATTCATGTATCATACCTTACACGCCAAACTGTGTTCTGTAAATGGCGCAGACAAATATCACCTTTTAATCCAGTCATTGAAGGCTTTATTTGATTGAGCTAACCTGGATCTTGCTTCAAAAGCGTGTGACTGTTTCTTGCCACATACATTGTTTTCACTGCATGCTAACTGATGGATTACAGTCGATCATTCACGGCTCCGTGTTTGCTTTTACTTGTGCCTATTTGACCATCACCTGCATGTCCTCTGCAATTACGACGGCACCACAGGCAACAGTCAGCTTTTGCAGGCTGGGTAGGTGCGCAGCAAGGGCTCCTCCAAATTCATTTGGCATTGGGTCATTCTTAAACTTAAAGTCCTGTGGATGGCGTTGTAACTAGTGGTGTTGAAACTAGTGGTGCTGTAACTAGTGGCGTTGTGACTAGCCGTGTTGTAACTAGTGGTGTTGTAACTAGTTGTGTTGAAACTAGTAGTGCTGTAATTAGTGGCGTTGTGACTAGTCATGTTGTAACTAGTGGTGTTGAAACTAGTAGTGTTGTAACTAGTGGCGTTGTGACTAGTGATGTTGTAACTAGCTGATCAGCAAACCATTTTACAAAAGCCATGTGCCTGTCGAGAAAGTGCGGTTCTACGTCTGGGTGAGATTTGCTCTATGTGAGTGCGGTGTGAGTGTGTGCGTATGCGTGTGTGGGCATAACCGTTTGTGTATACATAAAAAGCCTTGTCAGTTTACGTACACAGCCATTGCTGTGAGCAAAGGGGATTGTAATAACTGAGGCAATTAATCAATGTTCTAACCACCTTACACTCACTGTAAGCCGAGGAAAGATTTGGGTGATGGCACAAGCTGTCCTTTTCCACGTCTCAAGCGGCATTTCCCAGTCCTGCAGACAAGGTAGCAACGGATCATTGGCTTGGTCGTGTATACATGACCCGAAAAGCCTACTTTGATTGCACCTTGGATGGGTGTGTGCATACCTATACAAAAACCAAGTAGAGGGGATGATCATGATTGGAATAATCAAGCAGGCGAAGGGGAAAAGGGTTTATTGGGGATCAGATAACGGAACGAAGGTAGAAGGTTGCCAGAATTGGAGTTGATATGACCTTACACCACGGATATCCACGTAGCTAAGGAACGTTGCAGAAGCAGTGATCAAGAAACACCTCATGACGAGCTCATGTGGCACACACACGCGCACACACACACCACACACACACACTCACACACACACAAACACACGCAGACACGCAAAGATATACGCACACCTTTAACGTGAGCCTTGTGAACGGTAGCTCATTCCCTTTCCTTAAAAGCAGCTCCAGCAGCTCTAGAAGCGCTGACACTTCTCCCCACCCTGACATGTTTCTCCTAACCCCCGCCAGAGACAGCGCACGCATGACACGAGGAGAAGAAGATGCGTTTGACGCGGCAACCGGCACATCTGCGCTTGCAAATTTTGCACAAGCCCGCCTGGTGCAAGAAGAACAAACATGTGTGGGGAACTGACCTTTCCATTCTATGATTTACGTGCATTCAACTGAGTCAAGGCAGTTCCCTCGGGATCAGAAGCTTATCCTTGAGAAACAACGAGCTGCTTGGTCTGCAGGAAAGGCATTCCTTATTGGACGGAGAGATTGAGCGTTTCCCCCAGTACCTGTGAGCTGACCTCCTCTGCATTGGCGACTGTTGAGGAGGACGACCACAGCGCAGCTCTTGCTTTGGGGTCACAGTGCTTGAAAATGGTGCCCAGGGGTCCTCCAGGCAAGTCTGTGAACTTGGTGCAGCGGGATCTTCGCCTATAGGAACCATATTGTTATTTTGTTATATGAAATGGTTTTGCAAGATAAACATAAGCAAACTCAATTTATAATCTTAAAGGCCTTTTCTTGTCGAGGCAGGAAGTAACCTCTCCGTGTGAAAAGGTCGTGTGAAAAAGGTCGTGTGAAAAAGGTCGTGTGAAAGGGGAGACGCTATGGGACGAGTAGGCATTGCATGCGAGCGATGAACTCACAATCACACACACATGCACAGAAAAACACACAAGCACAAAGCTGTACGTGGATATCAATCACGAGGCCGAGGATCTTACCTAGCCACGTGTTACCAACATGCCCCCTGACGCACTTGAGCTTGCATACCTTACCTGGTGAGCCAAACTGGCTAGCACACTTGAAAGAAAAATAATCACTACGCAGGCAGTGAAAACCACTCTCTGCATTAATGTAGGAGGGAGCCACTTTGGTACCGGATACGTACAGCACTACGTACCTGAGATCTGCGTGATCTGCATTGCATGTTTTTCTGTGCTGTTAGTTTAAATTAGAGCAGAAACTTTCCCTGTGTGCTCACATGTCAGGGGCATAAGCTTCTGTTCCCACTGATTGAAGCAAAACATTCCTCATGCATTTAGTTTGAGTAATTTATTTCGTATGGTTGTGGCTTGCAAGCAGGTGAGCTCATGGGTGCCTCCAGCAGTGCTTCCAAGCTGGATTATTTGAAGCTTTAGGAGTAGACATCCAGCACCTCCCTCTCTTGTTCTCAGACAGGTTTGTGGTTTGCGTATGTTTGTATGTGTGCAAAAGAAAAAGAGAGAGAGAGAGAGAGAGATTTTATGCCTGCACTTCCTCTAAGGAAAACGAGTCAGGGATAGGGGTGTCCTAGCACAGGCGTGATGTCAAAGCAGCCCACTTGTCCCGGTTTTGCTTATAGCATGGATTACAATTTCAGGAGAGGCAATTGACTGTTTTGTTCTGTTCACCTATGTAAAAGAAACGTGCGTGATATGTGAACTTAGGAAATCAAGAGTAGAACACAAACTATAAGAGTTATGGCTCAGTAGATAAGTGTTTGAAAAAGCTACTGAAGTCTAGTACCCAACATCTTGTGAGTACACAAGGAGTTCCCCCACTCCCTGAATGCTCATTAAGCATCAGTGGGAGTGAAGTTCTGGGATTTCCCTGACAATAGTCTAGCACAATTCCTTTTAATTGTTACAATGATAGCTGTTGCACCTTTAGGATCAATTGTTAGAACCCAGAGTCCTAGTTATATGCAAGAAAGAAGGATGAAGTATGCAAGTGAATCAATTGAATGTGCTGTCAACTTCATTGATTGTTGCAAGCATGGGCATTTGGCATGAATGGTGCAGAATGCAGCATTACCCATGATGTATGCAAACACTGCCAACATACATCATGGAAAAGCAGGGCTCACTCACAAAGGGAAGTAACTTACCAATCGTGTGCGGGGGCGTTGCGTGCAGCCGTTTCTACACTGCCCTAGAGCCTGTCTGTGGCTCGCCGCTCACAACTGTATCACAGGCCTTTTGCTGGTTGATCGATTGCATACGGAATCATGATGACCCCTCCTTGGCATGAGTTTTCTTACGGGTGGATACCCTCAGCCTGCTTGAGGCTGCGCCATTGAAGGGGTGGTTGCTTCCTGTAGTACAGGTGCTGCTGCTGAAATATATGGAAGTGCGTGCTTCGACATTGGGAGATATTGCAGAGGTGCCTGAGTTGTGCAAGGCAACACAGGCCTCATCGCGTCTTGATAGCTACCCCCTATAAATCTTAGCCTGCTTCAAAGAAGAGGCCCCTCGCTTAGCCCTATGCCTTAATGGTATACAGCGTGTAGAATACTCAAACCAAGAAATGGCAAAATACTGTGACAGTAGTTTCAGAACTGGTGGGAGGGTGGGCCGAAACGTAGGAAGGGCGTCACCCTGATTAAAATGATCGTGCACGCTTTCCATGAGGCAACTGAAGGACAATGTTTAAAAAGACGGATCACTTCATCAATAAAACCATTTAATTCATACTCAAAAAGTGATTGTGCACGCTTTCCATGAGTCAACTGAAAATTAGCTTACTGGATCTTTTAATGTAGGTAGGTTTTAGAGAATGTAATGATCCTGATGCAGCTTGGTTGAAGTCATGCTGAACAGCTGAAAGAACAAGCCATGTGGTTGTGATGCTGCTCCGTGCTTTTATTGAAGCAGTCCTGCTTCTTTGATAGGGATGTGCTGCTTTTGCAATTAGCATGTGTAAGCTTGTGCATTCTTTTCCTTGGCGGGAGATTGTTTTTGTTAAACAACCCTAAGCTAGATTAACCTGACTAAATTACTGGTCAGGAGGTCGTATTTCTTCCTTGAGCTTGCATGGAAAAGAAACGACAATTTACGGAGACAAAAGTTATTGGAGAGATGGCAGGCCGAAGTAGACCTTGGCTTGCCTTACACAGAAGAGCCACGCTCTCCTGGCACTTTAGCTGCTAATTGTAAACCGTGCTACTTGCGTGCTGAAATTTATAAAATCAAATTACCTTGGTGCATATGAATGAAAAAAATATTTGTGCAGGTGGTCGTGCCAGTTTTCGAAAGTTATCTTAGATACACAATTTCTTTCCAAGCAAAAACGATGCTTTGCTGTGCAGCGTGCTTAGTTGAGTTCAGATTGGGTTGCAAGGACCTCCTACCTTGCATGGCTGCGCAATTGTACCCCCCCCCCCAAATTAACAAAACCTCTGTAGTTGTCTATGGGAGCAAAGGGGTGTGGCTCAGTTTTGACTGCTATCTTTGCTGTTATTATGGTAAAACATTGATTATTTGGGTAGGTAATATGCGATATGATGATATGAGATTTATTTTATGTTTAGGTGTGTGCGCTTTGCTTGTCAAATTATACCAGATATTTGCAAGACCTCTTTCCTCATTTTTGTGATTCATTGGACACTTATTTTGAACTCAATAGCTATGCTGGCAGTTGAGAAGTACAACCAGGAAAATCACATGGCCTTTTATGTCCCTCCTTTGGTCAGACAAAAGGCCTCGTGTTCAGCTGAACTCAATTTGGCCGTGTCGTGTTCAGCTGAAGTGCAATGACACTGGATCCTGCACCAAGGGCCTGCTTGCTTTCAGGGAAAGAATACAAATTAGTTTACATACAACGGCTGTGACCTATAGAATGTATGATTTGTATGCTGCCATGTAGACATAATTAAGTACTAGCTTTATGTGATCCCTTATTACTTGAACTTTGGAAGAAATGAAAATAACTTGCACACGGTAATCATGCATCTCATACTTTCCAGACAGTACACAACTCATCAAGCCAGCTTTAACCAAACAAACCACCAGGCCCACCAAGTCCGCCAATTCCTCCCCCCAATCCTCCCCCAAAACTTCCAGAAGTGGAGGGAGAAATGACCTTCACATCGTTACTGACAGAGGTGGGCGTACTGGTGACGACATTCACCTGCATGTGAGTGTGGTCAACAATCAAAAAGACGGACGATACCCAATCCTTGGTCATTGCTTTGCCCTTCGTACTGGGGTTATTTGTGAATGACCCTGTGATCTGCTGAAAGAGGTCAACTTTTTTCCTCATCCATCAACCTGGGTGTCAAATCCCTCATCCTGATTTTGTTCTTGTAAACTAACAAATGCTTCCAACTGGATAGGATACCTAGAGTAGTAGCAAATTGTTTTGCTGATGAAGATCTGCAAGTAACACAGAGTGATGAGATGCTTTCTAGCACTCTCTCGCAATGGTGCTACACTAAAAATGCGTCCCATCACAGCACAACAAGATATTTCATAGGCTTTTATTCCTTTGTAATTGTCAGGTTTCTGCTTTGGACCACCATATTCTCAACCACTACTATTGCTGTTATCGTGTATTTTGCGTCGTTATTGTGATCTTAATGAAACTTTCTGAACAGCATGACTTGCAGCAAGGTGACGCACGTTGTGCAAGGGATTACCCAGAATGATACAGGTTATGGAGTACTGGTTTTGGATGGTGCTTCCGGCTCCATTATGTTTCATTGCCGTCTGCAGTTTTTCTTCACTTTCTGACACAAGACCAAGTAAAAATACGTTTTTCCATGGGTTTAAAAAGTAACTAACCTCATTAAATTCAGCCCTCATCATCGAGGTCAGCCCAACCCCAAACCACCACCGAGACCTCCCGAGAGTGACGTGGATGGGTTTATGACTTTGACACTGTTGCTCACAGATGTCGGGTTGGAGGTGACAACGTTTGCCTGAAACATTGAGAACGACAAGCTTGATTTGACCAACCCTGCAGAAGTTAAGGCTTCGGTGAAAGCCATGTCTCATTCTCCTCTTTTAATTGTCTCTAAGCAACACAATTTTCAAGGTTTTGCAACATTTGGTGCTACAGCTGCCTGCTTGTACGTAGTTTCAGGTCCAAATACCTGCTTAGAACAAGCAGATATCCATGCTTATTGCAAGATGCATCATGCCATTTGATCATGGCTGCAGATCGATTGATAGAACTCTTTAGCAAAGCACAGGTAAGCACACCTGCAGAAAGGGAGCTAAAGAGCTCACTGATCCCACTAAATTTGGAAGTGTATGAATTTGCGGAACATCACACACTACATTTGGCAGATTTAAGGGCTACAAAAGGTTGAACTGTTTCAGGTTGGAAATACGGGTCAAACCTAACCTGTATCCACTTGTTCCTTGGGAGGGAGATTTAATGTCAAAAATAGATACATTCCCTCATATAAGTCCTAGCGCACCTGCTTTAGCTTCCTGCCTGTCGGATAGGTGAACGGGTTGATGTACGGGTATGTCGAAAGGGAGGTTGCTCCACAACGGTTGGCGTTTGAGTAGCTGTGTGATTGTGTGTGTGTATGTTTGTGTGTGTATGTGTGTGTTGTGTATATGTGTGTGTTGTGTATTGTGTATATGTGTGTGTATGGGTGTGTATGAGTGTGTATGTTGTGTGTATGTGTGTACGTGTGTGTATGTGTGTGAATGTGTGTATGTGTATGTGTGTGTTGTGTGTACGTGTGTATGTATGTGTGTTGTGTGTACGTGTGTGTTTGTGTTTATGTAAAACAGGCAATTTTGCCTATAAGCTTAATAGTCAATACTTCAAAACTCCTACGCCACAATTCAACTGGTCTCGGCTTTAATCTTTACCCGTATGGCCCCGCAGCCGTTGCGCCCTGCAGGTAGTGTGTTTGAAGATGTGATCAGCAGTCAGTTGGCACGATCAAGGCACTTACTTTTTTTTTGAATTTTTCTAATGAAGCAAGAAGGCAACTGATTGCTTGCATTATCTATGTAGTGTCCAGAAATGCCGAGATCCTAGCTAGAAAAGCAACGAACCGTGCGCTGGACGTACACGTGTGCTGGAATTACACTAGAGAGATCCTAATTATTTCTAGCCTGTTCCTATCTGTAACACTTTCCCCGTAGTTGCAAAGCTTTCCGTTGATCTGCCTGCGTAATGAAAACAAGGAAGGGCGGCTCGCTACTGCAATCAAGCCGTCATGTCTTCTTGATTAATTGCATTCATTAATAGAACAGAGCCTCCTCTTTAGCTTACTACATACATACTTCCAATCCCGTAGGTCATCCAGTAACATCAACACATCAAAAAGTGACGGCCCCACAGTTTAGGCACGTAACTAACCTCAAACCCCGGCGATTAGAGCCCTCCCCTCTTAGCATATGCGCGGCACTTGCATCTGCAAGATTTTGTGGCTGCAGTGCCACCAACCCAGCAACGAGGCAGTAGAAAACTGCTGCGGTCTGCATTTTCCTCCGAAACCAGGCGTTCCACTTGACGCGTAAGGCGAAAGTTAAAGTTTGCAGCGAGTAAATAAATAAATAATGAGAAAACCAAACGACGCTTTGGCTTTGAACGCTTGCGGCTGTCTAGCAATCACATATTAAAAATCAATATGGTTTCGCAGCAAGGCAACATCTGGCTATATGTGCCGAACTTGATAGGCTACACCAGAATAGTGTTCGCCATCTATGCGCTCTTCATCAGCCTCCGGAGCCCCGTGCAGTGCATGCTGCTGTACTTCGCCTCCTTCGTGTGCGACGAGCTGGACGGCCGCTTCGCTCGCCTGCTCAACCAGACCAGCACCCTTGGAGCAGTGATGGACATGGTCACCGACCGCATGGCCACCACCGGCCTGCTCCTCATCCTGGCTGTGCTGTACCCCCAGCTGCTGCTCCTGTTCCTGGCCCTCATCTTCTTAGACATCTTCAGCCATTGGTTCCAGATGTATGCCACGCTGCTGGTGGGTGCCATCAGCCACAAGGACACCGCCAGCTCCTCCTGGCTGGTGCGCACCTACTACCAGCACCGCTTCTTCATGGGATTCTGCTGCGTGTGCTGTGAGGTGCTCTACCTAGCAGCCTACGGCTTAGCATTCCCGGGGCCGCGCTCCATAACAGTCTTTGGGGGGATGGGAGTGCAGCTGCCCGCACAACTAGGCCAGCTCCTGCCCAGTCTGCACCTAGTGGTCGGGCCTCAGGGCATCTCTGTGCTGGCATTGCTGGCGCTCATTGCCCTTCCTGGCAGCGTGGTGAAGCAGATTTGCAACTGGGCACAGCTGCGCACGAGCGCCTCCGTGCTAGTGGCTCATGACATGCGCAAGCGGGCTTGACTGTGCGGGGGTTGAACATAAGGGAATGAGGCAGTGAAGAAGCCCAAATGGGCGCACTCGCTACTCTATGGCAGCAGCAGCAGCAGCAGCAGCGGCAGCTGTACCCAGCATAGCAAACACAGTTGACTACAAATAGCATGTGTTACCAAGGCATTGAGGTAACTTGTCTTGCCATATCTAGATAAGGGGTTTTGCATGCATAAATAGGATTTTACATACATATTACAGACATGCAAACAACGTGCGAGCAAGTGTGTACATTGTTATTCTAGGCATTGAGAGCGGCAATCTAATGTTTGCTAGCGCATAGCATTCACAAATAAAGCTTGCTTTTGAGAACTTGCGCAGCTAGCACATATATTGGCGTGGGAGCAGCTCATTTCATAGTCAAGAGGCAAGTTTGTCAAGCCTTCACATCTGGTCATATTTCAGTAGCTTGTTATATCGTTTTTGCACAGTATTATTTTGTATTGTCATTTATCATCATTCTGACATTATGCTGCCCATTCATTCGACCAGTTTTAAGGTTTCAACATATTCTTCTCGCTCACAGCATGAAAATCAGCCTTTGAACTCTTGAAATGAAATATGAGACTTGCACAATGGTTCATGAAAAAGCCTGCCCTGACACAGGGAAAGAGCCAACAACTTGCAAGTGATACCAGTCTCTCAACCACAGCAATGACTCAGGAATGGCAGTCCAAGGCAGGCAACTAAAGCACACGCAAGAAATTAGAACTAGCTAAATCAAGCACACATATATAAAAAGCAGAAAATGATGCCCGAATGGAGGAGCTGCGAGGATCTTTTTCAAGAGCACACCAGGTGAGCGTATGCTTTTTGATGTGCTGCTTAATCAAGGTGACCTAGGTTAATTAGGTACGCATGGATTTAACTTAGTCCCATCTCACACATTTGAGGTTGTCTTGGTAACAGGGAATTGTAAATTGTTGCTTTTTCTTGCAGGTGGGCTTCTGAAGAGCCTTCCAGCCATTTCAGTCAACAAGACGACAACCGGTAGAGTTGAAAGGTGGGTGTTAGTTTCATTGTACGTGCGGGGATGCGTACTCCTTTTCCTTGGTTTGTGTGTGCAAATGCGTGCCCTGCCTGCATATTATTGATTTCCCCGCAGGTGTGTGGAGAGACGCTGATGATGTGTTTAGGACTGAAAGGCGTTTAAAAACGCCACCTTGGTGGTTAAGGGTTAGGGCTTCTACTCACAAATTGGTGCGCCCTGTCCCCGTATGGGATTACTAAATAACGTAATGAGCCCACGTGCCATGAAAGGGCATGCTTCTCTCTCCAATTTTTATGTTAAACAACTCACACTCTTCTACAATCCACCCATAGTAACTTTCCAGTCCCTGACTTGTGTAACATAGCCACCGTCATATTACTGGTCATAAAGGGCGTGACAGATTGTTATGTTTGGTGTTCAGGTGGTTTAACCAATCGAACACCATAGTATTTCTGGCCAACCCGGAGGTGAAAGTCACTAGCAGCTACATTTTTATCCGCCTCTATAATTCAATGAAAAGCTTCTAAATTTGGTACAAATTGCATGATGACCTAGAATGCATATTTTACTCCGCCGACGAGAAAAGCTAGAAAACTGACTGGTGTATAGTATGGCATTTTAGACAGTTGTGGCTACTGTTTTTGCAATGTTAAGGGGCTTTCTTTTTGCTACAATTTGGCATACAATTAGTTGCTTTGTTACGTGTTCATGAGGAGCAACTCGGTTGAGATCTAAAGATTTTGAAATGTTCCAAGCACTCTTTTAGTGGGTATCTTCATCCATATTAAATTGGACAGTTTTCTCACTTTTCTTGTTGGAACTTAATGGCTTATATCCCGCAGCTCAGCCCACAACGTTAGTTAGGTTATCACCTTGATATCTAGGAACATGGAGAGTAAGTGTAAATTTATTGTTAAATTTTCTTAAGGTAAGGTAAGGTTACATCGCTATATATGCCTATATCTAGGAACATGGAGTAAAAATATATTGTTAAATTCTTAATGAGGTGTGACTTTCACCAACGCAAAATCTTGACATTTATCTTAAACGCCATAGCTTGATTAAATCAGTGTGGCAGTGCCACAATTTCTTAGCGTATTATGCCAGCCAATTTAATTCCTCTTGTGTTGCAGGAAACCTGCAAATGGAGCTGACGTCAAGCGTAGCCGTGTGGCATGATTGCCTTGTGGGGTGGTGCTGTTTAAAGGAGAAGGCAGAACTACAGCGAACATACAAGTGGGTGTGGAAATTACAAATTCGTAAGGTTACAAACTACAATGGCAAGTCAAGATGCAGGGGCAACCTTTTGTAGCAGCCCCAATAATTCATTCACATCTGCAGGACGGCTTAAACAAATTGTAGGTAAAAGGCAGTAGTTGGTGGACCCCTGGCTTTGGAGAAGGTCATAAGAATGAATAACTAGCTATTTTCTATTTTAGTAGACCCTGCAACTTAAGGCAACTTTTGTTGAGTTGTTGCTTAATGCCATTTGGACTTCCTTTTGTGAGGGCAGGAAAGTTGACCAGTCGTCTCCTACCGACGGTGTACGCACTTGCTCTAGAAAACATGTAATGTACGACATTATTGCACACATCCAGCTATGTTTATTTGCTAGTGCTAGTGCAACTCACACATGCATGTGCAGGCACTTGAAAAGGAAAATGGCAATTCATTGACCGTTTTGAGTTGTTCCTAATTTTCAAAAAGGCCATGGAAAATGAGTGATACCTTTCATTCACAAATCCAGCATATGCAACGCCCCTTTCCTGAATTGCACGTCTGAGGTCACCCAATGTTTTCTATAAAATAAATGTAACACTTCTGCACAAAAATTAATGAGTGTGGGGTCAAGGGTGTGAGTGGCAGGCTGGATTTGTGCCATTTCCCTGCCAAAAAGGTGGCATGGGTGTAAAAATGCGGGTTTTGGTCTGAAATTTACCAATTATTTTGTGTTTAGATAGGTACAGGGTCAAACCAATTAATTACAGCAAAAAGAAGGGGGGTCGAAAACCTCCCCTAAAGGACAGTGCGTGGGCCTGTTTGCTGGGTAAAAATGGTGTAATACTGAAAACCCTGGAAACACGCTTTCTGGCCATCACCTGAGTGTCGGGAGCCCTTCAGTATGCTCCCAAGGCATGCCCTGTCAAGTTTTATGGTCTGGAATGCTGGAGATGGGCCGTTGTGGGCACCGACAGCTGAGATTCTAAGAAACAAGGATTTGCGCTCAGCTGTATAACTACAAAGCCGACTTTACCAGATGACTTTGTTGCGAGTATACTCTAAATTATGACAATCTCACCTCAGGAGGAGTCGTAAGCGGGCCGAAATAAGCATTGCAATCCATGCATTCCAGCCGAAGCCTTGGTTTCAAATAGTTCCCCTGCCAAAAGTGGAACCCCCGAACCTTCACCAAAATGTCCCCAATATTATTGCAAATCCCCCTGGTAAGTTGACGGTACTGCGGAGGCGCTTCTGGAAATCCACTTTCTGATAGGGATTTCCACCTTGCCCACCTGGGCACCTCCCGTCACAAACTGGGTGTGCAGGAGTGCTTAGATACATCTAATCAAGGTTTCTTCATACCGTACCTTACCGTACTCACCCCGGTGCCCAAATTTTAGAAATATTAAATGTAACCCCGGGTAACCCCGGACCCTGTAATTAAGTACTTTAGCCTTCCCCGCACCAACCCCGGTGGGCATTTAGCCCAGCCAGTGCCTGTACAAGCGTGTGTATGCGTGCACATGCGCGCTTGTGCGTGTGCATGTGTGTTGGTGCGCTTGTGCCCA
>Ga0307948_1001682_pt1:0-10000 | contig 15808 bp, 15 predicted proteins | sample OrgLakmetagen280_FD_201824 | JGI IMG/M metagenome (GOLD analysis project Ga0307948, IMG submission 201824) | Saline water microbial communities from Organic Lake, Antarctica - #280 | ecosystem: Environmental > Aquatic > Non-marine Saline and Alkaline > Saline | place: Antarctica: Organic...
CCTGCTTATCTGCCTTCGCGATGGCCCCCAATTCGTGACGAACGTTTCAGCCCACTCACACACAAACACGCATACATACACACAGACATGCACAAGCACACACACACACATACCTGCTTATCTGCCTTTGCGATGGCCCCCACTCCGTGGCGCACGTTTGAGCCCACTCACAGACAAACACGCATACATACACACAGACATGCACAAGCACACACACACATACCTGCTTATCTGCCTTTGCGATGGCCCCCAATTCGTGACAAACGTTTGAGCCCACTCACAGACAAACACACATACATACACACAGACATGCACAAGCATAAGCACACACACATACCTGCTTATCTGCCTTTGCGATGGCCCCCACTCCGTGGCGCACGTTTGAGCCCTCTCGTATCATCCCTGGAAGCTCCCTGAAACGCACGAGGTCACACACACACACACACATACAAACACACACATGCACACACACACACACACAGCAAAGAAAAAGTTGGGCAAGCAATTTCTTGCAACTTACGAGGTCGTTTGCAAACAGCAAAAACGTTGGGCAGGCAGCTGCCTGCAGAATAAATGGTCATACGTACACAGCACATGCACACAGCAAAAATACGGACAAGCAGCTCCCTGCAGAATAAAAGGTCATCCGCACACAATATATGCACATATGCACGCAGCAAAAATACGGGCAAGCAGCTCCCTGCAGAATACAAGGTCATTCGCATACAGCATATGCACACAGCAAAAATACGGGCAAGCAGCTCCCTGCAGAATAAAAGGTTCCGCACACAGCATATGCACATATGCACGCAGCAAGAAAAAGGGCAAGCAGCTCCCTGTAGAATGAAAGGTCATTCGCGCACAGCATATGCACACAGTAAAAACACGGGCAAGCAGCTCCCTGCAGAATTATTGGTCATCTGCACACAATATATGCAAACAGCAAGAATAAGGGCAGGCAGCTCCCTGCAGGATAAAAGGTCATCCGCACACAATATATGCACATATGCATGCAGCAAGAACACGGGCAAGCAGCTCCCTGAAGAATAAAAGGTCATCCGCACACAGCATACGCACACAGCAAGAATACGGGCAAGCAGATTTTTGCAGAATAAATCGACAAACCTTGCTGGGTCTGTCCGATGTCTGTAGCTGCTTTGGATGCCCTCAGCAACAGGCCCTCCATGCGCTGCCCAGCACAGATCTTTCATCACACTACAATGATCAAATGTTTTGGGTACCTAACCATACTTACACACAGCTCCTTCGACATACCTTGCTGGGTCTGTCCGTTGCCTAGCTGCTTTGGATGCCCTCTGTAACAAGTCCTCCATGTGCTGCTCAATGGCGGTAGCAATAAAGGACACACACGAAGGAGACACAACCTGCAAGCCACCAAAAACATGTGTGTTTGTGTGTGTGTGTGTGTGTGTGTGTGTGTGTGTGTGTGCTTAAATGGGACTGTGTATACTGTATCCTGTGCCTCATCACGCTCAGTTGCAGGCACTCCATGTGCTGCTCAATGGCGGTAGCAATAAAGGACACACACGAAGGAGACACAACCTGCAAGCCACCAAAAACATGTGTGTGTGTGCGTGTGCTTGAATGGGACTGTGTATACTGTATCCTGTGCCTCATCACGCTTAGTTGCAGACACTCCATGTGCTGCTCAATGGCGGTAGCGATGAAGGACACACTTACACACACACTCACACACACACACACACACACACAAATACAAAGGAGACACGACACGACTTATGAGCAGATCCATACAGATCACACAATGAGGTACTGAGGGCCACAGAATCAATGGACTGTGTCACCAGAGGGAGCAAACACACACACACAAACAAGTACACACAATAAAACAAGACTACACAACAGGTGCCTGTCAGCTTTGATGCAGCACTTTAAAGTATGCATTCCGCTTGTATTAGTTCCAAAAGCAGCAATGCACACTTGCACGTCATGAAATGTGGAAGAAGGCTACGTCATATCAACGTCATGTCAACGTCATAACAACGTGGAAGAAGGCTACGTCATATCAACATCATGTCAACTTCATAACAACGTGGAAGAAGGCTACGTCATGTCAACGTCATGTCAACGTAGTCATGTCAACGTCATAACAACGTGGAAGAAGGTTACGTCATATCAACATCATGTCAACGTCATAACATCGTGGAAGAAGGCTACGTCATATCAACATCATGTCAACGTCACAACAACGTGGAAGAAGGCTACGTCATATCAACGTCATGTCGACGTCATAACAACGTGGAAGAAGGCTACGTCATATCAACATCATGTCAACGTCATAACAACGTAAAAAAAAGGCTACGTCATATCAACATCATGTCAACTTCATAACAACGTGGAAGAAGGCTACGTCATATCAACGTCATGTCAACGTCATAACAACGTGGAAGAAGGTTACGTCATATCAACGTCATAACATGGTGGAAGAAGGCTACGTCATATCAACGTCATGTCAACGTCATAACATGGTGGAAGAAGGCTACGTCATATCAACGTCATGTCAACGTTATAGCAACGTGGAGCGATGCTCACATGCACGTCATAACAACGTGGAAGAAGGCTAGCTGTTCAACCATACAATCCCAAAGCACTGACACTCTTCAACATTACCCTCCCTATGTACATACACACGCAAATACATACACACACATATCCATGCGCGCACACACACTCACATGTAAACACACACACACACACACACAAACTCGCAGTCTTGCCCATACAGTCTTGCTCACACAGTCTTGCCTATTGGTATGGTTGCCTACACAGTCTTGCCCACACAGTTTCGCCCACACAGCACTTTCATCTCACTCTTGCCTGTTGTGTAGGTGCCTGCACAGGTATACCTACATAGTCTTGCCTATTGGTTTAGCTGCCTGCACAGTCTTGCCCACACAGTCTCGCCCACACAGCACTTTCATCTCACTCTTGCCTGTTGTGTAGGTGCCTGCACAGGTATACCTACATAGTTTTGCCTATTGGTGTAGTTGCCTACACAGCCTTGCCCACACAGTCTCGCCCACACAACACTTTCATCTCACTCTTGCATGTTGTATAGGAGCCTGCACATTATTGCCTATGTAGTCTTGCCTATTGGTGTAGTTGCCTACACAACCTTGCCCACACAGTCTCGCCCACACAGCACATTCATCTCACCTTGATGCCTTGGTGTGTAGTTCCTCCACAGTCTTGCCTACATACTCTTGCCTACACAGCCTTGCCTACACAGCCTTGCCCACACAGCTCTTTCATCTCAACTTGATGCCTTGGTGTGTAGTTCCTCCACAGTCTTGCCTACACAGCCTTGCCTACACAGCCTTGCCTACACAGCCTTGCCCACACAGCTCTTTCATCTCACTCTTGCCTGTTGCGTAGTTGCCTGCACAGTTTTGCCCACACAGTCTTGCCCACACAGCACATTCATCTCACCTTGATGCATTGGTGTGTAGTTCCTACACAGTCTTGCCTACATACTCTTGCCTACACAGCCTTGCCTACACAGCCTTGCCTACACAGCCTTGCCTACACAGCCTTGCCTACACAGTCTCGCCCACACAGCACTTTCATCTCACCTTGATGCCTTGGTGTGTACTTCCAACACAGTCTTGCCTACATACTCTTGCCTACACAGCCTTGCCTACACAGCCTTGCCTACACACCCTTGCCCACACAGCACATTCATCTCACCTTGATGCCTTGGTGTGTAGTTCCTTCACAGTCTTGCCTACATACTCTTGCCTACACAGCCTTGCCTACACAGCCTTGCCTACACAGCCTTACCTACACCGCACTTTCATCTTACCTTGATGCCTTGGTGTGTAGTTCCTTCACAGTCTTGCCTACATACTCTTGCCTACACAGCCTTGCCTACACAGCCTTGCCTACACTGCACTCTCAACACACCTTGATGCCTTGGTGCCTCGCAAGGTCTTGTATGAGCTGCATGGTGGGAAGCTCGTTGAGGGGCAGGTCCACCTAACACCCACAGGACGTAAAACGTAAACTCGTGTGCGTGTGTGTGTGTGTTTGTGTGTGTGTGTGTGTGTGTGTGTGTGTGTGTGTGCAAGTGTGCAAGTGTGCGCATGTGTATGTGTGTGTATGTATTTGCGTGTGTGCATGCGTGTATGCGTGTGCGTAAGCACAAACGTGAAAAGGTGTGTGTGCTCTCTGCGCCCATATGCCCTATGCATACAAAGCCAAGCTGCATGCCAGCGAATATGTGTGTGAGTGCATGCAAGCAAATGTGTAAATGGCATACGTATGCAAGCTTGTCTGTGTAAGTGAATGTATGCAAATACGCAAACACGTGTATGAGTGTATGCAAGCAACTGTGTACATGACATACATATGCAAGCTTGTCTGTGCAAGTGAATGTACGCGAATATGTGTGTCAATATGTGTCTGCATCCAGACCATTTACAATATGTGCAATACTTGCAAATTATGTATCAACCGAATTATACAACAGAACACATGTGCACGTGCGTACGTCAGGGTACGCATGCATGCATGTGCGCATCAACGTAGATGCATGCGCATACGTGTGTGTGTATATGTGTGTGTGTATGTGTGTGTATGTGTGTGTATGTGTGTGTGTCGGTGTGTGTGTATGTGTGTTTGCGTGTGTGTGTGTGTGCGTCTGTGCGCGTGTGCCTGTGTCCTTACTGTTGATTAAGCACACATACACACAAGAGGCGGATGAATGGATATTGTAAACAGCTCAAGCATGCATTGCACGCCTTTGAGCAAGGATTAGATATGGTTGATAAAAAACCTGCAGTACTCCATACTCAGCTCACCATTCTTTTCTGAGGCACAAACTCTGACACCTTCCTCACTTCAGGGCTCTTATCCAGCTCCCGTTCCTGTGCCTCTGCAGCGCAGCAAACAGTCCACATCACACACACACACGCACACACACTTAGTGAGCAAATGCGTGCAAAAAGTTTGCCAGGCTACTGTGCACATTCCTAACTTCAGGGCTCTAATCCAGCTCCCGTTCCTGTGCCTCTACAGCGCAGCAAACAGTCCATAACACACACACTTTGTGAGCAAATGCGTGCGTAAAATTTTACAGTGAAATTCTACAACGCACACTCCCCCAAGGCACCACGCTACGCACATGCCAGTTTCATTGCACGCCCTCACCAGCTACATCTACAATCCTGAAACACCATCCCTGTAGTTGCGTTTCTACACACACACACGCACACACGCACACACACACACACACACACACGTGCGTACATTCACTGCATCAGCAAGGCACCATCCTCTCACTAGCTGTGCTGTTCAGGCTGCAAACCCTGAAGTATGATTCTGGCACTTCTTCACGGCACTTGATGTAGTTGCATTTTTACACACAATTTCCTTATTGTTATACACGGCCGGCTACGCACACGCGCATTTCACTACATCAGCAAGGCACCATCCTCTCACCAGATCAGCTGTGCAGGCTGCAAACCCAGTATGATCCGGGCACTTCTTCACGGCACTTGATGTAGTTGCGTTTTTACACACAATTTCCTTATTGTTATACACGGCCCGCTACGCACACGCGCATTCCACTACATCAGCAAGGCACCATCCTCTCACCAGATCAGCTGTGCAGGCTGCAAACCCTGAAGTATGATCCGGACACTTCTTCACGGCACTTGATGTAGTTGCGTTTTTACACACAATTTCCTTATTGTTATACACGGCCTGCTAAGCACACGCGCATTCCACTGCACCAACAAGGCACCATCCTCACACCAGATCAGCTGTGCAGGCTGCAAACCCAGTATGATCCAGACACTTTTTCACGGCACTTGATGTAGTTGCGTTTTTACACACAATTTCCTTATTGCTATACACGGCCCGCTACGCACACGCGCATTCCACTACATCAGCAAGGCACCATCCTCTCACCAGATCAGCTGTGCAGGCTGCAAACCCTGAAGTATGATCCGGACACTTCTTCACGGCACTTGATGTAGTTGCGTTTTTACACACAATTTCCTTATTGTTATACACGGCCTGCTACGCACACGCGCATTCCACTGCACCAACAAGGCACCATCCTCACACCAGATCAGCTGTGCAGGCTGCAAACCCAGTATGATCCAGACACTTTTTCACGGCACTTGATGTAGTTGCGTTTTTACACACAATTTCCTTATTGCTATACACGGCCCGCTACGCACACGCGCATTCCACTGCACCAACAAGGCACCATCCTCACACCAGATCAGCTGTACAGGCTGCAAACCCTGAAGTATGATCTAGACACATCTTCACGGCACTTGGTGTAGTTGCGTTTTTACACACAATTTCCTTATTGTTATACACGGCCCGCTACGCACACGCGCATTCCACTGCACCAACAAGGCACCATCCTCACACCAGATCAGCTGTACAGGCTGCAAACCCTGAAGTATGATCTAGACACATCTTCACGGCACTTGGTGTAGTTGCGTTCTTACACACAATTTCCTTATTGTTATACATGGCCCGCTACGCACACGCGCATTCCACTACATCAGCAAGGCACCATCCTCTCACCAGCTGTGCTATACAAGCCCTGGAGGGCCATTGCGGTTTCTTGCTGGGCGCGGATGTCTTCCGGAGTTATGGGCGCCTGTGTACGCAGCAGCCGTGAAAGAGCGTAAGGCACATCGTAAACATGGTGGTCTGGAACAAATCACACTGAGTGCCTAGGTCATATTTGGGGTTGTAATGGGCGCCTGTGTACGCAGCAGCTATAAAAAAGCATCAGGCACATCGTAAACATGGTGGTCTGGAACAAATCACACTCAGTGCCTAGGTCATGATTGGGGTTGTAATGGGTGCCTGATAATGCAACAGCCGTGAACGTGAAAGAGCGTCAGGCGTGTTGCAATTATAGCAGTTCATATCGGACCAAAACATAGCGGTTTTAAATTAGGCTTGGAGTGTACTTTCGACAAGTTTCAGAGATCATCAGGCACATTTGTAAAAACTGTTTGGGTCGAATTTGGAGTGATGGGTCTAATAATTTGAGGTAATTTGCTGACAGCAATATCAGGAATGATGATTTCCTGGCACAATGTAAGCATGGTGATATTAGCATGATTATGATTGCATAATGTTTGCATGACTATAATTACCATGCACGTTACACCTACACCAACGTTACAACTACACCAACGTTACAACTACACCATGCACGTAGAAGAAACATGCACGTCACAACTACACCAACGTTACAACTACACCAACGTTACAACTACACCAACGTTACAACTACACCATGCACGTAGAATTACCTTGCACGTTACAACTACACCAACGTTGCAACTACACCATGCACGTAGAATTACCATGCACGTTACAACTTTAACATCCCAGGCCGCGTCAAGCCAGCCTCAGTGTCAGCCGAACTGCCCGATGCGCACACACACATATACACACACACACACACGCACGCACGCACGCACGCGCACACAGACACACATACACACACAGACACACATTACTGCACAACATACACCGACACATTACTGCCCAACATCCCGGGCCAAAAACAGTCCACCTCACTGCTGACAGACCTGCCAAAATGCACTCACACGCGCACACCGACACACACACACACATGCACACACATACAATGACATCGACACATACATACGCACGCACACACACACATACACACACACACACACACATACACATACACACCTGCATACTGCCCAACATCCCGGGCCGCATCATGGCAGGAAATCCAGAGGGCATGTTGCGCATGTAGCTGCGAGCACAGACCAGCACCAAGGCATCCCACAATTACACCAGGCCAGAAATGAACCGTTGCTAAAAGGGTAATCCGACAGATGCCATTTCTGTGCTTCGTGCGATATGCATCCACGTAACAAGAAACACCTTTTGGATGACCTGATCAATTTAGCTACGCACACGTGCCTGTTGAACTGGACCAGTTGGTGCCTGTTGAACTGGACCACGTGTGACCACGTGCCTGTTGAACTGGACCACGTGCCTGTTGAACTGGACCAGTTTAGCTACGCACACGTGCCTGTTGAGACCAGTTAATCTGCAGCACCGCAACCAGACTGGAAACGCCTTGCAAGCCACACAACTTATTAAGATATAGCCGAGTAATGAGTTGTGTGTTAATTCCGATCAGCAATCTTTGCGTGTTATCTCTGATCAGCAATCTTTGCGTGTTGATTCCGATCAGCAATCTTTGCGTGTAAATTCCGATCAGCAATCTTAGCGTGTGAATTATCTTGACACGTGAGCCTTGGACTGCGCAGCTGAGTATGTTGTGGATTGTTATACTCCAAAGCACCAAACAGTCACTGAGTTTGGTGCAGTAGGTGTCTGTTGAGAAGATTTGGCAGAAAACACTTTGAACCGCAGCCGATTAGATACACACACACACACACAGTACTACGTGTCCCCCAGTTGCTAGGTTTCAACACAAGCTGCTTTGGAAGCATGTACCAGTGCTGGGCTTGTAAAGTGTCAGTCGTGGCACATGCAGGGCTGGCCAGAACCATACACATGTAAGTATACCGTGAACAGGCTTTTTTCCAAGATATACAGGCTTTTTTCCAAGGTACCCAGGCTTTTTCCCAAGGTAAACAGGCTTTTCCCCAAGGAACTCCAATAAACTCATTGTCAACTTTCTTTGTCCATCATGACAATTAGTTATAGGAATACAGGCTTTTTCCCAAGGTAAACAGGCTTTTCCCCAAGGAACTCCAATAAACCCATTGTCAACTTTCTTTGTCCATCATGACAATTAGTTATAGGTATACAGGCTTTTTCCCACCGTATCCAAGCGTTTTTGTAAGGTATACAGGCCTGTTTACAAAATATACAGGCTTTTTTTCAAGCTTCCGCTTAGATGCCCCTGAGGCGTATAGAGCGATGTAACCTTATGTATATTTACGTTGTGATGTAACCTTAGGTATATTTTTACGTTACGATGTAGCCTTATGTATATTTACGTTACGATGTAACCTTATGTATATTTGATGTATGTGTGTATAATATACGGTATTTATTGCAGGCATATGGTCACATACGGTGCATGCTATACAGCGCATACTATACGGTGCATACTATACGGTGCGTACTATACAGTGCATGCTATACGGTGCGTACTATACAGTGCATACTATATGGTGCATACTATACGTACACGTACATACGGTGCGTACTATACGGTGCATGCTATACGGTGCATACTATACGGTGCGTACTATACGGTGCATGCTATACGGTGCGTACTACACGATGCATACTATACGGTGCATTCAATACGTACATACAGTGCATACATACAGTGCATACTATACGGTGCGTACTACACGATGCATACTATACGGTGCATTCAATACGTACATACAGTGCATACATACAGTGCATACTATACGGTGCATACTATACGGTGCGTACTATACGGTGCGTACTAAATGGTGCATACTATACGTACACGTACATACGGTGCATACATATGGTTCATACTATACAGTGCGTACTATACAATGCATGCTATACGGTGCGTACTATACAGTGCATATTATATGGTGCATACTATACGTACACGTACATACGGTGCGTACTATACGGTGCATGCTATACGGTGCATACTATACGGTGCATACTAAACGGTGCGTACTATACGGTGCGTACTATACGGTGCATTCGATACGTACATACAGTGCATACATACAGTGCATACTATACAATGCATACTATACGGCGTACTATACGGTGCGTACTATACGGCGCATGCTATACGGTGCGTATTATACGATGCATACTATACGGTGCATTCGAGACGTACATACAATGCATACATACAGTGCATACTATGGTCACATACTACTATCCGCACATACTATACGTACATACAGTGCATACTACGGTCACATACTACTATACATACGTACTAAACGTACATACTATCCGTACA
>Ga0307948_1001685_pt1 | contig 15785 bp, 16 predicted proteins | sample OrgLakmetagen280_FD_201824 | JGI IMG/M metagenome (GOLD analysis project Ga0307948, IMG submission 201824) | Saline water microbial communities from Organic Lake, Antarctica - #280 | ecosystem: Environmental > Aquatic > Non-marine Saline and Alkaline > Saline | place: Antarctica: Organic Lake...
TGAGGCACAAGAGCGTGTCTGTGAAACATGATGTGTGCAAGTGTGCCTGTATGAATGATGCGTGCAAGCGTGCCTATGAAATGATGTGTGTGTGTGTGTGTTTTTGTGTGTGTACCTGTATGCAATGATGCATGCAAGCGTGCCTATGTGAAATGATGTGTGCAGGTGTGTCTGTGAAACATGATGCGTGCAAGTGTGCCTGTATGGAATGGTGAGCACAAGCGTGCCTGTGTGAAATGATGTGTGCAAGCGTACCTAAATGAAATGATACAGACAGTCTGCAGGTGTTACTTAGGTTATTTCATATCAAATCTAGGAGGAAATGTGTTGCCTCATCAGTTGGTAAAAGGTATGCTTCATAATTGTATGCAGACATGAACATCAAAACATGAAAGGAAAGGTGTAACACCCCTGGTATATAATATATAAACACGATACGCAAAGCGAGTGTGTGTAGAAAGATCAGACAAGGGATCCGTGGATCCCACGAGGGATGCACCGTACACCTGAATGAAGTGCGGGTATGCAGTTGGCGTGTACTAACGGCGCGCTTCAATATTTTCTACAGAGAAAACTGCGGGCGGCAAAAACCACTTCCCACGTTAATAAAGGAAACAGCCAGGGATGATGGTCGTCCCCATTTACAAAAAAATGATGGTAACGAGGACGGACACCCATGCGAACTCTACCTGTTTGCTTCGACAAGTGGAAGGGGAGGTCCATGATGATGGTCGTCCTCATTTACAAAATAATGATGTTAACGAGTTTACGGACACCCACGCGAACTCTACCTGTTTGCTTCGACAAGTGGAAGGGGAGGTCCATGTTGTGAAGGTGCGTGAACACTTGGAGGGAAATGCTGCGGATGGCTCCCTGGGTGACCTGCGAGAGCAGATCAGCAGGCACGCGAGTACATAGTGTGTGTGTGTATGCTGAAATCCTTTTTTTGGGTGTGTATATGGTGCTGCATGACTCTGAGGGCATTGCCGCGGATGTGTGTATATGGTGCTGAATTACTCCGAGGGAAATGCTGCGGATGGCTCCCTGGGTGACCTGCGAGAGCAGATCAGCAGGCACGCGAGTACATAGTGTGTGTGTATGCTGAAATCCTTTTTTTTGGGTGTGTATATGGTGCTGCATGACTCTGAGAGCATTGCCGCAGATGTGTGTATATGGTGCTGAATTACTCCGAGGGCAATGCTGCGGATGGCTCCCTGGGTGACCTGCGAGAGCAGATCAGTAGGCATACAAGTACATAGTGTGTGTGTGCTACACATTGTGTGTATATGGTGCTGAATTACTCTGAGGGCAATGCTGCGGATGGCTCCCTGGGTGACCTGCAAGAGGAGATCAGTAGGCACGCAAGTACATAGTGTGTGTGTGTGTGCTACACATTGTGTGTATATGGTGCTGAATTACTCTGAGGGCAATGCTGCGGATGGCGCCTTGGGTGACCTGCAAGAGGAGATCAGTAGGCACGCAAGTACATAGTGTGTGTGTGCTGCACATTGTGTGTATATGGTGCTGAATTACTCTGAGGGCAATGCTGCGGATGGCGCCTTGGGTGACCTGTACGAGCGAATCAATACGCATGCTAGTGGGACTTCTGATGTCTGTGTCGAGCACTGTGCATGTTTAAGGTTGGCCAGAATCATATACATACACCGTGTAAGACCGTATATTTGGTGATTTCCCAGCCATTAATAACATAAATAAAACGTACATATTTATGGCTCTAGCTGCCCCTAAGTAATATGCAGGTGCCTAAATGCTTGATAGGGCAGCACTGCAGACCTGCAAGAGCCAATGACACGTACACAAGCACGCGTGTATCTGTGAGATGCCAATGACACGTACACAAGCACGCGTGTCTCTGTGAGATGCCAATGACACGTACGCAAGCACGCGCATATCTGTGAGATGCCAATGATACGTACGCAAGCACGCGCGTATCTGTAAGATGCCAATGACACGTACGCAAGAACGCGCATATCTGCGAGATGCCAATGACACGTACGCAAGCACGCGCGTATCTGTGATATGCCAATGACACGTACGCAAGAATGCGCATATCTGCGAGATGCCAATGACACGTACGCAAGCACGTGCATATCTGCGAGATGCCAATGACACGTACGCAAGCACGCGCGTATCTGTGAGATTCGCAGAGCGCTGGAGTCATTGTTGTGGAATGTTTACACAACATTTGCAAAAGTAGGGAGGTGGCTATGTAGGATGGTTCCAGGGTTCTGGACTGCGCCATTGACTGTATGAGCAACAGATTGCCTTCGGTTAAATTTCTTGGTCGTCTGCTAGGGTTTGCGATTGTACGGATCTGAAGATGCCTGCTAGGGTTCGTGATGTGACGGATTGGGAAGGTGGCAAGGGTTATGATCCTTTGCACTGCGGGAATATCCTTTGCCCAAATATGCCACATACGCACGGGTGCATCGTTGCAAGCCGAGAGAGCCATTTGCATTGGGTTACGAGTGTGACAGCCATTCGCAATTAGTTACAAGTGTGAGAGCCATTCGCAATTTGTTACAAGCGTGAGGACCATTTGCATTGGGTTACGAGTGTGACAGCCATTCGCAATTAGTTACAAGCGTGAGAGCCATTTGCATTGGGTTACGAGTGTGACAGCCATTCGCAATTAGTTACAAGCGTGAGAGCCATTTGCATTGGGTTACGAGTGTGACAGCCATTTGCATTGGGTCATGAGTGTTAGATCCATTTGCATTGGGCTGCAAGTGTGAGAGCCATTTGCATTGGGTTACAAGCGTGAGGGCCATTTGCATTGGGTTATGAGTGTGAGGGCCATTTGCATTGGGTCATGAGTGTTAGATCCATTTGCATTGGGCTGCAAGTGTGAGAGCCAATTGCATTGGGTTACAAGTGTGAGAGCCATTTGCATTGGGTTACGAGTGTGACAGTCATTTGCATTGGGTCATGAGTGTTAGATCCATTTGCATTGGGCTGCAAGTGTGAGAGCCAATTGCATTGGGTTACAAGTGTGAGAGCCATTTGCATTGGGTTACGAGTGTGACAGTCATTTGCATTGGGTCATGAGTGTTAGATCCATTTGCATTGGGTTACAAGTGTGACAGCCATTCGCAATTAGTTACAAGCGTGAGAGCCATTTGCATTGGGTTACGAGTGTGACAGCCATTCGCAATTAGTTACAAGCGTGAGGGCCATTTAAATTGGGTTATGAGTGTGAAATCCATTTGCATTGGGTTACAAGCGTGAGAGCCATTTGCATTGGGCTGCAAGTGTGAGATCCATTTGCATTGGGTTATGAGTGTGAGAGCCATTTGCATTGGGCTGCAAGTGTGAGAGCCATTTGCATGCCAGAGTGGTACATTCCTCCAATTTGCCACGCACACACGCACACCCAATACACCGTGTTGTGTACGTGTTGTACCATGGTGAGCCACGCACAAGGCTTCCACATGCCAGAGTGGAGCACCTCTCCGATTTGCCATATACATAGGGTTGGCGAGAACCGTATGTATACATCGTATATGACTGTATATTTATTTGGTGATTTCCCCACCAAAAACACCGTATGTGCACCGTATAGATATGGTTCTGGACAACCCTACATATACATCTCACACAAACACAAACACAAACACTTTGATGCACCACCACGCACAACATGTTCACACTACCCAATTAAGTACCCCTTACTCGGCTCCTTAATAATACATGCAAATGTGATAATATTTCTTCAGTTGACCATGCGCATCCCTGCAAACACCCATTCTACACCCTTTAATATGCTTACACCCTTTACTATGCTTACACCCTACATTATTTATTATGCTTACCAGAGGGCCTGATTGGCTCATTCTCTTAGAGGCTTAGAGGGAGAGTGTTTTAAACAGGAACGGCTACACAGGCATGAAGCACGTTCCCCCCATTGATTAACAAAGGAGCTGTTTAGGAAGCCTTCGTTCACCTAAATCATCCTCCCACAAGCACAGTGAGCAGGGTTGGCCAGAACCGTACATACACACCGTATATGACCGTAGACTTGGTGATTCCCCTGCCATAAATACCGTATATATATATGGTTCTGGCCAACCCTAACAGTGAGTGCTTGTTTGCAAATAGTGCGCACCTTTGCAAATACCACTTCACTCCCTCCACCGAACTTGCCACAGAGCCTTACTGGCTCGTTCTCTTAAGTAAAGGGAGTGCTTTGAAACAGGAAAAATTAGGAGATTAATAACAAGACTGAAGCAACCTAAGGTGCCAAAAATAAATCAACAACACAGAGAGTGCTTTGTTTTGCGTCACACACGCACATGAGCACACAGACACGCACACACGCACACACGCACACACACACACACAAACACACACACACTGTGTTGTGCACACACGCACATACGCACACAAATACACACACTCGCTCCTGCGCACCTTTGCAAATACCATGTTGCGGCCCTCATTACAAAGCACTGTACCAGCTCTGGCAGCACCATACGCTATAATTAATGCGGAGGCAGAGGCAGTCACAGCAGGGCCCCCTGTACGAGGTGTGTTCATGTGTGGTGTGGTGCCGTACCATTGTATGTGATTATGTGTAAACGTGTGTTCGCGTGTGGTGTGGTGCCGTACCATTGTATGTGATTATGTGTATTAGGTGATTTAAATTTATTTATATTTATATTTATATTTATGTTGTGTGTTTGTGTCCTATGCGTGTGTGTGTGTGTGCGCGTCCTTTTTTACAAATGTTCGTAATAGCAGCGAAAGGCCATCTTTGCTTAGTTGTGTGTGTACCAGAACACCTGGAATTCAAAAGCTACGCACACTCTTGCACAGGAATAATTCCCTCATTGGCAACCGCTTATGACGAAACCTCACACAGTGTTTTGGTATGTGTGTGCCTATGTGTGTGTGTGTGTGCTTGTATGGTTGTGTGTAAGTGTGTGGGGGTGTGGGTGGGTGTGTATGTTTGTGTGTGTGACTATGTGTGTGTGACTATATGTGTGTTTGTTTATGTGTGTGGGTGTGTTTGTGTGTGTTATTGTGTTTGTGTGTCCATGTGTGTGTTGGTCTGTATGTGTGTGTCACCATAACTTTATGAATGTCCGTGTATGAAAGCAATCGCCACACTTGCTCATGCCACGCCTAAACTCAATCAGCACGAAAGCCTGGCAAGCGGCGCCACTGAAGTCTCTGAGTGAGGCCTACTTGTAGGGTTGGCCAGAACCGTATATATGCACCATATATGACCGTACATTTGGCGATTTCCCTGCCAAAAATACCGTATATTACACCGTGTATATAAATGGTTCTGGCCAACCCTAACTACTTGTGAGGAACTGGGGCAGTGGGAATGTGTCAAACACATCGCAGCTGCTGCTGCCCTTGCCTCTGTGAAGAACTGGGGCAGTGGAATTGTGTCAAACACAATGCAGCTGCTACTGCCCTTGCCTTTGTGAAGAACTGGGGCAGTGGGATTGTGTCAAACACACTGCAGCTGCTGCTGCCTTTGTCTTATCCATGTCCTACAACAGGGAGTGAGTAAGACCCAACGCAAGACCGCTGTCAGATCAAATTACGGTCACTGCAAAGTATAAGACTCAGCACATCTACTGATAGCTTCCCTTGCCTTGACCAATTCAACAGGGAGTGAATAAGACCCAACGCAAGACCGTGCTTCCAAGCTAGTAGGTCAGAGTGGTAGTGAACAGACCAGCTGCACGCTCAGGTGTCTTGATGCTAGGTATGGGAGAACAGACTAGCAACATTCATACATGGGTCCATGCCTGGTATGAGAGAACAGACTAGCTGCACAATCATGTGGCTTGATGCCTGGTATGGAGAACAGACTAGCTGCACACTCACGTGGCTTAATGCCTGGAATGAGAGAACAGACTAGCTGCACACGCACGTGGCTTGATGCCTATTATTATAGAACACACTAGCTGCACGCTCATGTGGCTTGATGTCTGGTATGGGAGAGCAGACTAGCTGCACGCTCATGTGGCTTGATGCCTATTATTAGAGAACACACTAGCTGCACGCTCATGTGGCTTGATGCCTGGTATGGGAGAACAGACTAGCTGCACGCTCATGTGGCTTGATGCCTATTATTAGAGAACACACTAGCTGCACGCTCATGTGGCTTGATGCCTGGTATGGGAGAACAAACTAGCTGCACGCTCACGTAGCTTGATGCCTGGTATGGGAGAACACACTAGCTGCACGCTCATGTAGCCTGATGCCTGGTATGAGAGGACAAACTAGCTGCACACTCATGTGGCTTGATGCCTGGTATGAAAGAACAGACTAGCGGCACACTCATGTGGCTTGATGCCTGGTATGAAAGAACAGACTAGCTGCACACTCATGTGGCCTGATGCCTGGTATGAAAGAACAGACTAGCTGCACACTCATGTGGCTTGATGCCTGGAATGGGGAGCACGCGCTCCTTCTGCCGACCATTGCTTGGCTTTAAGCTCCATGGCGTCAACATCAAATTGAACACACATGAGCACAGGCACGCTCACAATCAGCAGCTTGAGACTAACTCCGTGAATTGGCTAGTCTGAACTTTTAGTCAGACCTGGCCTTGTTAGCGCGTCTCTTGTTGCCGATCAGGGTGCCAAAGCATGCACCTCACGAGCACAGGCAAACAAGCATGCTCACGCCCAAAAGCTCTGCACAAAACTTGTCAAATTGCTACACCGACCTGGCATTGTCGTCTCCCGCTGCCGAAAAGGGTGCCAAGGCGTGGACCTCACGAGCACAGGCAAACAAGCACGCTCACGCCCAAAAGCTCAGCACAAAAAATGTCAAATTGCTACACCGACCTGGCATTGTCAGTGCGTCTCCTGCTGCCGATAAGGGTGCCAGGGCATCTACAGCGGACTTCATGAGCACAGGCACGCTCACGTTCAGTACCTTTGCCCCTACCATGAGGCCCAACGCTAACGACACACGGCGCCGGAACTCTGGGTTGTCTGCACTCACATGAAAGCACGTATGTACAAGCATGTGTGCGTGCGCGTGTGTGTGTGAGTGTGTGTGTATGTGTGTACACGTAGGTGTGCATGTAGGGGTAAAGAGACCCAACGCTAACGACACAGGGCGCTGGTACTCTGGCTTATCTGCACTCATGTGCAAGCGCCTATGTGCGTGCGTATGAGTGTGTGTGTGTATGTGTGTACACGTAGGTGTGCATATAGGGGTCAAGAGACCCAATGCTAACAACACAGGGCGCTGGTACTCAGGCTTATCTGCACTTACGTGCAAGCGCGTATGTGCGTGCGTGTGTGTGAGTGCGTGTGTGTGTGTATGTGTGTACACGTAGGTGTGCATATAGGGGTCAAGAGACCCAACGCTAATGACACAGAGCGCTGGTACTCTGGCTTATCTGCACTCATGTGCAAGCATGTATGTACAAGCGTGTGTGTGTGAGTGCGTGTGCGTGTATGTGTGTACACGTAGGTGTGCATATAGGGGTCAAGAGGCCCAACGCTAACGGCACAGGGCGCCGGAACTCTGGGCTGTCTGCACTCACATGCAAGTGCGTACGTGCATGTGTCCATGCGTGTGTTTGAGTGTGTGTCTGTGTATTTACATGTAGGTGTGCATATAGGGGTCAAGAGGCCCAACGCTTACGGCACAGGGCGCCGGAACTCTGGGTTGTCTGCGCTTACGTGCAAACACGTGCGTGTGTGTGTATATTTGTGTGCGTGCGTGTTGTGTTGTGTTTTACCTAGCGTGATCAGAAGTTGCGTGCCAGCGCGTTGTGCAAGAGGTGTCGGTGGATGCATGCATTTCAAGTTAATAAGGCATGCAGCACCCTCATACTCACGCACACGCACACAAATACACACACACATACACACACATACACACACACAACCTGCGTGACTCGCTATGTGTAAGGTCTGTGTATATATAGATAAGGCTGGCCAAAACTGTAGATGTTAACACTCATGAATACACATATAGAGGTGTCTCTGCCACACATGCCGTGAATGGATCATGCGTGTTTGAACATAAAACCCCAAGTATGTACTGGCTGATTTGGCCAGGGCTGATTTAAATATGCATGAAGGATTCCCAGGTTTGTGCACTGGAAGATAGGTAGCAGTTAGTACTGTTAATATGGCTAGCAAGTATAGAAAGTCCGCAGCCAGAATGGATACAGTATGTGCACTTGGCCTTTCTTATATTTCGTAGGGAAGACAAAATAACGTGACTAAGGTTTGGGAGAGTCCTTTGCACACGTTTCCACGAACGCACAAGCACCCACGCACACCAGACTCACACACACACACACACACACACACACACACACACACACACACACACACACACACACACGCACGCACGCATGCACACACATGCACACACACATACACACACACATGCATGCACGCGCACATACACACACGCACACACACATACACACGCACACACACCTTTAGGCCATAGATAGCCAGACATTTGCCGCAGTATATCCACATCGCTCATGCCCTCCCCGGCCTGCTCTAAGCCACCTGTACGTGGTGTGTGTGCGTGTGTGTGTGTGTGTGAATGTGCACAAGCCTTTCAACTGTGTGCACCTGCAACCTAAAACGTGAACATGTGTGCAGCACACATGCGCATCCCCCCAGCCTGCTCTAAGTCACCGGTGTGCAGGTGTAAGAAGAAATGTGCGTACACTTGTATGGGTTGGCTAAAACTATACATACACACAAACATGCAATGCATATACGGTATTTTAAGCAGGGAAATTACCGTAGTTACAGTCATATACTGTGTACATATACGGTTCTGGCCAACCCCTTTCAATTTTAACTATGTACACCTGCAATTTAAATTATGGACGTGTGTGCAGCGTACCCATTTTGATTGCGCGCGCAACTATGTAGGCAATTTGCGTGCATGTGTAGCGTAGTGGCCTAAGGGAGGCAACTCAGTTATACATTACTAATGCATGTTATAGCATGCATGCGTACGTTTGTCCTCTGTCTAGGCCCCCACAAACAGTGCCAATCAGCTTTACACCTAGGCTTTACACCAAACCTGATGCCTTACCACCTCATCTGAGCGCAATCATTCTTATTATTTCTGTACCCATGGGTCCCATTGAGCATCGCTGGAAAGTTCATCTCATAATTTCTGTACCCATGGGTCCCATTGAGCATTGCTAGAAAATTCATTCTTATTACTTCTGTACCCATGGGTCCTGTTGAGCATTGCTGGAAAGTTGGCGCTTTGGGCAGCTGTGTAGGGCCTGGTGCCTGTGTCTCACCCACGACGAAACAGGCATCTACGTTTTGACTGAATGCTCACTCTGTAAACTCTGTATACTCTGTGTCTCACCCACGACGAAACAGGCATCTACGTTTTGACTGATGGCTCACTCTGTTAACTCTGTAAACTCTGTAAACTCTGTGTCTCACCCACGACAAAACAGGCATCTACGTTTTGACTGATGGCTCACTCTGTATTACTCTGTAAAGTCTGTAAACTCTGTCTCACCCACGACAAAACAGGCATCTACGTTTTGACTGATGGCTCACTCTGTAAACTCTAAAAACTCTGTGTCTCACCCACGACGAAACAGGCATCTACGCTTTGACTGATGGCTCACTCTGTAAACTCTGTAAACTCTGTTTCTCACCCACGACGAAACAGGCATCTACGCTTTGACTGATGGCTCACTCATTTAACTCTGTAAACTCTGTTTCTCACACACGGCCCACGGCAACAAGGAACAGGTGCATCCCTGAACTCGCACCAGCCCACGTGTGCCCCGTGCCTCATAAAATGACAAGAACATCCACGCAGGCCGCTATGAGCCACTCCCCACATTAATCAAGATAAGGGATCCATTTTCGATAACGGTACCAGGATCCTGTATCAGAACTACCTTATGGCACCTGAGGCAGCCACAGTCAGGGGGGGCGGGGCGGGGGGCCTCTCGTCGCTCATGAATTGCAGCGAACAAAAAGCTTTGATTACACCGATCCCACACAACCTCGCAGGTCCAGGAAAGATATATATAGTAAAGCTTACCGCAGTCATCCCGCAGGTCAAAAAGATTTTTATGCGGGGTGTTATAGGAAAGGTACAGTACTAAATCATTTTGCATGGAAATGGTACAGGCAAATAGCTGCTTACATTCTGAGCAAATTGACACCCTTTTTATTTGTGTGGGGGGTCAGGAAGGGGGGTTGGGGGGGGGGTAGGTCATTTTGGGCCGGAGGCCCAAATTTCACACGTGACTGTCAGGATTACTTTACATAGGCTCCTGTGAGTACCGTAAAACTCAATTCCTCTCCACCACAGATCAGAAGAAGTAGGGGAATGAGGATCAGGAGGATTGCAGCCTTGGTTTGAAACCGGCTCCTGATGAGAGCTGGTAATGGCGACAGATTATAAGCGATATGAATGTCAGCTATTTAGATGGTGCTGCATGATGGTGCTGCATTGTTGAGTTTAAAAAGCAGGGGTACTGGTGAAGGCCGCGAGTGGGAGCCTTCCGCTGCGTCTTTTCGCATTTGGGGTCTTCCCTGCATGCGTTGTTACAATCAAATAAATATGCCCTTCTTCACAGATAGGAACGAAATACATGAAGCCGAAAAGTTTTGGCCCCGAAGCAGAGTGGTGGTTGGAGTGAAATGACGGGTTAAAGCTTTCTGGCACTATTTGGCGGGGATAGGGGAGGGGGGAGTTGAATGAGGGTGCCCTTCCACAATTTTCTGTGTCCAATGAGCTCACACGCGCACACATACATACACACGTACACACACACACATACACACCTGAGTGCTGATTAGAGACTGATGTGGACAGCGGGGGGCTGGCTTGCTTTGCGTGCATGCTGGCCTCCTGAGGGACAGGCTGCTGACTAGGAGGCTCCTGTCGTGGACAACAAAGTGAATGAGGAGGCTATCGCACGGCAAAAAGCTAATGTCCTGACGATCAGTGGTGAGATGCGTTCAAGTGTTCCTGCGTGCGTCAGTTGGCGCACTGGTCTGCAGACGCTGTATTCGTTTCTTTGTTTTTTTTGCTCTCTGTGTAACCCTGATGTGCATGACTGAACGAGCTGTGGTCTAAGGGTCATGACTGAACGACTAGACAAGAGGGGAGGCATGATGTATCCTAGCTTGTAGTGTTACCTCCTACTCCTATGTAAGGAACGGGGGGACTTGCACCCCATCCTAGTGGCCTCTTTGTGCACTCTGCACACTTGCATCTCTACAACGTTGCATAGCTTGTGCCAAAGCGACTTTGGTGTCGTGAAGCTGGACAAAACGACAAGAGTGCAAGGGGCGTGTATGCTTGTGTGAGGCACTAACCCTTTGTCACACACGTGCGCAGACCGCGCAACTTCAATGACACATGCCTCACCCTTGTGGCTGCTGGTGAGAGAAAGAGAAATTACGCAGGCGGTGAAAACCACATTTATTAAGGGGAAAAAAGCGACTCTGGTACCGAGTAATGTAAAACTCCTTTACCAGCAGACAAAAAAAGGCCCAGTCAGAGCGACCTAAAAATACCAGAAGGAAAAAAGAAGTCACAGAAAGACTGGAGTTCCAGCCTCAAACAAGCAAGAGCACCAGGCACAGAAACTGCAGAGCTAACCTAAGGGTCTACCAGGGATGACCACCCGTCTCAGCCACTGACAGCCTTATTTAAAAACCAAGTCTCTTAGCCAGACGTGCAGCACTGAACCTGCCGTGCTCTCCACCACACAGTCACTCAGTGCAAGCCTATAGAGAGGTCTACTAAGCAAACACTGCTTGCACTACCGGTCTACTAAGCAAACACTGCTTGCACTACCTCAGCGTCACACTGCTCCCACCGTGCCTGCCTTAGTCTGAGGAGGATCCCGACTACCGTACCCCAAGCCGGATACGTTGCCACGCACTCACGTGGAGCACCACTTTTTCAACAGGCACATGGGCCAGGATACATACTAGCTGGTGTTATGTAGGTACTACTTGGGGAGCTTATGGATTTTTTGTTTACGGGCGAGGATCAGTCACATGCCGATCAGCCAAGCACAGGGACACCCATGGGCGCGCTGACGTAGACCACCACTTTTTCAACAGGCGCATGGCGCCGAGCAGTCTGGCTGAAGGTCCCCCCATGGAAATCTTTGTACCTAGTTACAAGAAGGCATGGCTTGTAATTTGCTTGCATAACGCCACACTAGGTATTTACCCTCCTTGCACTGACCTGCTTGGTGATGGCACCCTGCTGCGTGGTGTAAAAGCGGTGGGTGCCCCTTTGGTCGTGGCAGTGCTGGAGCAAGGGCAGGTGCTGGGAGGAAGAGCTAGCGTCCACCAAGGGGCGGAACTGGGTCCTTGCATTCATTGCTGTTGGACCGAAAATACAAGGGGCGGGGGGTTGCGTATTGATTTGGCCGCTTCCTTGCTGTTGCAGCTGATGATGATGTGTTGATGGTAGCCGTTGAGGTTGCAGCCCTGGTGGGTCGTAGCATAAGTGCAATGGAGGGCCATCTCCTCCTCCTCCTCCTCCTCCTCCTCCTTCTGAGAAACAGCGCCGGCCGCAGGGATCTTGCTGCCATGCACCTCCCTGGTTGAGAGATGAGGTTGGCACGCGTGAGCGTGGTGAATGCCAATGCTATGGAATGTGGTGGTTAAAATGTTGCGAGGCTATGGAATGTGGTGGTTAAAATGTCAGGTTATATAACGAGCATACGAGGAGTTGGTGAAGAAAGGCTGGATCTATCAGGAAGAGGAAAACAAACGTGTTCAGTTGAACATCGCCGCATGCTCGAAAACCACTAACGTTCTCATTATTGCTGAATTAGCATGACTGTTTCACATGTGATTGCTCAGCTAAGATGACAAGGGCGAAGAGGATGTGTTTCTGCGTCATTCAACATGTGCGGCCACGTTCAACGTATTCACATGCACAATTGGACAATATTCAATAGATGCTTCCATCCATCCATCTTTCCACACTTGGACATACAGCATAAAGCCTCGCACCTGCAAGCTCGACTGACTTCGGTTTTGGAGTTGTGACGCATGCTGCTCACGCACTGTGGAGGACCACCAATGGCCAGCAGAACTGTGCTGCAAGCACTCTAGGGACTCCAGCACCCTTCTAGGACGCCTGGCAAAAGTTGGGGAGAGACGCTGGAAGGACATCCCTGTTTCTTATTATATGGTGGTAATTTATTCGTACATCTATACGGTGTGTTTCAATAGGGCGATGTTTGTGATATGGCGGTACGGAACTCTTATGACGCTCGGACACTTTTTGGTCAGGAAAAAATGAACCCGAATGACCCCAAATGACCCCAAATGTTTGGAATTGATTGATAATGCTTTTTGTAAACGTCATTGAAGCGCTTGGGGTGTACTCCTCTCACTAGAAGATTCAGTTGTATGTAATAAGTAATTCAGGGAAGATGAAGAAATGGCAGCCCTGACCAGCGAGCAGCTTGCCCAATTCAGCGAGCTCATTAAAGCGCAGGTCGGGGAGCAGACACTCTACCTTGCTTTGCCACAAGTGAGAGGGCTCATCAACCAGCTCTCCATTGCATGAGGTCTCGTGGCGCCAGCCCAGCAGAGACACAGATTTCTACTTCAGGCCCCCATCCCCCTTGGACGCCCTCCCACCACAGCATGGAGCAGAGCTGCGACGGTGGGCTACGGAGTACCTGGGCCAGGAGCATACAAGTGCAGATGTCAAGCGCGCTTTCCAAATTCTTGCATCAGCACCCCAACAGCACCTCAACCAGGAGCAGCATTTCACAGCAGTGGAAAACATACTCCAGGCCATCCAGCAACTGCGCCAGGACATCAGTATGCCTGCACTGAAAGCTCGAGAACCCTTCCTCTATGCCTGCCTAGCTGGGGCAGAGGACTTTGCCATGTGCTTCCGGAGCCGCGCCTGTTGAGGTAACCTGCTCTTGAGAGCAGATAGGCTGTCTGTCTCTTCATGCTCTTGCACAGGTCATGCCTTGCGTGAGCACTCTTTCTACTTGAGCAAGTCAGGATTGCCAATTCCTACAGCCTTTGTTGCTGTATAGGGTGCAGTAGCTAGTGCATGCGTTGCAGAGCACTGATGCCACTGGGCATTCATGACTTTCATGCCATTGCCACACAGAGTGAGTTGATTCTTGCACTGCTTTGCTCACACAACAGTGCAGGCTGGCTAACCTCAAGCTTGGATGACCACTGCAAGCACTGTACCACTGCTACCAACACGACTAAATGTGGCAAGTAGTATCCAAGTTGAAAAAAAATCATCCAGACTTGGGCAGACAAGGTCACCCAGAATTATGAGCGCCTAGGAAGTGGCCCCTTAGACTTCTTTGCCTCCGCAGACTCTGTGAGTGGCGTGAAGTACACCAAGCATATAATTTGCCCAAAGGGGCTGAAACCTGCTGTGTAGCTTACTAGAGCCAGCACTCTGAAACGGAATTGTTGTGTCCTGTTTGATGTGCGAGTAAATGTTCAAGTGAACTCGTGTGCACACACGTGCGCACATGTGTGTGTGTCTGCGTGTGCGTGCGCATGCGTGTGCTTTTCTTGCGTGCGTGCGTGTGTTTATGTGCATGTGTGTGTGTTTGTGTTCACAGGTTTGAACAGGCCAGGCACGTAATGTGCGTGCATGTATGCCCAATTTCTGAGCTGCCCGTGTTGCTTCTTCTGCTTACACAGAGGCACTGCCAGGCGCCCAAGACTCGCAGAAAATGCTTCCTGAAGAAACCAAGTTTATGAGCACGAACAAATGTAGGGGGGACCAATCCCCCGCATGGAAAGCTCCACCCCCAAAAAAGTATTGAGCCCACAGTTTTCTAATTCCCACGTGTCCCCTTGTGCTGCAAATCCCTGCAGGTACGCGCATGCGCATTGCAGCTGGGGCCAAGACAGTCTTACCCTCTAGACAAGCTGCAGCTGCAAGTGGCTCACTGCATGGCGCTAGGTCTTTTTGAGAGGATTGCTCAGCAGCAGCCCTTTGCTTTTGCAGTGTTGTCCCACATGGACCACTGTTTGTCACTTTGCAGTGCATCACTTAAGGTGTTGAATCTGTGCTAGGTAGACCGTGTCATTCTCCTAGATGAGAACAAACCCCCAGCAGCCCTTTTCTAGCTTTCTAACATGCAAGGCTGCATGAGAGAAACAACGAGTTCTTGCTGAAAGCGCTCGGAACACTAGTGAAAAGCCTTAGAGACGCATCCTGAAATGTTTGGTGGCTTCTCTGCGCTGTCAATTTGTGTGTCATCTACGGAGTCCTCTCATGATGCTGTGCCTGAATCCTACGTTTTCCACCTCATTGACCAGTGGAACAGTTGTGTTCATTAGTCCATTCCCCATATTGAACCCAGACCACAGCTCTAGCTTACAGCCCAAACCTGATCCGTAAGGTAATGAAGGTAAAAAATAGGCAGGATTGGATTTACACTGATGGCAGCCTCCAAAAGAATGAAGTAGGGCAAGACACCGGATCAGGTGTTTTCCACCCTCACTTAAATGTTTCCCACAATGTAAATCCAAAAGGCATGGGTATAACCAACACCATTTCATGTGCAGAGCTAGCAGCTGTGGCAGCTGCAGTCGTACACGGCTACTCACATATAGCCACAGACAGCCTTACATCACTGCACCAAATCAAGAAGCAGCTCTCACACCCAAGGTAAGGTAAGGTAAGGTTACATCGCTATATATGCCTCAGGCGGGCATCTGAGCGGAAGCTTTGGGGAAAAAGCCTGTAACCAAAACCAAAACAGAAAGCACTAGGAAAATCAAGGGAAAAGG
>Ga0307948_1001688_pt1 | contig 15769 bp, 13 predicted proteins | sample OrgLakmetagen280_FD_201824 | JGI IMG/M metagenome (GOLD analysis project Ga0307948, IMG submission 201824) | Saline water microbial communities from Organic Lake, Antarctica - #280 | ecosystem: Environmental > Aquatic > Non-marine Saline and Alkaline > Saline | place: Antarctica: Organic Lake...
CATGGCCTGAAAGAGGTCCAAGTTATCCTGAAGCTCGATGACATGCTTCATTCGGAATTGGTAGGCTTTCTTATCGCACTGTGCCCGCGGCGCCTGCACGGCGGGCCCCTTGGAGGCATTGAGCAAGCGAAACTGGATGGCGGTGGTATCGGTGTTGATGGCCATTTCACCACCGAGCGCGTCGATCTCGCGGACCATGTGGCCCTTGGCCTGGCCCCCGATAGCGGGATTGCAACTCATCTGGGCGATGGTGTCGAGGTTACCGGTCAGTAGCAGAGTATCGGCACCCAGCCGGGCGGCAGCCAGGGCGGCTTCGCAACCCGCGTGCCCGGCACCGCAGACGATGACATCGTAGGGCTGATCTTTGCCAAACTTAAGTCCACCACTCATTTTCCGATACAAAATTGTTTGAACAGACTGTCGAGCATCCGCTCGTTATCGACTTCACCGACAACCTTGCCGATAGAATCGACTGCATCACGCAGGTCCGCCGCGATCAGCTCAGAGAGTTCGCCCTCACGCAACTTTTCGGAGGCAAGCTCTAAGCAATCAACGGCTTCCGAGAGGGCGGCAGCGTGGCGGGCATTGACCATGACACCGCCCATTTGCGGGAAGTGCAGACCGGTTTCGATCAGCTCTAGCCAACTTTGGCGCAAGGCCTCGATGTCTGCGCCTTGAAGTAGAGAAATGCGGACATGAGGAAACTCGGGGAGAAAGTCCGCCATCTCGCGCGAGTCATCCAGATCGGATTTGTTTTCGACAATCAGTGTATTGTCGGGCCGCATCCGTGCCGTCAGCGCATCGGGCAGGGTGGGGGAGGGGGTCGAGCTATCGAGCACCAGTAGAAAATTGTCTGCCGTCTCGGACTGTTCGATGGTGTGATCGATCCCGATCTGCTCGATCCGGTCGCCCGCCTCATGCAGGCCGGCGGTATCCAAGATTTCGATACGCCATGCGCCCAGCATAATAAAGGCGGACACATAATCGCGGGTCGTGCCCGGCATCTCGCTGACAATTGACCTCTCCGAACCCACCAGGGCATTGATCAAGCTGCTCTTCCCCACATTGGGCTCACCCACGATCAGGGCTTTGACGCCTTCGTGGAGGAGGGCGTTATAGTGTTGGGTCTCGATCAGTTCTTTGATCTCGCGGACCAAGCGGCGCAGGTCGGCGGCCGGCCCGGACTGATCCTCGCCCGGCAAATCCTCCTCAGGGAAATCGATGTAAGCTTCGAGGTGGGCCAAGATGCCCAGCAGCTTTTCGGTGAGCTCACTCATTTTGCGCCCGACCGAGCCATGCAGTTGTCGCTGGGCGGCCTCAATGCTTCGTTCGGAGCGGGCGTGAATAAGGTCGGCCACCGCCTCTGCCTGGCTGAGGTCCATCTTACCGTTTAAAAAGGCGGTGCGGGTGAATTCGCCCGGTTCGGCGGGACGGCAGCCGCGGGCGAGCAGATCCTCCACAATGTTCTGGATGATGAGTGGATTGCCGTGGCAGGCGATTTCGAGCACCTCTTCGCCGGTAAAGGAGCGACCGTCACCGAAGCAGGTAAGGAGCACCTCGTCGAGCAGTATGCCTTTGACGGACATATACTTACAAAAGTGTGCCTGCCGGGGCAGGAGAGGGGACTGGCGCCCCGAAACGGATTGTCCGAGCCATGCGCATTCGGGACCGCTGAGGCGAATCACGGCAATGGCGGATTCGCCCGGCGGTGTGGATAGCGCGACAATGGTATCTCCGGAGGGCATAAGAACCGGCTAAGTTCACAGAGAAAGTGCGATGGCGTCAAGTGTTGTTGGGCAGTGAGTCGGCGCGGGCCGACTCATGAATGGGGGCGTGTCGTGGTCGTTCGTGATGTTTACGACGGGCCGGAGCCTATCCGGCACCGCTATGGCATGGCTGCGACATCCGCGAGCGGAGTCCCTACTGGAGCCGTTCCGTATCGAAATTAAAAGTTCGCTTTGACTTCGAGGGTGGCGAGTCCGACGATTGATCGCTTATGGATTTTAAAACTGGGCAACGTTGGATCAGCGAAACCGAACCGGAACTCGGGCTGGGTATTCTACAGTCCGTCTCACGGCATCAACTGGAAATTCATTTTCCGGCGTCCACTGAGACGCGGATATATGCGGCGGCCAGCGCGCCGATCAAGCGGGTGGAGTTCCACAAGGGCGATACCATCCAATCGCAGCAGGGCAAAACGCTCGTGATCGAGGAAGTGATCGAGGCGGATGGGCGACTGACCTATCGGGGCGGTGGGCACGAAGTCGCCGAAGTGGACCTGGCGGACACGATCAGTTTCAGCAAACCGGAGGACCGCTTGATCGGGGGACAAATCGACCAATCCACTGCCTTCAGCCTGCGCTACGAGGCCATCCGTTGCCAGAGCCATGCCCGTAAATCCAGCGTGGTGGGGTTTGTCGGTGGCCGGATCGACTTGATCCCGCACCAGCTCTACATCGCCTCCGAGGTGACCAACCGCTACATGCCCCGCGTCCTGCTGGCCGATGAAGTGGGGCTGGGCAAGACCATCGAGGCCTGCCTCATCCTGCAACGCCTCCATTTGACCGGGCGCGCCGAGCGCGTCCTCATTGTGCTGCCTGAATCACTGGTGCATCAATGGTTTATTGAGCTGCTGCGCCGGTTTAACCTGTGGTTTACCCTGATTGATGCCGAGCACTGCGAGTCGGCCACGGCGATCGACCCCGCGATCAACCCCTTCGATGATCGCCAACTCGTGATCTGCAGCACAAAAACCCTCTTGGAGCACCCGCGCTGGGCGGAATCAGCCCTACAATCGAAATGGGACATGCTAGTTGTCGATGAGGCTCACCACCTCGAATGGACGCCGAAGGGAGCGAGCCGGGAATACCAACTAGTGGAGGCACTCAGTAAGAAGAGCCACGGCTTACTCCTGCTCACGGCCACCCCGGAGCAGCTCGGGGCGGAAGGTCACTTTGCCCGCCTGCGCCTGCTCGATCCGGGGCGCTACCCCGATTTGGAAAAATTCAAACAGGAGCAGGCCAGCTACTCCCAGGTGGCCGAAGTGGCCAATAAACTGGAGGCCAACGAGCCACTGGAGGTCGGCGAGGTCGATTTTTTACGGAGCGTTTTCAGCGAGTTCAGCGAAGCGGAGTTCGAGAAGGAATTGGAGGATAAAACTGCTCTGCTCAATCAGTTGGTGGACCGCCACGGGACAGGACGGGTGATCTTTCGTAATACCCGCGATGCCCTACAGGGCTTTCCGGAACGGGAAGCGCGGCCTGTCGCTCTCAAGCCCCGGGCCAAACTTTCCAAGGCCGCTCTCGAAACGCGGCTCTTAGGGGAATTTGAAAAAGAGACCAACGGAACGGGGGAGGGCGCAAGTTATGACTTCCGCCACGGACCCCGGATGCATTGGCTGGCCGGGCTCCTACAAAAACTCGGGGAACACGAAAAAGTTCTGCTCATCTGCAGCACCCGCGAAAAGGTGCAGGCGATCTACGACGCCCTGCTGGAGGAGATCAATGTCAAGGCGGCCCTCTTCCACGAGGAGCTGAACCTCCTGCAGCGCGACCGCAACGCCGCCTGGTTTGCCGAGCCGGACGGGGCCCGCATCCTGCTCTGCTCCGAAATCGGCAGCGAGGGCCGAAACTTCCAGTTCGCCCATCATCTCGTGCTCTTTGACCTCCCGCTCAACCCCGAGCTGCTCGAGCAACGCATCGGCCGCCTCGACCGGATCGGCCAGACCGAGACCATCCGCATCCACATGCCCTTTTTGCCCCACAGCTGGACGGAACTCCTCATGCACTGGCACCACGAGGGGCTCGACGGCATCGAACACTCGCTCAAAGGCGGCAACGCCTACCTTCACCGCTTCGGCGAAAAACTGCGCACGCTCGGGCACGAGTATCACCACGACGAGCCCCGGATCGCCCAAGAGGCCGACCAACTGATCGCTGACAGCCGCCAGTTCAGGGAAGAACTGGAAGACCGCCTCAGTAAAGGCCAGGACCGCCTCATCGCACTCAACTCCTTCCGCGAAGACGTCGCCAGCGAACTGGTCACCCAAATTCAACAGCAGGATGACGACCGCACGCTGGACCGCTTTATGAACCGGATCTTTGATCACTTCGGTGTCAGCGTGGACGATTTGGACTCCCGCAGCTTTCTCCTCTCACCCGGACAGCTCTTTACGGACGCCTTTCCCGGGCTCGCAGAAGAGGGCACGACGGTTACTTGCGACCGCACCAAGGCCTTGAGCCGCGAGGATATCGGCTTCCTCACCTGGGACCACCCGATGGTGCGCGGCTCGATCGATCTGATGCTCAGCTCCGAGCAAGGTAACAGCTGCATCGTGGTCTGGCAGGACGACCAGGTGGATGCCCCACCGATCCTGATCGAGGCGATCTACGTCCTCGAGAGCGTGGCCCCCGCCCGCTTACATGTGGACCGCTTCCTGCCTCCCACACCCGTGCGCATCCTTGTCGATATGCAAGGCTTGGATCGCAGCACCGAGTTCCTCCACGAGGTCATCAATCAAAAAACGGCCGACGAGGAAGCCTTCCGCCTCAAGCAAAACCCGGAACTCCTCCAGGCCCTCGTGCCGGAGATGCTCCGCGCCGCCCGCGGCCATGCCAGGGAGAAAAAATCCGTCCTGCTGGAAGAAGCGATGCGCGTCGCCCACAAACGCCTCGACGGTGAAGCCAGCCGATTGAAAGAACTCCGAAAGGTGAACCCCAACGTCCGCGAAGAAGAGATCAAGCTCGCCGAAAATGTGGTCGAAGACGTCACCCGCCACATTGCCAAGGCTCACCTTCGCCTCGATGCCGTGCGGCTTGTGCTCGGGGAACCGGGGTAGGGGACTTTAAACACTGCCTAGTCAGCCGGAACACGACAAAACTTCAAAGTCCGGGAAAAGCCTCACCGCCCGATCAAAGGTCTGCGTCTTTTTCGCGCCGGAGCGTCGCGCCACGATCGAGGCTACATGTTCGGGCAGGTCGCCTTTTTTACGGGTTCGTTGGATCGCCTCGGTGAGCAAGCTGCCGTGTTCGATTTGGAAGCGCCCATCGGCGGCAACGCTTTCCAGGGTGCTGAGAATTTCAGATTGGGTGAGTTCGTAGGCGGAGAGCACCCAGGCGGTTTCGATGATAATCACAAGAGGAATCCATATCGGCTCGCCCCGTCGTTGCGCTTTAGCCAGCTCTGCACGAGCGATGGAAACTTGCTCGGGGTCATCCTCGGTCAGATGTCTGACGAGGACGTTAGTGTCCCACGCCTTCGCGAAATCGGGAATTGTAAGGCGATGTCAATCCGGAAACCGAAGTTGTTTTTACAATGCCCCGAAAGAGAACAAGGCTCCCAGTAAAATAATAGTTCCCATAAGAATTGCTAAAGTATTACTATAGGTGGGCTAATGTCAACAGCCCCTACAACCCAAAGCAATGCTTCACATTGGGGCGGACCATCCTCCCACTTCGCACGTTTGATGACCTTGGAAAATGATTCACGCGCATGCTGACGCGCACGAACTAGTAGGTTGTAACATTGAAATTTCCGAAAATTAACCGAACAATTCCTTTTGCGGATTCGGGGCGGATGCCGCACTGGTCTCATCATCATCGTGGAGATGCCTGGGCGCCCGAGTGACTTTCTTCAAAAGATCGGTTTCGCACTCCTCAACAATCGCATCGCAGATTCGGCCCACGTGCATGCGCAGCCATTTACTGGTGGTGCTCTTCTCCGAGTAGTCCGCCGGGCCGTAAGCGTGGATGCGGCCAGCATGGAGTAGGGCATCGTTCTGGGCAAACTCAGCTTCGCTGTCGGGGTTGAAGACCGCGTAGGCCTTGCCGCCATTGCTCTTAACCACTGAAAACACGGGCACATCACTGGGGCCGTCCGCCGTGTAAATCATACGGTCGATCGGAATGCGGCGATCGACGCGATCCATTGAGGCGTTCACATCGATTTGCGGGTTCTTGTTGGTGCCCTTGTTGATTTCAAAGATGTAGCGGGTCTTGATCGTATTATCCACGATAGTGCCGATCTGGCTGATCTCGAACTCCATGTGGAGCGGCAGCTCATCTTGGCTTGAATAGTTCGGGGGTAGGGGCGCTTCAATAAACTCACAGCCGAAGATGCCATCTACAAAGGGCGCAATCATGCTGCCCTTGATCATTTCCGCCAGCCCCGTGCTGATAATATAGTGCTCCAACTTTATATTGTGCTTCTTATATTCGGGGCGCGAATCGGCCACAGCCTGCAAGCGCGTAAAGAGATCAGGCAGCCCAGGGTAAAACTGCAGCTCTTTGCCCAGCTCACGCAGGCGCTGGTTGGTCAAGCCTTTGAGGCAGCCGTTCTTCACGAAGCTGATCAAATGGTTCAGATAGATGGTATCGTAGGAGACGCGCGTGCCGCGCTGTGCATAGATCTCGGGCAGGGCGTTCACCTCTTTCCAGAACTGCTCCTCGTCGATCCCGAAAGCGTCGAAGATGGGGGCCTGCATGTAGCCGGGGATGAGCGTTTTGTCGAAATCCCAGATACAGGCGACAATATTTTGGCGGTGGAGGTTCTTTTTCGTCATTGCGCGGAGCATTGGACTCTTATCTCCTCTTATCTTTACTGCAACGCATTTTCAAACACTATGCACAAGATACCCGATATCGCCCCCTTCCGCGAAAAGCTGGCCGAACTCGACGCCCGGATGGCGGAGCCCAATTTCTATTCCGACCAACGGCGGGCCGCTGAAGTTTCGCGCGAGCAGCAGCGACTGACCCATCTGGTCGAAAAATCTGAGGCCTACCACAGCACCGTCCAGCAAATCGAAGAAAACCGCGCCATAGCCGAAGACAATTCAGTCGAAGCCGAACTCCGGAAAATGGCAGCCGACGAACTTGAAGCGCTCGAAGCGCAGCGCGACAAGCTCTCCCTCGACGTGCTGCGTTCCATGATCCCGCCCGACCCTACGGACAGCCGGAATTCGGTGATGGAAATCCGCGGCGGGGCCGGCGGAGACGAAGCCAACATCTTCGCCGGCGACCTGTTCCGCATGTATAGCCGCTACGCGGAGAACCGTGGCTGGCGCGTCGATGTCATCAGCTCCAGTCCAGCGGATGTGGGCGGCTTTAAAGAAATCATCTTCAACATGACCGGTGAAGACGCCTACAAGTATCTAAAGTTCGAGAGTGGCGTCCACCGCGTGCAGCGGGTGCCCGCCACCGAGACGCAGGGCCGTATTCATACCTCCACCGCTACCGTCGCCGTGCTACCCGAAGCCGAAGAGGTCGATGTCGAGATCGATCCAAACGACCTCGACATATCCACCATGCGGGCCAGTGGGGCAGGGGGCCAACACGTCAATACCACAGACTCCGCCGTCATGATGGTGCACAAGCCCACCGGCGTGACGGTTTACTGCGCGGACGAACGCTCCCAGATCAAGAACCGCGCCAAAGCCATGGGCGTCATGCGCTCGCGCTTGCTTCAAGCCAAGATCGATGCGGAAAATGCCAAGTATGCCGCCGAGCGCAAAGGCCAGATCGGCACCGGTGATCGCTCCGAGCGCAACCGCACTTACAACTACCCGCAGGGTCGCCTCACCGACCACCGTATCGGGATGAATCTTTCGCTCCCACCCGTCATCGACGGCGACCTCAGCGAACTAATCGACTCTTTGCAAAACTACGACTACGAGGCGCGTATCGAGAATTTGCTCAAAAAGCAGGGGGTCGATTAAACCATGCTTACCATTCGCGAAATACAGAAAAGGACGCTCGCTTACTTTTCGGGGAAGGGTGTCCTCAACCAGAAACTGGATGCCGACTTATTGATCGCGCATGTGCTCGGCCTCAAGCGACTCGACCTTTACCTCGATATGGATCGTCCACTGACCGAGGCGCAACTGTCAGAACTGCGCCCGCTCGTCAAACGCCGGGCCGACCGCGAGCCCCTGCAATACATTTTGGGCTACAGTGAATTCTGCGGGATGAAGTTGAAAGTCGATGTCCGCGCGCTCATTCCACGACCGGAAACCGAAGAACTGGTCGAGCTCCTGCGCGACCGGATGGTTAAACCCCCCGCCAGCATCCTCGATCTGGGAACGGGAAGCGGTGCGATCGCCCTCGCGCTGGCAAATCTCTACCCCGATGCCGAGGTCACTGCGACCGATCAAAGTGAAGCGGCGCTCGACCTCGCGCGTGCCAATGCAGCATCTTTTGTATCCGGAAAGTCGATACAATTTAAGCAGGGCAGTTGGTTCGAAGCGGTGGATGCCGACGCCCTCTACGATTTGATTGTCGCCAACCCACCCTACCTGACGGAATCGGAGATGCAAAGCGCCGCGCCCGAGGTAGCTGCTCACGAGCCGACCGACGCCCTCGCCGCCGGCTCCGATGGCCTCGACGACCTCAAAGCCATCCTCGCCGGTGCCGCTGCCCATCTGGCCCCCGGAGGCCTTCTCGCCCTCGAGACCGGCATCGACCAGCACGCCGCCCTAGATGCAATTGCCCAAAGAGTTGGCCTGAAAGGGGAGGGGCAGCCCGATCTCAGCGGCCGCCCCAGATTCTACTTCGCAATCCAGTAGGGACTTCGCAAGCGGAGTCACTACGGGGCAGCGGTAGAAACGGCGGAGGGGCTTTTCAACCTGCCGGTTTCGATCCACCGAACCCAGTCGGCCATGATCCGGGCACTTTCACGGAGATAGATATCGTAGGTCGGCTCCTCTTCCTCCTCATTCCCGGCTTCCTCGGCTGGCTCATCCCCGGCTTCCCCGCTTGCGCCGGTGACCGGCTCAGCAAGATTCCTCTCGGAAATCGCGTTTTGCTCTTTTGCCAATTCGAGGAGCACTTCTTCCATCGGGTAGTTGTCTTCCTTAAGCACTTCGTAGAGCTCCTCGAGTTCCTCGATGTAGGCCTGATCCTTGATTTTCCGCTCGATTCGTTGGGCGAGATTTAGGGAAAGTTCTTTCTCTTCGTAACGCTCGTGGCGCCATTCGATCTGCCGCTTAAGAAAGTGAAACTCATCCAACTTCTCCTGACGCTCCATGCTGGCTGCAATGAGGTCATTCATAAGTTCCGGATCTTCCGGGCTGTCCACCTTCACTTTTTTCCAGTCGTTCATCCACTTCACGGCATCGATTTCGCCCCAGGGCAGTGCATGAGGCAAATCGTCCTCGCCAATGGGCAGAAACTCATTCACCGACGGCAGGACGATATCCGAAGGCACCCCTTTAACCTGGGTCGAACTGCCTTCAGGCAGATAAAATTGCTTGATCGTAATTTTGGAGGCCACTGGCCGCGCGTCCTCCTCTGTCGATTTGAACCAGGAGAAGGCGGTGCGGTTGTTCATTTGATAGACTTCCTGAACCGTGCCTTTGCCATGGGTTGAGCTATTGCCCACGATCAGGGCCCGGCCGTGGTCTTGCAGCGCACCGGCCACAATCTCCGAGGCAGAGGCACTGAAACGCGAAGTGAGCACCACCAAGGGCCCATCCCAGAGCATTCGAGGGTCACGATCCGAAAGCACATCCGTGCGCCCGCTACTGTCACGAACCTGCACGACCGGACCTACCGGGATAAATAATCCGGTCAGCCGAACCGCTTCACTCAGAAGGCCGCCACCATTCATCCTCAGGTCGAGGATAATGCCCTCTGCACCCATCTCGCGCAGCTTATTGAGCAGCTCAGTCACATCGTCTGACGTGGTGGTCAGAGTGCCACCGGCACCGATATTTCCGTAGAAGGAAGGGAGCTCAATTACGCCGACTGGCATCGTCCGTTCATTGTCCACTGGCACGGTGATGAGCGTGGCCTTGGCAAGATTCGCAGTAAGTTTCACCTCATCGCGAACAATCAATACTTCTTTGCGCACCGACGGGTCGGCGGAATCTCCGGGGCGAATGAGCAATTTCACAGTGGTGCCTTTTTCGCCTTTGATCTTTCGCACGATGTAGCGGAGTTCGAGGTCCACTACGTCCTCAAATTCGCCCTCCTTGCCCTGCGCCACGGCGAGGATCTGATCTTCCGGTCCGAGCTGGCGGGACTTTTCGGCGGGGCCTCCGGGAAGCAGCTCCTTGATCACGCAAATGCCGTCGTCGTTCTGGAGCATGGCTCCGATTCCGACAAAGGAGTTTTGCACCGAAGAGTTGAAACTCTCCAGCGTATCCGAGGAAAGAAAGGTCGAGTGCGGATCGAAGAGATGAGTCATCGCGTTGATGAAGGACTCCTGCGCCTCCGCGGTCTCCCGATCGACGGCGTATTTCAGATTCCTAGAGTAACGGCGGCTGATTTTTTCACGGGCTTCGTCGAGCTTCTCGGTGTAAAAGGCCTTGTCTTCGAGCAGGCGCTTCAGCTTAGAAGGATCGAAGGAGTCCTCTTCCGGCACAAGAAGATCCGGGTTTTCCCTTTCGAGGGAGACAGTCACATCCTCCTCTGTTTCCGAAGCCAGCGAGAGGAGTTCGTTGAGCAACTCATATTTGAGCCGTCGTTCCCAAAGGGCGTCAGCTTGCTCCTTGGTGGCAGGCCAATCCAGTTCGCGGCGGTCGATGCGGAAAGTCTCGTCCTCAGCAAAATCCCAGGTTTGGTCGAGCCGCTGCAGCGCCCACTCAGTCCGGGCAGTGGCCACCTTTTTGTAGGCTTCGTAGATTTCAAACGCGGCGTAGAGGTTACCCTTTTCCAAAAAGCCTTCCATCGACCCGGCGAAGCGGAAGTTGAACTCCTCCATTTCCGGCTCTGTAAAATACATCCGGCTATAATCGAACGACTCAATATAAGCCTGCACCATTTCTTCGCCGTCGAGCTGCTTGATGCTGTCGCGCAGGTAGTGGCGTGCGTTGATGGTATTGACGACCCAGCGCGTCTGCGAAGCCATCTCCTTCGTGGGCTCGAGCTGTCCAGAAGTGTCGCTGGCATTGAGCGTGAGTAAGAAGAGAACCGCTGCCGTAACAGGCAGCAGCAATCGGGCGAGGTAATTGGAACGAAGATTCATAGGATTAACGGAGAATATCTTTAGCGTGGTCGAGGGTTTGCTTTTCGTGATCCTTCAGCGAGCCGAAGCCGGAGGCGTTGATCTTATCCAGAATGCGGTCGACTTCCTTCTGCAACTCATGGCGACTCTGGCTACGGTTGACCGCGTAGCTTATTTTTTTGGCTGCAACCTGACGCTTCCGGTTCTTGAACCACTCGGGCAATTCAACTGAGGCTTTGCCCGTGCCCGGGCTACTGCGCAGAGCCCCGCCTCCAAGATAGACGAAACGATAGTAGAGGAAACCGGCGATCATACCACCAAGGTGTGCCGAGTGGGCCACTCTCGATCCAGGAGCTCCGGGTAACTCATAGAAGAGCAGGCATGCAAGCGTCAGGGCCAGACTGACGCGCAAGAGCCATTTTGGCTTAACCGTGAGTGGCAGGACAAAAAACAAGAGAAGCGTAACTGGCCGCTCCGGGCATAGAAGGCAGAACAAGGTCAAAATCCCGAACACCGCTGCGGAGGCTCCAACAACGACTTGAACATCACCGAAGTGGAAAGCGAGGTAGGTCAATCCCCCGATTACTGTGCTGCTCAGGTAAAGCAGGAGGAACTGCTGGCGCCCGAGCATGGGCTCAAGCATACGCCCTATAAAATAGAGGCCCAGCATGTTACCCACAATGTGAAGTAGATTCTGTGTGCTGTGCAAAAATCCGTAGCTGAGCACTGTCCAAACCTTGAGCTGGTGAAAATTTTCACCGCTCAGTGCAAGCCATTCCCAAAGGAAGGAATTTTCGCGACCGTCCGGACCCGGAAAGAAGACGTTCAGGACTTGCTGCAACACGAATACGCCGATGGTGATGACCAAAAGCTTGGTCACCATCGTGGTTTGGCCGCTCTCCGGCGCGTTGCCGGGGGTCTCTCGCATGTAAGGTCGGTCGTATAGCATCTTGTTTTTACTCTTTCAGGAACTGCCCGCCGTTAAAGGACCCCGAATATGCTCTGCTGTTCCTGTGGGGCAAGTGTTGAGTGCAGTTCAGCCATCTGTGCACTTGCGCTTGACTCACAGCGGAAAACGAAGACTTTGCGCAGCATGGCAGAAAAAGATGAAAAATGGCCGGAAAACGTAAAGGGCAAGTTCTATGTCGATGAGCAATGCATCGACTGCGACCTGTGCCGTGAAACTGCACCCGATTTCTTCAGCCGCAATGAAGACGGAGGCTACTCCTTCGTCCACAAGCAGCCGGAGACCCCAGAGGACGAGGAACTCTGCATGGAAGCACTTGAAGGCTGCCCGGTCGAAGCGATTGGCGACGACGGGGAAGACTAGTGGGCTGTAACAAGTTTTCTTTCGTAGCGTGCGGCTTTAGCAAACGTCCCCGTAAGGTTTTTAGACCCTAAACCCGGCGTTTGCTAAAGCTGCACGCTACATTAATTTCCGAAAATTTTAATGTGACAACCTACTAGAAGATCTGGGAGCGGCCAGCCGCGACCGCCAGCCCCATAAGAGTGAGGTTTTCCACGAACTCGCTCTTCTCAGCCCAGTCCCGAGTAAGATTGGCGATACTACCTCCCGTGGATAACACCACCGGCTCAGGCTCGCCCTTGGATTGAAGCTCTTCCCGCACGCGCTTCAGGAGCGCTTCGATCATACCGGAAAACCCTATTGCCACACCGAGCTGCATGGCCTGCAAAGTGGACTTCCCGATCGCACCCTCGACGGCCACTAAATCTTCTTCGGACAGTTCGGGCAACAAGGCGGTTTGATCGTGGAGATAGTTCCTCATAATCGCCAGGCCCGGCGCGATGATCCCGCCCTCGTAGCCTTTGCTGGAGACGATATCAAAAGTCACCGCCGTGCCCATATCAATCACCACAGCGGGCGTGCCATAATATTCCTGCGCGGCGATGGCATTCGCAATCCGGTCCTGTCCGATCTCCTCCGGCTTCGGATAGACCAAATCCAGTCCTTTGCAGTTCTCGTGAGTGAGTTGAAAAATGGGTCGTTTCGTATCCGCAAGACTCGCCCTTAGATTGGCATTGATCGCAGGCACAACCGAGCAAAAGGCGATACCAGTCGCATCGGAACAATGGGGTGCCAGCGTCTCAAAAAATGATCGGGATGGACCGTCGAGCAGACCTGCCGTGGGGAAATGACCCACCTGAGTGACCGCACGCCCGTCCACCACGCCGTAGTGAGTGCTGGTGTTTCCTACGTCGATACAAAGCGTCTTCATTTCTTTAATGTCACATCTCCAGCGCGGATCGCCTCTTTGCGACCGTCGGGCATTAGTAGAAGTAGGGCACCGCCTTCGTCAATCCCGACCGCGATGCCAGTGATCTCCGAACCTTTAAGAATCGCCGTCACCTGTTGGCCGGCGAGTGCATCGAGCGGGCTCCAAGCTTCGGAGAGGGTTTGCTGCCCATCGGAACTCCCGATACAAATACCATAAGCCTCCTCGACCGCGCGAATCACGGCAGCGGCCACATCATTCAAGCGCAGCGGTTCACCATAAATCGCGTGCAAGCTGGTGGCCAGTGAGCGAATTTCCTCGGGAAATTCATTGGGGTTGCTGTTGATGTTCAGGCCCAATCCGAAAACGATGCTACGGATACCGTCGGCATCAATTTTTGCCTCAGTCAACATACCGGCAAACTTCCGCCCCTTACAGTGCAAGTCGTTCGGCCATTTTATTTTCAAGGGCGCATTCGGCACGAAGCTCTGAAGCTGCCGGCAAATGCAAATGCCCGCCCAGAGGGTGAAATGCTGGAGCTGCTGAGGCGGAATATTCGGCTCGAAGAGGACGGAGAGGTAGAGATTTTCCGCGGAACTGCTCTGCCAGACGCGGCCCAGTCGTCCACGCCCGTTGGTCTGGCGACTGGAGACGATGGCGAAGGGGCTGGGCTCGCCTGAAGCAATGCGTCGCTCAGCTTCGCTGTTGGTGCTGTCGACAACCGGGAAATAGAGCAGTCCGATCTGGCTACCGATCCGGTCCAGCGCACAGCGGAGCAGGGCAGGGTGGAGCACATCCGGCAATTTGCTGATCCGGTAGCCTCGGTTACGCACCGCTTCCACCTCGAAACCCTCGTCCCGCAGTTTGTCGAGCTTGCCGTGCACTGCGGGGCGGGAGACTCCCAGTTGCTCCGCCAGCAAGCTCCCCGAGACGAAGGCCTCGCCCGCCTCCAGCAAGGCCTTCAAAATCAGAACGCTGTCCCGGTCCACCGCGCGCGGCACAAATCTCAAGGTCTCGTCGCTCATCCCCAATCCAGTCCAATGTCCTTCCATTTACTTTGGTGCACCGGTGCGCCCGTTGAGATAAAATCCAGCCCGAGCTGCCCAAGCGCTGGCAGGGCGTCGAGTTGAATGCCACCACTGGCCTCGGTGCAAGCGGCACCATCGATCAACTCGACGGCCAACTTCAGTTCGTCCGTAGAAAAATTATCGAGTAGAATAATATCCGCACCCGCTTCGAGCACCGGCCCGATCTGATCCATCCGGTCAACCTCGACTTCGATGGGTAAGTCCTCGCAGGTTTTCCGTGCCAGCGCGACCGCTTCAGCCAAGCGCTCGCCCCCGGTCGCGCCAGCGACTTCGAGGTGGTTATCCTTAAGCATCACGCGGTCGAAGAGTCCGATCCGGTGGTTCACGCCGCCAGCACAGGCGAAGGCATATTTCTGGAGCACCCGGTAGCCGGGCAGGGTCTTCCGCGTGTCGAGTAGGGCGGTTGGGCTGTCGCGCAGTGCCTCGACATAAGCCCGCGTCTCCGAGGCGATGCCGGAGAGGTGTTGCAGAAAATTCAACAACACCCGCTCGGCCTGAAGCATGGTGCCCGCATCACCCTGGAGGATGCCGAGCACGTCGCCCGGCTGAAGCAAGTCCCCGTCGTGGCATGAGGCCCGCATCTCACAGTCTGCGGAATAAGCGTTGAGTGTCATCGCCACGAGCCCAAGCCCGCAGACCACCAAAGGCTCACGCGCGACCAACCGGGCATGCCCACGGGCCCCTTCCGGCATAAGGGCGGTGGTGACATCGCCGAGTCGTTCCGGGCGTTTCCTTAGCCCCGCTCCGGCGAGGTCCTCAATTTTGGCCAGCCCAATGAGCTGGCGCAAGTAGTCCGGGTCCAGGTCTTCCCAGCCCAGGCGGGTGGAGAGATCGTCTCGTGTGTAGCGGCGGTTACTCATCATGTGTCTAGTCATACGATTCCACTTTGCTGACCTCGCCGGTCTGCCGGTCGAAGACGATACGCTTGAGCAACTTGGTCTTGTTTGGACTCACCCCCACGCCGGTCCCAACGCCCACGCCGCTGCCGCGCGTGCCAATTCCGCCGCCGACCGAGAGGCCCAGCGAGGGCTTGAGTTCGCGGTATTCCCAGACGATCTGCTTGCCGGCGGCGGTATCGACCGTTGCCTCACGACTCGGCTCCCCCAGCGCCATGCGGACCTGATCCTGGTCGAAACCGACGGTAATTTGCCCGGTGCGGATCATCAGTCTCTCGGCAGGGGTGTAGGTGTTGAAGGCGGCTTCGTTTTGGCTGATGCGTTGGTTCTTGGTCGTGCCGCAGCCGGTCAAGAAGAGTGCGAGCAGAATGAGGGTGGTGAGTGTTTTCATTTTATAATTCCTTAATCCAAAAGGTGGGCGTATGAGAAGACTCTAGGGATTATCCAACCTCTCTCCAGTCAAATATTGCTTTCCGTTTGGGGGTGCTTCGCCTGTAGATCGTCGCGAGATCTTCCAGCATCACGCTGGAAGCGACGCCTGATTAAAAGTAGCATCGGTCGGTAACGCCGATAATCCACCACCCCAAAGTAGCATCGGTCGGTAACGCCGATA
>Ga0307948_1001692_pt1 | contig 15762 bp, 15 predicted proteins | sample OrgLakmetagen280_FD_201824 | JGI IMG/M metagenome (GOLD analysis project Ga0307948, IMG submission 201824) | Saline water microbial communities from Organic Lake, Antarctica - #280 | ecosystem: Environmental > Aquatic > Non-marine Saline and Alkaline > Saline | place: Antarctica: Organic Lake...
TGACGGCAGGGGCGCACCTCGAGATTCAACCTCATCGGCAGGCGGTAGGGGTCGATTTTGCCACGCTACTTGGCACGTTTGCCACTGCGGAAGTTGCAATGGCGACTGCCAGTACCGACGACATTCAAGGTAACCACTATTTGTTCGGTCTGGAGCGTCGAACTTCAAAGGGCAATACTTCATTGCGCTGGGAGTACTTTGATCAAGATTTTGTTCAGTTCGCCGCAGCCCCAAACGAAACCAGACCACGCAAACGACTCAGTGCAGGCCTTGGTACATCCCTTCCGGGAAATGTCTCTGCGGGGATCAACTACACTTCCCAATCTTCGTGGAACGATGACCGTCTGGATTTTCTCACGGCAAGCCTGTCAGTATCACTGCCATGGGATATTTATCTGAGCAGCTATGTGAATCAGGACCTGGGCCCTGAGCATGCCTGGAGCGGTGGCGTCACCTTTAGCCTGTCGTTAGGAGGGCAACGGACGGCAAATGCCAGCACCAATTTTAGCGGTAACGGTAACACAATCAACCGGGCGGAGCTGAGCCAATCACCACCGGGCGGTCTCGGGTCTGGCTGGCGCCTGGGCGTCAGTGAAGACCCTAGCCGACAGTGGCACGGGGGGCTTACCCAAAATACCAACAAAGGCAGTTTCAGTGCCGAAGCCAGTGATACCGCCAACAATCCAGCCTTTCGCCTGGGTGCTAGTGGCTCTGTCGGTTGGCTGGGCGGGCATGCTTTCGCCACTCGTCGTATAGGTGCTGGTAGTTTTGCTGTGGTCAAGGTAGATCACCTTGAAGATGTTCCAATCTACCTGAGTAACCAGCTGGTCGCCACGACCAACAGCAGCGGCATGACCCTGGTTCCAAAGTTGCTCCCTTTTCAGGAAAACCAGCTCACTATTAACCCGGCCGAGCTACCTTTTGATATCGAGATCCAGAGTGTAAAAGAAACAGCTGTGCCGTTTGCACGCAGTGGCCTGTTCGTCGATTTCCCCGTGCACCGATCACGCAATGCACAGATACTGTTACGCCAGATTAATGGCACCATCGTGCCAGCTGGCGCCCGCGTAACGGTGTCGCCTGGTAAGCGCAGTTTCCTCGTCGGGAAGCGCGGAGAGGTTTATCTTATGGACCTTGCTGATAGCAACAAATTGTCAGTGGAATGGCAGGGTGGCAAATGCCATCTGGTTCTTACACTTGACCCCTCCGGCCCGAGAGAACCGCGTATTGGGCCGCTAACTTGTGGAGAAGAACCATGAAAGCTACGCCTTTACGCCCAAATGGAATGCTGCTGTGCATGTTTGGTCTAATGATCGTCTCTGGAACGGAGGCGGCCGTCTGCCAAATAAGCGCCACAGCTGTCAACTTCGGCAATTTTAGCCCACTAACCCTCAACTTTGTAGACAGCACCGGCAGTATAACGGTGAACTGCACCGATGTTGCTGCCTACTCTATCGCGCTCTCATCCGGAAGTGGTACCTATAATCAACGCAGCATGGTTTCCGGCAGTTATTCTCTTGACTACAATCTCTATCGCGATGCTGCCCACCAACAAGTCTGGGGTGATAACAGTTCCGGCGGCAATTACACCGTCACCATTGCAAACCCGGTAAATGGCCAAAACTATATTCATACGGTATATGGCCGTATACCGCTCAGCACAAATCGTGGTGCCTATATCGGCACATATAGCGACGCCATAAGCGTTATCGTGAACTACTAGCCGGTGTAAGCGCGAATAAATCAGCACCTACATTTCCGTTCGCCAATTGCACACACTGACTTCCTCACCCATTCCATGAGGAATCAGCATGACCCCAACCGTGTGCAGTTCCGGGGTCAGGTCTTGCGTTTTGCCCCTGTCTTGCCCTTTCGTTGTAATCTTTCACTCTATCCGGCATCAATTAGAACCACGGAAGGAGCCAGGGCAGGGAATGACCAGACAGCGGCGACTGGAATTTGCCGGCGCGTTGTACCATGTGACGTCACGCGGAAATCGGCGTGAGATGATTTTTGAATTTAACGATGACGGCAGCGCCTTTTTGTCAGTTTTCGACGAAGTGTGTGAGACCTTTAACTGGGAATGCCACGCCTACTGCCTAATGGGCAATCACTACCATCTTCTGATCGAAACACCCGACGGCAATCTTTCGAAAGGTATGCGCCAGCTTAACGGGGTGTATACCCAACACTTCAATCGAACTCATGGTCGGGTAGGGCACGTTTTCAGGGACGGTACAAGGTGATCCTGGTTGAGAAAAACAGCTATTTACTGGAGTTGTGTCGATACATCGTTCTAAACCCGGTTCGCGCTGCCATGGTTCGATCTGCAGTTGATTGGCCGTGGAGTAGTTATCGCGCGACAGTGGGTTATCAGCAGGGCTCAAATGCCCTCAATAGGGATTGGGTTCTTGCTGATATTGCTTCTTCTCGGAACGAAGCTATCGTTCTATCCTATTCAAGCGGCGGGTACGGCATGAAGGAGATCGGCGATTTCTTTGGACTGCATTATTCTCGCGTAAGCCGGATTATTCGAGAGGCAAAACGCAAGACCTGACCCCGATGCCTGTTTTCCCAATCGTAATGCCGATCTTCATCCAGTCCGGTATAAGCCAGCGCATCGGCGCCCTGTTTATTTATTCGTTCTTCGCGGTCAACTCGTCCACGGCAGCGGCATCGATGGTCGCATCCAGACCGCCCCACGTCTGGCGCAGATAGTTCACGAGTTCGGCGATTTCCGCATTGCTCAGCTTGTCGGCAAAACCGGGCATGGCCTGCATGCGCTCGAAGCCACTGAATTTCTGGGCGCCAATGCCGTCGTGAATTACCTTAACCAGGTTACGGCCATTGTCGAGACGTAAGGTGGTATTCCCCGCCATGGCAACTGCCACATAAGGCACCCCTTGGCCTTGTGCTCCGTGGCAACCGGCGCAGACGTTGAGGTAATGGCGACGGCCAGGGCTGTCGGCGCCTGCACTTTGCCCTGCGTCTACGATCCGGGCCTCCGGCGGGTTTTCGCCCATCAGGTAAAGGCTCATGGCCTTCAGGTCCTCGTCACGCAGATAGCGGGTGCTGTGATGAAAGACGGTGTACATCTCACTGAACATGGTGCCCTGGTCGCTGATGCCTTCGCGCAGGAAGGTTTGCAGAGCAGCGGGTGTCCAGCCGCGGTCGGCGAGTTCGTCTGGCGTCAGGCTGGGGGCCTCATAGCCGGCAATAACGCCGCCTTGAAGATGCTTGTCGCGGTCCAGCGCACCCAAGAGATTGCGCGGTGTATGGCATTCCCCGCAATGTCCCAGAACATCCACCATATAACGACCCCGCTGCCATTGCCCGGATTGATCCTTGGCGTCGCCGGGGCTCTCGCCGGCGAACATTAGGTTCCAGAAGTTAAGCGTCCAGCGCATGCTGAACGGCCAGCTGAGGTCGGTTTCCGGAGCCTCAATGTTCACCGGCTTAAGACTCATCAGGTAGGCATACATGGCATCCGAATCCTGACGCGGAATGCTGTGGTAGGCCGTGTACGGCATCGCCGGATAGAGTTGGGTGCCATCGGGCAGCTCGCCTTCAGTCAGCACGTGGTAGAACTCATCGGCACTGTAATCGCCGATGCCGTACTCCTTGTCGGGCGTGATGTTGGTGCCGTAAACGGTCCCGAATGGTGTTGCTATCGGAGCTCCGCCCGCGTAGGGCGTACCGCCTTCCTTAGTATGGCAGGCGGCGCAGTCAGCGGCGCGGACGAGATACTGACCCTGCTCCAGGATGCTGTTGTCTGATGTCGCGCTCCAGGCACTGGTGGTGCTCAGGCCCAGCACGAGGGCCGTTACGAGGATGCGGCGATAATTCATAATCAGCTCGCCTCTTGGGTGGTGCCCGGTGTCTTCAGAACGGCATCGCGGACGGCTTCAAAATAACGCACATAGCCGGTACATCGGCAGATGTGCGATTCCAGTGCCTCGCTGATGGTGTTTTCCAGCTGTGAACGCGCGATCGGCTGCCGCTGCAGACGCTCCACCAGAACGGTGGCAGCATTGACGAAACCTGGGGCGCAATAGCTGCACTGGAAGGAGAAATGCTCCAGGAACTGCTGTTGCACCGTGGAGAGGGTCTCGATATGGCCTTCTTCGTCTCGTTGTGCGTGCCCTTCAACCGTGCGGATTTTCTTGCCGTTAAAGTAGTGGGCACCGGTGATGCAGGTGCGCACTTCCTCGCTGCTGCCGTCGGGCTTGTCAACGATCACCGTGCAGGCGCGGCACATGCCCTTACCACAGCCGAACCGGGTGCCGGTGAGGTTGCGGTATTCGTGCAGGTAGTCGAGCATCATCAGCTCTTCGGGGATGTCTTCAACCGGCTGAGCCTGTCCGTTAATCGTGACCTCCAGTGAGCGCGCCGCGATGGTGGCGGTCTTGAGCTGCTCCGTTGTCATAGAACCTCCCTGATCTTGTCCGGCGTAATGGGCAGGCTGCGGAAATGGTGGCCGATGGCATGGGCGATGCCGTTGCCGATGGCGCCGACGATGGGGATCATCACCACCTCTGCTATGCCTTTAGGTGGGTCGGTTCGCGACAGCGGCGGCAGGATTTCTGAGGTTTGCTGCCACACAGCGACTTCACTGGCCCGGGGTACATGGTAGCGATTCATATTCCAGGTGCCGTTGCCGGGGCCGTCTTCGTATAGGGGCATTTCTTCATAGAGTGCATGGCCGATACCCATGGCTGTCCCGCCCTGGATCTGCCCGGATACTAATTGCTCCACAAGCGTGTTACCACATTCCAGGAACGTGTGATGGTTCAGTAGCGAGACCTTGCCGGTTCCCGTATGCACGGCCAGCTCTGCCAGAGCGCCGCAGGCACTGTAGTAGGTGACGCCGGCATTATTGCGCTGGGTTGGTGGGATATAAGTATTCTTGCGGGTCAGCAAATGATAGCCCCGCTTGCTGGTCATCAGGGCTTTCTGGGCGTCGGTGGCGCCTGTGCCGTACTGGACGGCGAGCCCGTCCAGGGGTAGGTTTTCGGATCGACCGTTGATGTCATAGTCGGCCCTGGACCATTCCCAGCGATTGAAGGCGTGGCTGATGACACCGGTTACCAGGCCCATCTCGTGGGCGCGTTTGGCCAAGAACTCTAGAGGTAGTGGTTCCATTCCCCGTGCAGTCAGGTGGCCGGCTTCCCAGCGGGCGTTTTCCTCCCGCACCACATAAGGTGCCGACTGGCCGCCGCCAATCCCGCGCTGCCAGAAATCCTGGGCGGCGGGCCAGAGACCGTGGCGGAAGATGATCCGGGCCGCCTCAAGGGTGGAGAAAGAGAAAAAGTAGGCCGAGTTGCTGGCACTGGAAGCCTGCAAGAGTAGCGGCGTCCAGCGAGGGTCCTGAACGGCCTTGTCCTGTTCCTCCTGGGAGATGAGGTAGGGATTGGTGGTCTCGTACATCTGCATGTCGTCCCACTCCATCTCCGCTGTACGCACCTGATCGGCGGCACGACCCAGCCAGGCGGCTACTACGGCGGCCTGGCTGGTGGAGTAGCCGGTGCCCATTTCGGCGCCGGTGTTACGCACCTCGATACGGCCCTCTGGGGTCAGGCGAACTTCGGAGAAGGCGGACTCAGCGCCATGGCCAAAGTCTTTATGCACGCACGCAAACCCGACGCCGTAGCGCTCTTCCGGGTGGGCGGCTTCATACGCCTGCTTGCGTGTCTCGCGCTCGGTCCAGATGGCGTGTTTCTGGGCCTTACGCAGTATTTCTTCACTTCGAAGGTGGCCGGCCGGAATCGCACCCTGAGTATTCTTCATACCGCTTTTGAACACGTTGCGGAGGCGCAGCTCGATGGGGTCCATATTCAGCTGGCTGGCGATCTCATCCACCATCAGTTCTGTGGCGGACATGGTCTGCAAGGTGCCGTAGCCCCGGAACGAACCGGCTTCTGGCATGCGCGAGTATATCGCCGTGGCGGTCAGGTCGCTGCTGGGCATGTAGTAAATCGATTGCGCGGCCGTGGCGCCGACGAAGGCTACAGAGTTGGAGAAGTTGGCGCGGCCACCGCCGTTGGCCGTCAGATCCTGTTTGAAAATCTGGAACTTGCCGGTCTTTCGATCCACCGCCAGGCGGTTCTTCATGGTGAAGGGATGGCGTTTCATGGTGGCTTGGAACTGCTCGAAGCGGTCGTTGGCCAGCCGCACCGGGTTGCCGTCTGCGTAAAGTGCAGCGATTAGCCCGTAATACGGGAAGATGCTGGCATCCTTGGAACCGTAGCCCACGGTGTAGGCCGGATGCAGGAAGAATCGCGTGCTCTGGAAGGAGCTCTTGGATAGGATTTCGGGCATCCAATTGGCGAGTTCGTGGGGTGACTGAGTGCCGCAGACCACATGCATATCGCCTTTGCTCTGGTCGAACCAACAGTTGGTGTTATCCGCCTCCAAAGCGAAATGATCCGTGTACTGGGAGTTGTATTCGCCTTCGAACACCAGCCAGTCGGCAGACGCATTGTCCAGTTTGTCCTGCAGTTGCTGGGCGTAGAACATCGCCTTTTCGGTGTTTTTGCCGTTCTCCAGTGCTTCAGGCCATATCGGGTGACGCTTGCGGAAGTCCGGATAAAGGATGGTCTCCTGCAAGGCGGAGAAGGTGTCTTCTGCGAAGGGTGTGTCGCCCCCAACACGAATGTAGCGGAAGGCACCGTAGGGTGGCTTTTCCGGAAGCGGTGTCTGCTCGCCGTAAACGATCACATCGTCGGCGAATTGGATGCGGTTCTTGGCCAGCCGATAACGGGCGAAGTCGTGGTAGATCAGCATGGCCACCGGGTAGCCGAGGTAGAGTGGTGTATCGCCTTTGGCCAGAAAGAAGTCGGGGCCGAAAAAACGGGGTACTTCGATTTTATCCCGGTCCATGTCTTCCGCGGTGACGAGGCGATCCGGCATTAACCCGGCCTGCTCCAAGAGGCTTAGGTTGATGTCCTTGAGCTTATGATCACAGCGGGTCGCACGGATGATAAAGGCGTGGGATTGATGATCTGGCCAATGGGGCATGTCTTTCGCTCGGATATCGCGGGCAAAGACCTTGCTGCCGGTCACCTTGGCGATGCCATCAAGACGGAAACGCATTTTGCCCTCCGCAAGCTGCCAGGCCTCATTGGTCGGCGACAGCACGCGACCCTCGAAGAGGGCACCGAAGGCATCGCTGCCCAAAGGAGCGAGGTAGGCAGTTACGCCTGCAACAGCGCTTCCTTTGAGAAAGGAGCGTCGGGATAGTGACAATCTGGACATACCGAGATCCCTCATCGGTGCGAATTGCTAACTCTCACTATAGATAAGATCTAACAACTTGCATAAGTTTGTACGTTCTACATTCATAAACCCTTGGGCTTTAACATAGACGATTTACCCTCGCCGGGTCACTAATGTCAGTGCATTGGCCAGCTCCATAAACGGCTCGGGCTATGCCTATAAGAAAGGAAATTGCCGGAGTCAGGTCTTGCGTTTGCCCCTGCCTTACTCTTTGGTTGTAATCGTCTCATTTTGTTCCGTCTCAATTCGAACCACTGAATGAGCCAGGGAATGGCCAGACCGCTGCGACTGGAATTTGCCGGCGCGTCGTACCATGTGACGTCTCGCGGAAATCGGCGTGAGATGATTTTTGAATTTAATGATGACGGCAGCGCGTTTTTGTCAGTTTTAGACGAAGTGTATGAGACTTTTAACTGGGAATGCCACGCCTGTTGCCTGATGGGTAATCACTACCGTCTTTTGATTGAAACACCCGACGGCAATCTTTCGAAAGGTATGCGCCAGCTTAACGGGGTGTATACCCAACACTTCAATCGAACTCATGGTCGGGTGGAGTCTAGATAGTAACGCTTTACGTTATTAATGTGTTGCGTCATTATTGACCCATGATCATATCGTTCAAGTGTAAGGACACCGAGAAGCTGGCAAGCGGTCGCCGCGTCAGGCGTTTTGTCAATTTCGAGCGCGTTGCCTTGAGGAAAATTCGGCAACTTTAGGCTGCAGGCCAGCTGGATGATCTTAAAGAAGAGTTTCTTGAGCCGATGGGCATTTCTCAATATCGCCTCGCTAAAGAAATTGGCGTGCCTGCCCAGAGAATAGGCCAAATTATTGCGGGTAAGCGTTCAATAACCGCAGACACTGACCTGCGACTGTGCCGCTTCTTTGGTTTGTCCAACGGGTATTGGCTGCGGGCTCAGGCAGCCTACGACACCGAGATTGCGGAAGAGGCTCTTGAGGGCCAGTTGAAAAATATTCGTCCGTGGAAGTCCGTGTCAGAAATTGGGCACAGGGCATAAACCAACGGCTGCACAACGACCGATTTTCCGTCGCTTTGCGGCTCCAAACCGTCGCGTAAGCCGGGCGTTGAGGCTGTAGAAAAGCCGAAAGCGGATCGATTTTGATAGGATTGAGCAAAAATAGAAGTACCGGGCTCCTTTTTTGACGCAGTGTGTAAGACCTTCAACCGGGAGTACGTATTCCTGATTATTTGTTTGGAAAAACGCAAGACCTGACACCACGTTCTCTTTCATAGCGTTCGTTTTCCCGTACGTACTTAAAGAAGTACAATGTTTGAAAATCGAACACATTAGAGGTGCGTCATGGCCGGAATTACTGCAACTGAGGCGCGTAGCAACCTGTACCGGTTGATTGATGAAACCGCGGAGTCCCACCAGCCAATCGTTATCATAGGTAAACGGAATAGCGCTGTCTTAGTGTCTGAGGATGATTGGGCTGCTATTCAGGAAACGCTTTATCTGCTTTCTGTGCCGGGTATGCGTGAGTCTATTCGTGAGGGGATGGATACCCCAGTGGAGGAATGCGACAAGGAGCTGGACTGGTGACATGGAAGTTGGTTTACACAAAGCAAGCTCAGAAAGACGCAAAGAAGTTAGCCTCCAGCGGTCTTAAACCAAAAGCCCAGGAATTGTTGACGCTGATCTCTGAAGATCCATATCGAAAGCCGCCACCATTTGAGAAACTAATCGGTGATCTTGTGGGAACTTATTCACGCAGGATCAATATACAACATCGTTTGGTGTACCAAGTGCTGGAGGGCGAGCAAGTGGTGAGGGTTCTCCGGCTCTGGAGTCACTACGAGTAATGCCGGATCTGATGAATGCAGGCTGAATCTGTCGGGATTTCATTCGAAATATCGCAGCGACTGTAAATGGCCCATTCTTAGTTGCGCCGTTGAATCAAGATGGATGCGGGCACTATAAAATCAGCCCGATTGTTACAGGTGCTTACCCTTTGTCTTGTTGTCAGTGCGCTTCTTGAGCGCAAGCCGCGCATTATCTACAATGGCACACTTTTCACATACTTCAGGCCAAGAACATGACCGACGACAACTCAAAATCAGCCCTGCCAGACCGCCTTGCGGGTAATCCTCGCAGCCCACACCATCTGGAAGAATTTTTCCAGCACCAAATTGGTATTCGGCTGAATGGTAAAGAGCGTAAAGATGTTGATGAATACTGCATCAGTGAAGGTTGGGTGAAAATCCCGTCTCCTAGAGCATTAGATCGCCGGGGGCAGCCTATGATGATTACGCTGAAAGGCACTGTTGAAGCCTATTACCTCTAATCGGTTCCTATAAAGATAGGGGACAGATTTGAAATCTGTCCCCGGATTAAAGCCCCAATAACAAAGAGGTCACTATGGAACCCGGATCTGCAACACTGACCATGACCGTTTTGATGACGCCGGATATGGCCAACTTTTCCGGCAATGTGCACGGTGGTACCTTGCTTAAGCATCTTGATGAAGTGGCTTATGCCTGCGCCACCCGTTATGCAGGTGCTTATGTTGTTACCCTGTCCGTCGACCAGGTTATGTTTCTTCAACCCGTTCATGTGGGCGAACTGGTGACCTTTCTGGCCAGCGTTAACTACACCGGGCGCACGTCCATGGAGGTGGGGATTAAGGTGATCACGGAGAACATCCGTGAAAAACTGGTCAGGCACACCAACAGCTGCTTTTTCACGATGGTGGCGGTTGATGAAAATGGAAAATCCGTCGAAGTGCCCAAATTAGAACCCCTCACTGATGATCAAATCAGGCGATTTGCGAACGGCCAGGAACGCCGGGCGATTCGTGTTGAGCTAGAAGAACGCTACAAGGCGCTTCATCGTCCGGGGACATAGCAGGCACTGTAAAACTCGAAATCCGGGCAGGCCTAGTTCTAAAGATGAGACCTGGCCCGGCTTTGGTTCTTTCAATAATGCGAGCGGGTGTCGCTTTCTGGGCTTTCGGTAGGCACCAGAGCCTTGAACAGGTCTTGGACTTCCAGAACCCCGACCTGCTTACCTTTGCGAACCACGCGATAGACGAGGCTGGTGTCGCCTCCAGACCGCGCAATCACCGATTCCAGGTTGTCTCTTTCACCGATATCGCCGGCCACGTTGTCAGGCGCTTCCGTGGTTTTCTTCATGATGGACCGAACCCGCAGTACCCGAGCGCGATTGATGTCGCTGATAAAGTTGACGATGTAAGGATCGTTCGGGTGCATCAGTATTTCTTGCGGCTCACCCTGTTGAACAATATAACCTTCCTTGAGTATGACCAGGTGGTCTGCCAGTTTCAGTGACTCATCCAGATCGTGGGTGATGAAAACGATGGTCTTGTGCAGCTCGTCCTGAAGCTCCAGCAGCAGGTCTTGCATGTCGGACCGTATCAGCGGATCCAGCGCCGAGAAGGCCTCGTCCATCAGCATGATCGGTGAGTTAGAGGCCAGTGCCCGGGCGATACCAACGCGCTGCTGCATGCCACCAGACAATTGGTGCGGGTACTGGTATTCGTTGCCTTCCAGACCCACGCGGGCGATCCATTTTTTGGCTTCCGCTTCGAATTCCTCAATTTTATGGCCGCGCACGGAAAGCGCCATCCCGGCGTTTTCAAGAACGGTTTTGTGCGGCAGCAGCGCGAATTTCTGGAACACCATCGACATGCGTTCCCTGCGCAGGTTGCGCAACTGGTCTTCGTCAAACGCCAGCACGTTCTCGCCATCGACTGCAATTTCACCGCCGGTGGGCTCAATCAACCGGTTGAGATGCCGAATGAGCGTGGACTTGCCAGATCCTGACAGCCCCATGATGACGGTTACATGGCCCTCGCGCATATCCACGTTGATATCCTGAAGGCCCAGCACGTGCTGATGCTTTTCGAGCAGTTCGGCCTTTCCCATGCCTTGTTTTACGTACTCAAGGGCAACGTCGGGAGTGGGGCCGAAAATCTTGTACAGGTTCCGGATTGAAATTTTGATGTCCCGATCCACAATGCGCTTCCTTACTGTTTTTGCGAGGCGTTAATACGCGCCAGCGATGCTTTGGTTACCCGGTCCAGAATGACCGCCAGAATAACAATGCCAAGACCCGCTACCAGGCCAACACCGAGTTCCAGATTGCGTATGCCCTGGAGTACCAGCACGCCAAGGCCGGGCGCCGACACCAAGGAGGCAATAACAACCATGGCCAGGCTCATCATGATGGTCTGGTTTACCCCTGCCATGATGTTAGGGAGCGCCAGCGGAATCTGTACCTTGTACAGCTTTTGCCGGCTGGTCATGCCGAAGGCATTCGCCGCTTCAATCACGTCTGGGTCTACCAGCCGGATGCCCAGGTTGGTCATGCGTATAACGGGCACAATGGCGTAAAGAATGATGGCGATGCCGTACAGTTTGGACTCGGTCACGCTGAACAGAAAAATCAGCGGGATCAGATACACAAAAGGCGGCAGGGTTTGCAGCATGTCGAGTACCGGGATCGTCAGCCTCTGCATCATGTTATTTCGCGACATGGCGATACCAATGGGCACGCCCAGCAGCACACAGATGAACGCACAGACAAAGATAATCGCCAGTGTTTGCATGGCGTACACGTAGTAGTCGATGAAGGCAAGCAGGCACAGGCTGCCAGCCACGAAGCCGACCAGCTTCCAGGATTTGGTGACAAGCAGAACAACCGCCAGCAGAATCGGAATAACGATCCACCAGGGCGTCGTGATCATGGCGTAAAGAGTGCCATCAAGGGCCCAGCTCAAGGGCTGGGTGATGGGGTCCAGCACAATACTGAGATTGTCTTTGACGGCAAGAAAACCTTGCTCCAGCCCCTGGGTTAATTCCCGGGACTGAGGGAAGGCTGCGCAGGATTCATTGAGTGCATCCATGGATGGAAACGGTACGTCCCATAGGGATTGCTCGGCTTCCGTACCTTTGGATTTGTTGAGTAATGCGGCCATCGACATGGGCGCGTCGCTCTTGCCTTCAGCGCACCACTCCGTGAGTCCGAGCGATGAAAATAGGAAGTCATAGGTTGCCATGAGCGTTCAATATTCCTTGCGCATTCAGAATGGGGTATTCGGTGTGATTTTTATTAGATCAATAAAAGAAGAGCCGGCGAACCGGCTCTTCTTGATAACGTCTACTGGCCAAGCACGTTGGCGAGTTTCTCGGTGGCTGAAGCATTCAGCCAGCTAGACCACTCGTCGGTATTGTTACTCAGGAAGTAAACGGCAGCCTCTTCGGCGGAGGCGTTGTTCTCATCCATCCAGGCCAGCAAGGCACTCATGGTGCTGGTTTTGAAGGTCATGTTGCCCAGCATCTCAACCACTTCTGGTTCGCGCTCACCGAAACTGGTGGTGACTGCGGTCAGAATGGTGGCAGCAGGGAACTCGGAAACACCGGGATTGTCGGCCATTTGGGTCTGGTTACGGGTATGAACGTCTGGCTTGTAATCGCCAATTTTAACCCGTGTCATGTCGTACTTGCCCAGTGGCACAGTCGGGCCCCAGTAGTAACCGAACCAGGGCTCTTCGCTCTGAACCGCGGATGCCATAGACGTGGCCAGGGTTTCACCGGAACCGTGATCGAATACCGTGATACCTGATGCTTTGAGATCAAGAGCGCGGACCAGGTTGTCACTGACAACACGGCAGCCCCAACCACTCGGGCAGTTGTTAAAGCGGCTGTCTACCAGTTCCGGATTCGCCATGATGCCTTCAATGGTTTTCAGTTCCGGGTGCTTCTCGGCCAGATACGTGGGAATCCACCAGCCTTCAATACCACCTGGGTCCAATACTTCGGCTACGCGCTTGATTTTGCCTTGCTCTTCCAGCCGCAGGTATGCTTCGCCGGCAGAGTTCAGCCACAGCTCGGTCACGATGTCAGGTTCGCCGTTTTCAGCGACCGATGTGACGGCAGGAACGGTGTCAGAAGGGATCACCGATACGTCACAGCCGTAGCCTTGTTCCATAATGAACGTGGCGACGCCTGTTACTACAGCGTTTGAGGCCCAGCTCATCTGGGTGATGGATACTTCACCGCATTCGGCGGCAGCGAGCGAGGGTGCAGACAGGGCGCACAAAAGCGCCACGGGCGTTAGTTTACGCATGATGGGTACTCCATTTTGGGTTTAAACGTACACGGCACAGGGGCCGATGAGGGAGTCCTGAAGACTTCTCGGGAGATGGTTTCGCACTTTGAAAGCGTATTTGAAAGGCAGCGCAAATGTTGAGACCTCGGTTAATACGTAGCCACCAGAGTAATGATTTGGGTAGGAGTTACAAGTGATTAATTTTGAAGGTCGCTAAAAATGCCACATTGCGGTCGTATTTTTCAGAAACCAGAAGAGATTTATTTTCTGTGATAGTTTAAGACAAGACTACAAACCCTTTCCTTTTCATTGTTCTGAAAAACCGTCAATGGGGTATATTGGTCACCACGTTTACCATCTGTATCAGGAGCAACCCAGCATGCTGGCAAAGAAAGAACCCACCAACGTTATTGGTGAACCATTGGAAGTCTGCGGCAAAGATCCGGTGACCGGCTTTTTTCGGGACGGTTGCTGCAATACGGGGCCAGAGGACATGGGCAGCCATACGGTGTGTGCCGTGGTGACCGATGAGTTCCTGGCTTTCTCCCGCAGCCGGGGCAATGATTTGACCGAGGCCCGCCCGGAGTTTGGCTTTCCGGGATTAAAGGCCGGAGATGGCTGGTGTCTGTGCGCGGGCCGCTGGCGCGAAGCATTGGAAGCAGGCTGCGCCCCCCGGGTTCGGCTAAAGGCTACCCACAGCGCCGCGCTGGAAGTTTGTGACCTGGCAGACCTGAAGAAGCATTCTGTGGATCTGAGTTAGTGGCACAAAGCGGGGAGGGCGCCTGAGTGCCCTCCACCGTTTACTGCAAAACGCCCTTCACCGTTTACTCAGGCAAAATCGTATTCCCCGCCTTTTTCAAGGGCGATTTGGTAAGCCGGCCTGGCGTGCACACGTTTTACCCAGGCCGTGATATGAGGCCGGTTCTTGCCGGTGATGCCCCGGGCCACTGAGGCTTCCAGCGGAAAGCTCATCTGAATATCCGCAGCGCTCAGGTTATCCCCCACAAACCAGGTGTTTTTCGTCAGGTGAGATTCGACAAAATCCAGGTGGGTTTTGATCATCGGGCCGATGAAAACTTCATTGGTTTTATTCGCAATGCCTTTTGCCACAGGCCTGACAAAAAACGGCATCGGGCTGGTTTTTACCTTTTCAAACACCAGTCGCATCAGCAGCGGCGGCATTAAAGATCCCTCGGCGTAATGCAGCCAGTAAGTGCAATCAAGCCAAGCCTGGCCACCGCTTTTCGGTAGCATGGTGTCTTTGCCATAGGTATGGGCAAGGTATTCGATAATGGCGCCAGACTCCGCGATAACCAGATCGCCGTCGGTGATTACCGGCGATTTACCCAGCGGGTGTACTTTTTTGAGGCTGTCAGGCGCCAGCATGGTTTTGGCATCACGCTCGTAGCGCTTGATCTCGTAGGGCACTCCCAGCTCTTCCAGCATCCAGAGAATGCGTTGTGAGCGGGAATTATTGAGGTGGTGGACTGTAATCATGCAGAAATCCTGTTCGCGTCAAAAGAATGAGCACATGGTAAAGTAGGCTGGAAATGATTTTTTGGTTCACATCCGTTCCCGCTCAATCCTTACCGGTACAGACTTTGACCCCGGCGTTTTCGATAGCTGATCATGATGGCTGACCGGCACCAGCACATTGCACTCCGGGTAGTATGATGCCACGGTGCCTGCGGGAATCTTGTAAGGGGTTAGCACCAGGCCGCCAAGGCGACGGTCAACGCCATCATCCAAGTCCGTAATCATCTGTACACGGTCGCCACCGGACAGCCCGGCACGTTTAATATCATCCGGGTTCATCAACAGCACATCCCGCGTGCCTTCAATGCCATGAAAACGATCTGAGTAACCATAGATGGTGGTGTTGAACTGATCGTTGGAGCGCATGGTCAGCAAACTGTAACGGCCTGGTTTTGCATCGAATCCCAGTGATGTCAGCCGCTCTGGCGTGGTGAAGAGTGCTTTTTTCTCCGGTGTTTTCCAGATTCGTTCGTGGGCAGCAATGCCTCGATAAAAGCCGCCGGGCTCGAACATCCGCGCGTTGAAATCGCCAAAGTCGTTGGGGTATGTTTGCTCGATCAGATCTCGCACCAGCGAATAATCGGCGGTCCACGCTTCCCACTTCACCTTCGGATTCTCTGGCAACAGTGCCTTGGCGATACCGGTGATGATAGCGAGTTCGCTTTTCAAGTGTTCGGATATGGGCGACCGGTGGCCGGTGGAACCGCTGATCATCGAAAAGCTGTCTTCGGTGGAAACGGCCTGCGATCCGCTGGCCTGTTCGTCCACTTCAGCACGGCCCAGGCAGGGCAATATATAGGCCGACTTTCCGGGGAAAACATGACTGCGATTAAGCTTGGTGGAAATCATTACCGTCAGGTCC
>Ga0307948_1001697_pt1 | contig 15746 bp, 18 predicted proteins | sample OrgLakmetagen280_FD_201824 | JGI IMG/M metagenome (GOLD analysis project Ga0307948, IMG submission 201824) | Saline water microbial communities from Organic Lake, Antarctica - #280 | ecosystem: Environmental > Aquatic > Non-marine Saline and Alkaline > Saline | place: Antarctica: Organic Lake...
ACATACATACATACATACATACATACATACATACATACATACATACATACATACATACATACATACATACATACATACATACATACATACATACATACATACATACAACCATACATACATACATACATACATACATACATACATACATACATACATACATACATACATACATACATACATACATACATACATACATACACAACCACACAACCACACACACACACACACACATACACACAAACACACAAATACATACACACACAGGTGCATGACATCAGTGCCACACACATACACATACAGACACAACCACTCAACCACACACACATACACACAAATACATACACACACAGGTGCATGACATCAGTACCACGCCCACGCAGACACCCACAAATGGGAGGAAGCTCCTCCAAGGGTCGGTCACGTGCAGCTGTGCATTTACAGTCAAAATTGTATGCATTAATGAGTGGATATGTGCGAGCCGCTAGTGAATGCATGCTTGCAAGCATGCGTGCGTGCGTGCATGCGTGTGTGTGTATGTGTGTGTGCCCGAGTGTGTACATGTGTGCCCGTGTGTGTGTGTGTGTGTGTGCGTGCGTGTGTGTGTGTGCTTCTGTGCATGTGTATTGTAACAAAATGTAATGAGCTGACGGGCTGTCTGTGTGGACAAGTGCGAGGTTGTGTACGTATGTGTATGTGGATGAAGCTGCGTGTGCATTTGTGTGTGTGTGTGTCAAGCTGATCAACTGATCTGGTGTCGTCAGCTGATTTGCCTTGCATGCCGTGACCCTTTTTTCATTACCCTCCTAAGCTCCTTTGTTTAAATGCTGTGCTTACTCCCCATGTGTGCAGGAATGATACAGGGCCCATTAGGCTGAAATTGGAGGTGTGTGATTGTGTCTGTGTCTGTGTGGTTGTGGGTGTGTACGTTTCATGAGTCAGGGAGAAGAGGGGAGGCGGTAAGCTTGTGGATGTGTATGTTTCGTGCACTGCCACTTGGGGGGCATACTCACTTAGCTAGCAGAGTCTGTGGCTGTGTGTGTGTGTGTGGTTGTGTGTGTGCGTTTGCGTCCGAGTTTTGTGTGATGCTGCACCTTGACTGGGTCACCTAGACGTCTGACGCCCAAAGGCGTGTGGTTGCATGCGCACGTACAATCACACACACACAATTTCATACCTCTGCTAACACACGTACAAACATTTACACACGCACATGAGCATGCACACATTTATATGCGTACACACACACTTTAACACGCGTGCACGCGCGCACACACACACACGCACACACACACACATACACACACACACGCACACACACAGACACACACTCACACTCACACTCACACGTCTGTAGCCTGAGTTCAAGGCCTGCAGCCTGCAGTCGGACGACAATGGCAGACGCCGCCTCACACAATCCTCTTCCCCAGCTGTGAGGCGCCTGCTGGAAATCAACGATAAGGCTAAAGAAGTGAGCATGCGTCGTGCATATTTGTGCGCGTTGATGATTTCCCTGCCAAAAAAACCGATATACACCATATATAGATGGTTCTGGCCAACCCTATTAAAGTCCTTAACTTGGTCATATTTGGTTCTGACCAACCTTAACTGTTATAGCACAAACACCTGCACTTGACACTGTTAGCACCAACACCTGCACCAGACGCTGTTAGCACCAGCCTGAACACTTACACACCACCACCCTAACTAATATGCATAAATCTATCCTACTGCCAAGTCAAAAAATACTCAAGGCCATTGATCAGGAAAATTGCCCGTGCTCTGGGCTTTAAAAGTCAATGTCATATCACACACACACACATGCACACACACTGTTTCACCTGCACACCTGCAAACTTGCAGCGGTCATCAAGTTCTGTGCACCACTTTTGTTTCCTGCATATTTTTATGGCATCTTCATCACCCAACCATCTGTTGCCAGTTGGCGGCACCCACATACTTATACCTAAACACACGTTACCTACATACTACTTCTAGGGTTGGCCAGAACTGTATATATATATATGCACCGTATATGACCGTATCTTTGGTGATTTCCCAGAAGAATAAAATACCATACACCTATACACCGTTTATACATAGTTCTGGACAATCCTAACTATTTCAGGTCAACGTTGTGCAGATTAAGTACCTAACTATTCCCTTAACACCCACACTACCATACGCCATGTCTCTTTAAGGTTGGGGGCACACAAGGCTTGCGCACGCTTGAAGGCGTCGTCAGACTAAGAACCTATTTATTCCCCTAACACCCACCCACACTACCATACGCCATGCCTCTTTTAGGTCGGGGGCACACAAGGCTTGCGCATGCTTGAAGGCGCCGTCAGGGAGGCCAAGAAGCTCCTGAAGATGCAGACAGAGACACTGACAAAGAGCAACAAAAAAGCAGGGAAAAGGTTGCATGCTTGAGTCATTGAAATGGGTGTGTGAATTTGTGAGTGGGTGTGTGAGTGGGTGTGCATGTATGTGTAGGGTGTGTACACTTAGTTGTTTGGAGTTGGGATTACTTGTAGGGTTGGCCAGAACCGTATATATACACCGTATGACCGTATATATGGTGATTTTCCTGCCAAAAATACCGTATTCACACCGTATATATATATGGTTCTGGCCAACCCTAAATGCTTTTAATTGAGGAAGGCAGTACTGTAGGTTGAAGGTGGCGTCCCTTGACAAGGGAAGCAAACAATGGCAGAGGCATGCACGCTTGAAAAGAAAAGACACCTGTACACTCGCATGGACACGCTTTTACAACAGACAGAATGCACTTGCATTCTCTTACAACCTGCACACACTTGCATATCTTACATACGACACCTGTACACTTCCATGCACGCTTGAAATGCATGCGCTTGAAGGGCATGTGCACATAGAGGCGCGCGCTGCTTGAGCATGCCTGCGCATGCACGTGTGGGCGCGCATGTGGGGTTGCAGGAATGGCACAGCCAGTCGGCTTGCATTGTTGAAACTTGACAAGCAGATGCGCTGGTGCAAAACTGCACGTAGCTGTGTGTACCCAGTTGTGTATGTTGCCCAATGGAATGCGTGTGAAGAAGGCAGATGCATCAGTTCACGGCTGCACGTTGCTGTGTGTATCCGGTTGTGTGTGTTGCCCAATGGGATGCGTGTGAAAAAGGCAGATGCATTAAAGCACGGCTGCAATCAGCTGTGTGTACCCGGTTGTGTATGTTTTCCCAATGGAACGCGTGTGAAGAAGGCAGACGCATTAAAGCACGGCTGCCGTCAGCTGTAAGTTCCCGATCGTGTACGTACGGCCAATAGAATGCGTGTGAAGAAGGCAGATGCATTAAAGCACGGCTGCCATCAGCTGTGAGTTCCCAATCGTGTATGTTACCCAATGGAATGTGTGTGAAGAAGGCAGACGCATTAAAGCACAGCTGCAATCAGCTGCAAGTTCCCGGTCGTGTATGTTTGCCCAATGGGATGCGTGTGAAGGAGGCTAGGAACTTTGTTTTTTTTGTGCGTATGCACCTGCTCAAGTAACAAGCACTGCAGCCTCAGAGGAGAAGGCGGCCACTCCTGCCAGATGTGGTGGAACATTGCACACAACGCCAGGGCACGACACCTGAGCTTCATCGCCGACCTCAGTGCCTCAGCAGATTAGAAGGCCACGGTGTGCCTTCCACAAGCAAGCAGGCTGCATGGTTTTCATCAGATTCGAGGGCCATAGTGTACCTTCCACATGCAAGCAGGCTGCATGGTTTTCATCAGATTCGAGGGCCATAGTGTACCTTCCACATGCAAGCAGGCTGTAAGATTTTCATCAGATTCGAGGGCCACGGTGTGCATTCCACAAGCAAGCAGGCTGCAAGATTTCCATCAGATTTGAGGGCCACAGTGTGCCTTCCACATGCAAGCAGGCTGTAAGATTTTCAACAGCTGTGTGGCCCAGCAGTTGGCAGGCCGGCAGCGTGCTCGCAAATACTTTAGTGCTCGCGAATACTCAAGTGCTCGCAAGCACATCGTGCTGTCATGGCACTGTCGTGGTCCTAGACTGCTCAGTGGCTGGGCTTTGGGCTGTGGCTGGGCATTGAGCTGTGGCTGGACATTGGGCTGTTGCTGGGCATTGGGCTATGGCTGTGGCATTGAGCTGTGGCTGGGCTTTGAGCTGTGGCTGGGCTTTGAGTTGTGGCTGGGCATTGGGCTGTGGCTGGGCATTGAGCTGTGGCTGGGCATTGAGCTGTGGCTGGGCATTAGGCTGTGGCTGGGCTTTGAGCTGTGACTGTGGCATTGAGCTGTGCTTGGGGTGCTACGGCTTTTGGTTTGGCTTCCAACATGCCCAATTCGTTATCACGTGGGCTTCCCAATTTCGTGGAGGCTACCCCTGGTTTTATTATTGGCTGAGAGTAGGTTATCAGGAACGGGGGGGTTCGCACACCCACGCTGCCAGTGTGGCACGTTGAGGTATGCCAGTGTGGGCTTTGTAGGCCAGTGTGGCACGTTGAAGTATGACAGTGGGTGCTTTGCATGCATGTGCTACGTTGAATTGTGAAAGTGTGTGAGTATGCAATTGTGGGCTGGGGTGATTTGCATGCGTGTGCAACGTTGAATTGTGTAAGTGTGCAAGTGTGGGCTGAGGTGATTTGCATGCGTGTGCAACGTTGAATTGTGTAAGTGTGCAAGTATGTAAGTGTGCAAGTGCAGGCTGGGGTGCTTTGCATGCGTGTGATGAGTGCGGAATGGAGAAGAGGTACTACACCATTGCAATGTGATGTTGGTTGCTTTACTGAGAGGCCGCGTGCGTTACGTTCGGGCGCACTTGCACTTTGATGAAGGTATGATGAACGTGTTTGCTGAACTTCGTCCAAAATGCCTGTGTGGGTCTTGGTGGAAATCTACATTCCATCTCCCTTGTCTTGTTGGTCACTAGGACACAAAGTGTCCTAGACCTATGCTGGAAAAACTGAGCCGTATGGCTTAGAAAAAGGGACTTTGTCTCCAAATCAAGTGATAACTTTATGTCGTGCACTGGAATGGAGCTTGTTGATAGTCGAAAAGGGTCTGGATTGGAGAAGTGGAAAGTGTCTTGTTAAATGTGATTATTTATTATTACTTGAAATTTATAATGCAGAGCCTTTTATGTTGATTGCTGGCCGCTACAGTGCTGCTTCCCCTCCTTTAGTTGTTTGAGAGCTTGCCGGTGCCAGCCTGTGGCTGACTGTACGCTGCATTCATTATTATTCATAAGATTCATTTTAGCTGGCGCTGGAGGTCCCGACTTTGCTGAGGATCGCCTGCAACGAATGTTTTATTGCTTTAGAAGGACGCAGATTTTGACCCTTCATAAGGGCCTTTAAAAACGATTGTAGCCCACACATGTGTGATTAATACTTGTTGTTCTGAGAGAGCGAGAGCTAGCTACACTTCCCACGCAGGTCATAATGGTTACAATGGGGGGTGACCTTCAGCCAGGTTGTTTGGCTGATCGGCTGCTGACTGGTCTCGGCCAGCCACAAATAAATCCATAAGCTCATGAAAAAGTCTATTGTTCTGCTGAGAAAGGAAATCATGAACAAGTTGGTTGTTGACCTGTTGCAGCAAAAAGGGTTGGGCTGCTGAAAAGTCCTCAAAAAAAGGTGTAAACATAAGGTTCCTTTGCTTGTGATGCAAGTCGATATCCGGGTTGTGCAAGTACCTAACAGCGGTTACAGCAGCAGCACGAAAAGTGCTGTCAGAGTAAGGGTGGTGTCGCCCAACAAATTGCTACAAAGTTTTCAATTTATTGAAGGGGCTAGTAGTGAACTTCAGCCAGGTTGTTTGTTTGGCTGTTCGGCTGCTGACTGATCTTGGCCAGCAACAAATTAATATATCTGCTGAGAGAAAAAAGCATTAACAAGTTGGTTGTTGACTAATGCAGCAAGCAGGGTCGGGCTGCTAAGAAGTTCTTCTAATGATTAGAATGGGGGGAGATCTTCACCGTTTGGCTGATCGGCTGCTGACTGATCCCAGCCAGCCACAGATAAATCTATCAGCCTAGAAAGAAAAGGAAAAAGTTTAGTGTTCTACTGAGAAAGGATATCATAAACAAGTTGGTTGTTAACTTGATGCAGCAAGTAGGGTTGGGCTGCTGAGAAGTTCTAAATTAAAGGGGTAGCAAAACGAGATATATTTCCTCAGCGCACAAACTTGATGGTCTTGCACCTTGTTCTGGACGTGTTCATCTCCAGGGCACTGGCCGCGCACGCAAGAAGGTAAGGTAAGGTTACATCACTATACACGCAAAAAGTACTTTCAATCTGCACTGCTACTACTAACCTCCACTTTCAATGTATGTGAATGCAACTATAACTTACAAATGTAGACTATGGTTCATATAAGAAAAGAAGACTTGAATGTCTATCCCCCAAAAAAAGGCTGAGCACATCACCCTGCCACCGTAGAGCTGACCAACCTGTCATGCTAAATCAGTGACATGGACAATTCGTGTGATATTACCTGGGACTTCTAATGTTAACAATGGTTTCACGCCTTATAGATTGTTAGGCAAGTTCAAATGGTCCTCTTCGCTCTTTATCAGATATAGCTAGAGAGAAAGGAAAGAACGCAGATAGCGTAAACACTACCGGCATGGATTAGGAAAGGATGTTGTTTGTGTTCTGCACCACCCAATGGATGCAGAGACACACAGCACTACACCTGGAGAATTGAAGTAGGAGAAGCTTTTCAGTGGGGATCTGGTGGTTGGGAGGCAGAAGCCTGCACACCACCAGGAGTGTTGCTAGGGGTTGCGTTCAATGTCTTGCCTTACCTGTATGATTTTTTTTCGAGGATCTGTTTGCATGTAGGCTAATTTTCATGAGTGCTGTGGCATGTAGACCAGTAACTCCAAGGCTGTGGAGTGGGTTCCTTGTGTGGCTGCTGTAGATGGTGCCTGTGCTCCTAGCAGGATGGTGTGAAGGGTTTTACGATGTCCGAGTATTAAGCGAGGCAATAACAGCTTATGTTGTCCTCGTGTTGTCTGCTTGTTGAATAAGAGAAGTGTCTACACAGTACTTTATTTCAATCAAATGCACATCACGTTTGTTTGGTTGTATGTCTCTTAATTTTATAGCCAGGAGGTATGCATTGGCAGCGCCCTCTACTAGGTTAGTATGGGTAGCTCTTCTTGCATTTTTGGCAGACCTAGTTTGATACGTGTTTGTTGAATTTTGTTTGGGGCGTGGTTGCTGGGTCGGGGTAACTATGATTGCATCTGGCTGGCTAAATTTCCGCCGCTGTTGTGCATTGAGATTGGAAGGTTAAAGCCAGGTTGGAATCATTCCTATCTGTGTCTCTTCTGAAGGGCGTATAATGCCTTGTTATACCATCTTTTCATGACTGCCTACCCTGTGTGCCTTGTTGGATCGCTTTTAAAATCATTCGTTCAGCAACGTTGTGCCTGTTAATAATCATTTTATTATATTGATAATGGGATAATACACCATTGGTAGGTGCCGTCTAGCTTCCAGAGGTGACGTTAGCATTTTTCCAAAAAGCGAGTTACTTATGTATTTCTCGACAATGCCTTCCTTGATCAGTTCTTGGTATTTCCTGTGGCAAATTGTGGACTGAATTTTATGGAAGAGATCCATTTTCTTTGTTCGTAATACCACTCCCATCTGTAAAGGCCCATTCTTTCCAGTTTGGGCCTTGAGCTTTAACAAGCGCTTTTGTTGCACATGTTGTCTGTTTAGGCAGGAGTTTTCCTTTTTCCTTTTCCCAGTCTTATAGGTTTTTTCCTTCATTCTGTCAGGCCCTTGCTGAGGACCGTGTAACAACCCCCACCAAAAAAAAAAAAAAAAAAAATGATGGGAGAAGACCTGGCTGTTTTTTTTTATCGCTTATGTCACCAATATTTGCATCGATAACTGTGTTTCTTAAGTTTTTGGGGATCGGAGCCTACATATTTTTGCCATTCTTGGCAGTATCCTTTCAGTTGGCGGTTCCAGAAAGGTTTGGTGCTTGCGTTTCTAGAATTTCAAACTGCCTCTGGTGTTAGGTCTTGTTTTCTAACCAAGATGTGTAATATGTTGATCTCTGGAAGCTTTGTTTAAGAATACCAGGATGGGCATGCCCCATGTTGCTCCTGGCATGGGTGTGTTTTGCTTTGTTGGTAAGAAGTGGCATGTAGCGCACTTTTGCCTTTGGAACATTTCCAAGGATAGTGCAAACATCCTTGTTGTCTGGCGTGCACGTTTTGTGAATTCCTTTTCGAAAAGCATTGGTGCTATATTACATCCAGTTTGGGAGCAGCAGGAAGATTCATGTTGCCTCTTGGTTATCTGAGACAGATGCGGTTGCGTGTTGCACTACTTTGAGCTTGTGCTTATCGTCATACATCGGGTGGCAGATGGAGAATTTGGTGAACTAGAGAAAAGGCCATTCTTTCTTTTGCGAGCAGGGCGTGGTTGCAAAAGGCTGTCATGTAATGGGTGGGCTGAGCCCAATAATGTGAGCATTCAGCCTTGGTATTGTTGCCTGTCATTGAAAGTCGTGGGAGTCTAAGAAGTAGTCAAATTTCCGTTGCAAGGTCTTGGACAGGGGGATTTAGCAGGGCGTGTGTACCTCGATGACGAGCAGAGTTGTATGCATCCTGTAAAATGCTGAGGCGCTGATGGGTGATGGTGCCGGAGCATTTTCTATCTATGCCGTACACACATGTCACCTCTGGGAGGGTCTGGAACTTGGGAAGTGTGACTTATCAGCCAGTCCTTTGCTTATGCCGGTTGGCTAGGGGTGTCGTATTACTCGTTGTCAAGCGCTGCCTCTTGTACTGGAGGTGGTCCTTGCAAATTATGTTTAGGTAGGGTTGGCCAGAACCGTATATATGCACCGTACATAACCGTACGTATGGTAATTTCCCTGCCAGAAATGTCGTGTGTACACCGTATATATGTATGTATGTATGGTGTTGGCCAACCCGCATCAATTATATGATCATTATGATACAGGTAGGGTTGGCCAGAACCGTATATATACACCGTATATGGCCGTATATTTGGTGATTCCCCTGCCAAAAATACCGTATATGCACCGTATATATATGGTTTTGACCAACTCTATTTATAGGATGCTTTTATATGGTATTGAAGGGCCCATTTCTCAATGGCACTAGGCTTCCAGTGGACCAAATACTGCTGCTCCTGGGATGTTGGTATTTGCCAATCACCTTGAGCCCTTGCCTTCTTTTGCCAGTCAGTTACTATGTTAATGTCGTTGTCAAACTCAAACATCTGGTTTACAACTTTGGGTGCCCCCGACTTGTTCGCCTACTTTTTTGCATAATCTCTCTTGTATTGCCAGAGCACGTCTGTGGAGTGTCGGTTATATGATAGACATAAGTTATTACCGTTCCTTCCTCTTCGTTAGACGCTTGCTCCACGTATAAGAAGCGCATTCTTAGATTTGTACAGAGTTGTGTTGCTTGTGTGTTTGTGTGTGAAGGTGCTAAGGTGTTTTGATGGTTATTCGGCCTGCCTAAATGGTACGCGTGTTGGGCTGGTTTCTGTTGGGTGTAGTGCTTGGTGGCGGAGCTCAGGAATATTTTCCCATGTCCAGGTGGCAGGCAATGCATCTAGTGTGTTGTTGCTTGAGTCCAATAGTTATCTGGGCAGTATTGGCGTTAATAATTATTTTCTCTACATATATGCATGTTTCCTTGCTCTTGTGGCCGAGCAGTTGTTTGGCTATGTTTTCTGCCTCAGCAGGATCAAACTCTTCATTCACCAGGGTTGTTAGTCTATTTAGAGCAACTAGTTGTTTTTCTTTCACTATCCTGCTTCCATATACCCTTTCAGTTTCATGCCAGTCATTATGTGCGTGCCATTTTGTTCTGCGAGTTCATGCAGACTGTGTATGCCCAGTGCCACGAGGGGCTGTGTTATGGCTAGCACTAGCTTGAAAAATGAAGAAGAGGGAGCTATTCCACCTAGGAATACCCTACTGATGGTAAGCTTAATTCAGACGTTGAGTAAGAGCGTTTTATTGATGCCTTTGACCAGGCGCATTTGGCTTATATGTACATTAATGAGTTGTCCTGTCCGTATATTGTACTTGAGCTAGTTTTTATGTAGCCAGGCGACTGAGATCCTAGTGTCCCAAATGTGAGCTGTGTCAGAGAGCATGTCTGCTTTTCCAGCTAAGCTAGTGATATTCTGCCACGCCTTGACTTCGTATCACAGAGGCTATCAATCAGAGCATTTGTAGACCGGCTATAGTATTTGACAACCACAGATGGGCCCATGCCAAAGTTGTGTAAGTCTTCTTTGAGCATGGCTCTAGGAAAGGACCTAGGTAGCTTATAGTTTTTGATAAGCACACGAGCAATCATTTGGTCCCAGAGATCAAGTTCTACGGCCGTGCATGGCGTGACAGGAAAAGAATATTGCCAGGCCTGGTGTGACATCATGACATCACAGGTTTGCCTCGATGAAGCGTATGATGATAATTTGTCAGGTGGATGTGTTTTCAGTTTAGGTTCATTGTTAGCTGCACTCTTAGGTATGCAAAAGACTCAATAGACCAGATGTATTTGTGTCGCTTGTCCTTGACGACAATTTTACCTTTGAGATGCTTCATTAGCAAATCTTCTTTGTTCGTGTTCCCGTACATGTCTGCATTGTGGATTAGGACTGTCACCTTTGTCTTTTTCCCTGAGACAATGAGAGCAGCCCAGTCTGAGTAAAGGGACAGCTTTCTGCTTGTGCGGGTAGATCTGCTATTTTGGTGCTAAGATAGATGAGGTCACCAGCAAAGGCTCCGCTGCTAATTCTATTGGCTAGGCTCTCTAGATCTGTTTGAAGTTGTATGTCCTTTGTACAACCATGCCCATATCCTTTTCCTCCTACATGGAGCCACCGTAGAAGTGGCTCCATATAGATCAGAAAAAGAAGAGGGGAAAGGGTTTCTCCTTGTATGGTCCTTCTTTTGACCGGAATGGATTCTGTGTGTTTTCCTGAGGGTAGGGCAAGGTTTTGATTCATTGATTAAGCAAAATGCCCCTGAGGCATATATAGCGATGTAACCTTACCTTACCTGAGACATGTGATAAGCTACTTCTCGTAATCTTGATGCCTTCTCTTCGCGCTTCATTAAAACAAACGTTCTCTTTCTCTATACACTTTCTCTTCTACATACATCTGTTTCATATTTCCTCTACCTACTGTTTCTTTTGTTTAGCCAGGTGCCAGGTGTGTTTCAGACTTTTCCAAGCTTCATACATCTGTTTCATGCTTCCTCTAGCTACCGTTTCTTTTGTTTAGCCAGGTGTGGTTTCAGACTTTTGCCAAGCTTCCGCTGATATGTCCTTTGAGGCATATATAGTGATGTAACCTTACCTTACCTTACCTCACCTGAAGTAAGCAAATCGCAGAGACCTGTTTGCACTTTCTCGATTTTGCCATTACACCCCTTGTATGAATCCCCTAGCTTTCTCTCCAGTGCTGTTACCAGATTCTTCAGGAGTGAGCCCAGTTCAAGCAAGCCTGCAACTCTCCTGGCCGGCGTTATTGCTGTATCCTTTCCTTTATGTGGCGGAGGGGATTGCAGAACCCGGTGCCCAGGGCTTTACCTTTCCTTTGTCATGCTAAATCAGTGGCGTGTATAACTTGTATGGTTTTCCTGGGATTTGCTTGTAGTAACGCCTACAGTCCACGGTCGTTTCATGGATATTCATGCTTTAGCTGGTGCCATGACTCCTCACGACCGGTCTTTAAGGAGATAGGGAGTGGCCTTTTCTCACCTCTGCCTATAGGATACCTAGGTTTGTGCGTGAACACGCTTTGGCAGACAAGCCGCACACTTCTTTGTGGCTCGCTAGTAAGACGTATGTTATTCCTGCTGGCATGTATATATGGTAGTCAAGTATGGGGTACTGTTTTTTTGTAGGCAGGCAGGGAGTTCTCTAGCTCGCTGTCTACGCCTCATTTGCATTTTCTGAAGGGCACATGAGGTGTTAAGCGATCTACCATTAACTGGGCTGTACTCCGAGAATGTGGAAATGAATCGTTGCAATCCTACTGGTTTCGGTCAGCTGTCAAGCTTTTTAATAGTATGCTTAATACCAATAGTGACACTTTACGAAGGGTAGTCCAGGCTGATCTCAATTTACAGCCTCGTTCAAGTGCCTACTGGACAGCTCAATTGCTGAGCGTACGCGAGTTGTACGTACGAGCTGTTCAAACTGGGCGTGCTATTCCCATGCAAGAGGAGTTCACTGCAGATTTGAAGCATAGGATGAGAGGTGTTTGGAGAGACGCTGAGTTGGTGGACCCAACACGCACAACAACAAACTGGCCACTTATCATTCTTGGTTTGCCACCCCTTTTTCTAGAAATGAGCGTATGCCGACTATTGTACCACGGTATCTCCATCTTGATCTGTCCAAACATGTTATGCGCAATGTCAGTAGATTCCGCTTGCGTGCGCATACTTTGAAAGTCGAGGCGGCAGCGTGGCTTGAAGATGGTTCTTGCGTATGTGACCAGTGTCCTGGTGAAGATGAACATGTTCAGAACGAGGTGCATGCTCTTTTATTTTGCCAAGATCATCGAGTTTGTGAGCTGAGGAAACATTTTTCCTTTCTGTTTACACCTTTTTTTGAGGACTTTTCAGCAGCCCAACCCTTTTTGCTGCAACAGGTCAACAACCAACTTGTTCATGATTTCCTTTCTCAGCAGAACAAAACAATTTTTCTTTTTCTTTCTGAGCTTATGGATTTATTTGTGGCTGGCCGAGACCAGTCAGCAGCCGATCAGCCAAACAACCTGGCTGAAGGTCACCCCCCATTGTAACCATTAAGGAGATAGGGAGTGGATTTACTCCACATCTCTCTCCTCCTGCCTGAGGTGTGATTTTAATTGAATGAAGGGCATCAGCAAAGCTTTAATCTGTACGTCGTACATTCTATCGCGCAAAGCAAGAAATATCTGGCAGGGACTAATGCTCCCCAATTATAGTACAACACAGTGCAGAGTATTCTACAAAATAACCTCATTGCGTGGTGGAGACATGGCCTAAGCCTCTAAGAAATGAGTTTCATCTACGCCTGCACCCCAGCAACATCGTGTGCAACAACGTATGTATCTGCACATGCAGTTGCCATGTATCTACACATGCAGTTGCTGTGCATCTACACATTCAGATGCTATTTATCTACACATGCAGTTGCTGCGTATCTACACATGCACTTGCTGTGTATCTACATATGCACTTGCTGTGCCTCTTTCCTATCATTTGCAGTGCCCTCCTTCTCCAGGCCAGCCAGCTTCGTGCGTAATGCTACACAGGGAGAGAGAAAAAGAAGGTAGGCACTGTCCGTACTTTGCTACTTGTACACACGGGTTGCTGCATCCCTTCTGCGCTCCTGTAAGGACATCACAACACACACACACACACATACACACAACATTAAACACACACACATGTCATCCCTCTTCCATCTTAACCCCATCGCCATCTTCCCTCTTGCCCTCCATTAGCGCCTCTGTCTTGGCATCTGCGTCTGCAACCGCTCGTGGCTTGGCACCTGCAATTGGCCACGTAATGGAGTTTAAAGAAAGCATCATGCCGATAGGCTCTTACTTCTGCTTTGCTTGCAAGCGTGTCAGTATCCGCTTGTGGCTTGGCACCTGCAATCAACCACACAATGTGCTTTGAACAGTAAACGCACCGTGCCATTTAGTTCTTATTCCTGCATTGCTTGCATCTGCGTCAGCAACTGCTTGTGCCTTATTGGCACCCGCAATTGACAATCACACATATTCGGAATCCACTCGTGCCTTGGCACTTGCAATCGACAAGCATGATTGCAGAAGTATGTATACATAAGATTGAAAGAGAGAGAGAGAGAGAGAGAGAGAGAGAGAGAGAGAAAGAGAGAGAGAGAGCGCGTATGCTTTGTGCCAGACATATACACGGTTTAGGCCAACCCTGCTTATATATTCGCGGCATCTGCAATAATTAATCTCTACTGCTTGCATCTGTGCTAGTAAAGGCAGGGTCAAAGGAGTGTAAGAACTGAAGTTAAAGAAATAAGACACATTTATGTATACTTGCACTCAACTTCATCCCCAGAAGACACGCAGTTTGAAAACATGCGGTTTGCAAATTATGCAACCTCCTAGAGATGATTTTTACAGCCCCCCCCTCCTAGAAATGGTTCCGTTCTGCCCCTTGGTCCAATGAGGCCCTGTCTTCACGATCGGGAGTGCCAAGGAGATGCTGTCATTCTAATTTGGTTGGTAGGATTTGCTGTCATTCTAATTTGGTTGGTAGGAATTGCTGTCATTTGTTACTTTGGTGTAAGACAAGCGTGGAGCCGCAGCAAATTGTTTTTACATATTCCATATTTAATTGGACCTGCCTGAGTCACCAGGTCCTTTCGTTATACTACACAGCTGCTCAGCTTAGCCACGTCATTTTTCTTTAGATAGATGCAAAACAGCGGTGGCAAAACAAGTAGAGCCGTGGCAAATCCTGTTTACTTTTATCATGCGTTTCCAAATTTTCATATACCTACCTGTGTTGCCAAAAGGCCCTGCAGCTGCCGACCCTGAAGGCCCTTTGTTAAATATATATAGGATTGGCCAAAACCATAAACATACGGTGCTATCCCAGAGGGGATCGACGAAATCCTGAAAAAGGCATACTTTTGAAATGTGAACTGAGTATGGGCGCCCCAGCTGGCAACAATCAAGCTCAGTACCCAGAGGTAGCTGATAGCACCTGAGCTTAAATGTTGCCAGCTAGATCACACATGCCGAATTGCCCGCGGCGTGAACCCAACATTTCACTGCCAATCCGCCAGAACTCACCACCTACTGCACCAATATGGGTCATTTTTATTTAAATGGTGTTCTTTTGATGAATAAATACCATTGCAACAAAATAGGAGTGAAATGACCCAGTAGTTGGTCAGAAACTCCATTTTGGCCCTTAAAGAAAATCAACAAAAGGGGTGCCATAAAGGTGCAAAACCCAGGATGATATGGTATCATAAAGGAAGTCCTCCTGTCTTGTTTTGGGACGAAAAAAGGCCCTGGTTGGGGCGTGGTGGCCTGTAATGTGGAAACTCAGTGCCAAAATTTGAGCTTGATTTCTGTCCCGACCACTGGGTTGGTCTTTTTGGCCCCAAACTTCATAAACCATCTAGTTATATAATTCAAACATGATTTGCATCAAAAAGTCACATTTCAGGACATTAGCTCCGTTGGCCCCCTCTGGTGCTATCCCTTGTTCCATATGCATATATATAGGGTTGGCCAGAACCATATACATACGGTGCGTATACGGTATTTTTGGCTGGGAAATCACCAAATATGCGGTCATATGCGGCGTATATATACGGTTCTGGCCAACCCTACATATATAGCACACAACTAAGCCTATGCACATCACTGCTATTATAATGAGTGCAAAGCAAGTAAGGCCGCGGCAAATCCTGTTTACTTTTGTTTTTCAAGTTCTGTTTACTTTATTTTTTACGAGTGACACATCTACGTATACCTGTGTCAAATTCTATTTTTTTTTTTACGAGTGACACATCTATGTATACCTGTGTCGCCAGAAGGCCCTGCAGCTGCCGACCCTGAAGGCCCTCCTTTGACCTCCAAACGCGCATCGCCTGTCTGCTTCTCAATTGCTGCCTGCTCCACTGCCACCTGCAAAAGCACACAAACACAAACACAGGCAAGTTTGTGTGCCTATAAATGGGCACATGCCAACAC
>Ga0307948_1001701_pt1:0-2500 | contig 15740 bp, 19 predicted proteins | sample OrgLakmetagen280_FD_201824 | JGI IMG/M metagenome (GOLD analysis project Ga0307948, IMG submission 201824) | Saline water microbial communities from Organic Lake, Antarctica - #280 | ecosystem: Environmental > Aquatic > Non-marine Saline and Alkaline > Saline | place: Antarctica: Organic...
CTACAGAGAGTTCACCATTAAAACGCTATTACTTATCATGTTATCATGTCATATTGCTACAGAGAGTTCCACCGTTAACACGTTATTACTTATCATGTTATCATGTTATATTGCTACAGAGAGTTCCACCGTTAACACGTTATTACTTATCATGTTATCATGTTATATTGCTACAGAGAGTTCACCATTAAAACATTATTATCATGTTATCATGTTATATTGCTACAGAGACATCACCACCAAAACGTCATTAGTTATTTCGTTACACTGTTATGTTGCATTCTGGCACCATGATACCATTGAGAATCACAAATGCTCAAAGCACGGCACACTAAAACAGCACAACCTAGCCCACTGAGAATCACAAATGCATAGGGTTGGCCAGAACTCTATGTACACGGTGTACATACGGTATTCTTGGCAGGAAACCAATAAGTGTACGGTCGCATACAGTGTACAAATACAGCTCTGGCCAAGCCAAAAAATGCACAAAGTATTAGGTATGCCGCACACAGCAGGGTTTAGAATGCTGAGCAGTGACAGCCTTGGCCCACTCAAATTGAGCGGAGGTCCACACAAATCGACGCATAGGCCTACACATACTAAATGGCAAGCCCCACAGTTTGACGTACCACGACTTGGAGTGGATGTCAAAGTTGTGTGCGATGGCTTTGCCAAATAGCAGCGTCCCCATTTGGCCCAATCCATCTGGAATTGTGCGACATACAGTACAGACATGACCACACAGTACAGGCATGGCCACAGTCGTGGAGCAATGGTTTTAAAGGCGTTGTGTTACTTTCTCCCCCCGTAGTGATATGGTTCGGAATGTTACAGACATGATCATGACTGTAAAAGAATGACATTAATTGCATTGTAGGACTTGCGGCAATCCGTATCCCCCTCCGCATTTCTACACCTTGTTCGAGCATCTACAATAAATGGCCTGAGCTCTAAAGCCAGACCATGATCTTAAATTTACGTTGACATCCTGCTGCAACTCTCACTCATGACAAATCAGTCACAATTCCATGTCACAGTGCACCAAATTTGTTGCAAATCATTCCCCACATTAAATTTGAATGTAGATGCAACCTCACACCTTCCACCATCCAGGACACAGATCCCACAGGACATTACAGGGCCATGCTGTAAGCAAGAACTCCATTTCTTCCCTGTATCCAGCCTAATACCTTCTAGCACCCTCCAGGACACAGATCACACAGAGCATTACAGACTACAGAGCACTGTACGCGTGAGAAATGTGTACTTTCCACCACCAGCAGCAACGTGAACCTTACAGCACCCTGGTCACAGACCTCACATAACAGTACCAAACAGAGCCCTGCTGTACGTACATAATCTATTATTGATTCCTCAAAACCTCACTCACACGCGCACACACACTCACACTCACACACACAAACACACACACGCACACTCACACTCACACACACAAACACACACACACAGACACACACACACAAGACACACGCACAAGACACACCCACCTTTTAGCACCCAGTTCATGGCCCCCGCGGTGGGGATAGCCCCTGCTCCAAGCCCCACACTGTACAGCAAGAACCTGCAGCGGCGATACACAAGGTAGACGAGGGACTAAGTAGATGGGCAAGGTAGAAAAGACGGATAAGGAATCGATGGTATGATTGCTGAATATGAAAGGTAGCTTCAAGCCGCAAGTTCGAACATGTGTGCTTGCCTCTATTGCTTCATCCCAGCTCCTCCCTTGTTGCATACTGCTGCCGCAAACACACCACCCTTGTGTGTGGAGGCCATTTCCGAATCTAAAAAGTGATTCCATTCTCTTTTAATTGATGCAGCGAGTGGTCTCAATTCCTGTGGCTTTTTTTCCGGGAATCACATTGGCTCAGATGTACATGTCCTGCAGATGTTCATGTCTAGCAGACATATGTAGGGTTGGCCAGAACCATATATATACGGTGTACATACGGCAATTCTTGCAGGGATTTCATCGAATATACGGCCACATATGGCGTATATATATGGTTCTGGCCAACCCTAGACATATGTCTCGCAGATGTTCATGTCTAGCAGACATGTGCCTTGCAGATGCACATGTCTAGAAGACATATGTCTCGCAGAAGCACATGTCTAGCAGACATGTGTCTCGCAGAAGCACATGTCTAGAAGACATATGTCTCGCAGAAGCACATGTCTAGCAGACATGTGTCTTGCAGATGTACATGTCTAGCAGACATATGTCTTGCAGATGATGCACATGCCTAGCAGACATGTGTCTTGCAGATGCACATGTGTAGCAGACATACATGTCTAGCAGACATATGTCCAGCAGACATACATGTCTAGCAGACGTAGACGGCCAGCAGTATCATACCATCACGAGACATCTGTTCGGCCCACCCACTCACTACTACTGCTCTCCTTGCAAGGAAGAGAGGGCCATGCTGATGGAGTGCACATTTGGAAGAAGCTAACATGAGACACATATAGGATTCCC
>Ga0307948_1001701_pt1:7500-15740 | contig 15740 bp, 19 predicted proteins | sample OrgLakmetagen280_FD_201824 | JGI IMG/M metagenome (GOLD analysis project Ga0307948, IMG submission 201824) | Saline water microbial communities from Organic Lake, Antarctica - #280 | ecosystem: Environmental > Aquatic > Non-marine Saline and Alkaline > Saline | place: Antarctica...
GCACGACAGCTTGTTTAACACCCCCTATTTATACAGTATAAAGCGATAAATAAACGAAAGTAATAAAAAGTATTGACCATAGAAGGCAATTTTTCTGTCTAACTGACACTGTGTTTTTGAACGTATCCGATCTTGATGCCTGCACTACGTTATTAAGTAGCCGATCTTTATTCCGTTTCGGCTGGTTCAGTGACATGATGAATTGCCACTTATTCATGGCAAAGACGTGCAGGAATTACCTGCTCGACTTGCTAAACGCACAAGCTTGGAGCTCACCCTTCATCCTTTTTATGCTTTAATTCAGGTTTTGATACTTATTTCTTTGTTCGTTCACCAAAAATTATGGGCATGCTAAATAGCCCCCAGCTCCAGCTTAATAAAGGGAACCGACCCATTTTAATAGCACAATCATTTGGTTCCGGATTTTTGCCAATTTGTGAGCTTGCAAATTTGCAGAGGGGGTTACTGAGGCCCAAAATGGGCAAGTTTTTATATGCTCTTTGGCTTATAAGCCCCCAAATTTGCAAGCTCCAAATTTTACATAATATGAATCTGTCCATAGATGTAAATTTTGGAGCTTGCCAATCTGGGGGCGTGTGCTTAATTTGCTATGGCGTGCAGGCCGTTTGTTTACCACATATTCCTCATACCAAATCACCCACTGCACCAATCTGGAATATTTTTAATGGGGAAAAACGTCATTGCAACAAAAATGAACGAAAACGGCTGAGTGGTTTGTGTTTTTATGAGGATTTGAGCCATTTTCCCGTGGAAGTCACCACATTAGGACTTACATGCACCATGTGTATGCTGAATCCAGTCTATCTCAGCACGCAAAGTGATCCACATAAAACTGGGCACAGGCTCGGCTAGCTCTCGATGCCAGCTACAATTTGGTACTAAAATGGTGTTGATCGGATGAAGTAGCTGTGAGTGTCTGCCTTCTAAATGCAAAAATGCGCATTTTCAGGCATTTTCTCTGTTAGCCCCTCTGGCAAATTTGTGCATTTTAACAAACTTAAAAGGCCGGTTATGAAGTACTTGGAACTTCGTCAAAACTTACGCCATTTCTCTCAGTCTGGATTGCAGTCCAATTTGCAAATAAGAGCCTGAGATGGATGTCGAACATTGTGGTATTTTATCTAATATATTAGATGGGCCGACGGAGGCAAAAGTCCAGAAACGGATGCAAATTAATATAATTCCTGTTTCAGCTGAATTGATGACCCCGCTGGCCTGGGTGAATGTGTAGCTTAAAAACGTGTCAAAGATGTACATGAATAAAGTATCACGCCCAAGTTAAAGCCATTTTACCCCCAAGACGCCACCGCTTCTTTGCCTTTAAGTCACAAACAACACTGGAAACCAGGTTTGGAGAGGGTTTCCAACCCAAAAGAGCACCTCTTTGCTGATTCTCTGATGAGAAAATTGGCTAAACCTTGAGACTTCCCAACCCCTTGGTCTCGAATACATTTCTTTGCAATGATCTGTTTTTGTAGTAAGGATTTCTAAATGTGATCATTTGCTGAATTTTGTGCACCGGCAGGTCAGTTACAGCAAGCATGTGCTTGAACACATAGCTCCGCTGGGAATCTTTTTATTCTGCTGAATGTCTGCCGAATTTCTCCTGGAAAATTTGATTACTTTTCTGCACAATTATAGCATGTTCCCGTAAAGGGGAACAAGGCATCAGCGCAGCAAAGCAAACTTACCTTCTCAAGTGTGCATGAGCATCATCATATGCGCAAGCCGTGCAAACTGTACATTGTGAGTTGTGCGCAAGCTGTTGTGCGCAGTGTGTTTTGAAAGAGAGGCTTGCTGCTGCAGTTCTCTTTTGGTGTGCTGCAATGGGAAATTGGTCTGAACTCTCAAGCTACATTTATTGAATTGACCATCAATTCTGGCAGTGTCTCGAAACATATTTACCCCTTGTAGTAAATATCCGCACCAAAAGGGATTGGCTTTTTGATAGGAACCCTAGGGATTAGGGTTTACAGGTAAGGTTTACGCTGCAGCTGATTAGACGTGTGCCCACAACTGGCAATTTTTGAACTCAGCTGCGGATTTATGTCACCAGGTCGAGCTTGGAAGTTACCAGTCATGGGTTTACCCTAGAAACATTGAAAATCATGACCATTTTAGGCCTCCATCAGCTCCCTCTTATGATGTATTAATATATTATCAATGTTCAAGGCATTCCATATTACCTGGTAGTGTGAGGCAGTTAAAGCCAGCAAAAGTGTACCGTAGAGACATGTACTCACTCCGCACCCATTAATAAAAGAATAATTTTTACCCTGTCCGCACCAATCTGCTCCCCTCTAAATATGTATTTTGGTGCTTGCCGCACCAATCCGCAGGGGCAAAACGCTCTCAAAACTGCATCAAGTGACTAAAAAGGCACCAATCAAAAGACTTGGAGGTGCATTCCATAACACAATAACATTATAACATTGTCCAAGAGCACTGAAAAACCATTTGAGACTGGTCCTGCTCTACTCAGCTGCATTGTGACATTGTGACAGCTGACACATGTGTCAGCTGGCAACTGGTTTTGCCTTCAAGCCTCTTCTAACTCACGCCCTCATCATCATCTTCCCCGTCCCTGGCCTTCTCGCTCTCCTCACTGCCCCCCTCCTCACTTTCCTCCTCCTTGCTCATCCTCTCGCTGTTGCTGCTCAAGCTGCTCGGCGGTTGGGAGGGCCTTGCAGAAGCTGGCCATCCTTGTCTGGACTTGCCCACAGGGGCTCTTTCCCACTCAACCCAAACAATAAAAGTAAATACTTGAACCCAATCCGCAGTAATCCGCACCCCCTCAAATGTTTATTTATTTCAGGGGGGTTGAGTTGGCCGCACCCCTCGAGCAAAATCTTTGCGGCTGGTTTGTTGCCACGGTATTAGTCATTTGAACAGTTTGACGAAGTTCAAACTCTCACGCATTTCTCAAACCTTAGCTGCCAAAACAAACGAGCTGGACAACCCTATGCTTTTAGCATGCACCTATCCACTGGCGTGCTTTGCGCTCTTGTTCACACTTGCGTGCACATGACCAGCCAAACACGCGTGCAGATGCAATCGGTAGGGGTGCATTGTACAAACATTTCCCCCCACCTTCAGGCTCTTGGGACATTGTTGCAGCAGGCACAACATAGCTTACTTGCCTACCTCTCCTGCAGGTTCCTGGTACATCGTCGCAGTGGACATGTGGTCTCAGAGAAAGCAATGAAGGAAGTCCCTGCAGTGGTGGAGGAGCTGATTGGGAGTGCATGGAGTTTAGAGGACTGGATCCTGGTGAGTCGCAGGCGGACGAGGGTTGCGCGCAAGTGGGTGTAGGTGTTTGATGTTGTAACACAAGTGTGGGGAGAGGGTCAGGCTTGAGCTGTGTAGGCTTACGGATCGCAGTGGTGTTTGGAAGGGGGACAAAGTTGGTGAACAGATGGAGTGTGAATATTGGTGTTTAAACTAGCTTGGCAGCTGCAATATAAATCAGCTCTGCTTTTAAGTTATACAGTTGCCCAACAATTTTACAGTTTTAGTTATTTGTGAGCCCCCCCTCCGATTCTAGCCTTCTACACGTATCCTCTGGCAATATTGCATTGGCACGCAACGCACACAAGCACACACAGATGAGGATATATATACACACACAAGCACACAAGCAAACAAGCACACACGCAATTCCACACACCTGCAAGCACACTCGCAACGCCACACACCCGCAGGCACACACGCAATTTCACAAACCTGCAAGCGCGCGCGCACACACACACACACACACACACACACACACACACACACATACACACACACAATAACACACACCTGCAAGCTCACGATGTGACGTACTCATTGTTCCAGGTAAACCCCTGCGGTGAGCAGCTGGATGAGGCACGTGTCAAGCTTGCTGCAAAGCTGGCAGCAGAGCGTTTGGAGAAGGACAAAAAGGCACGCAAGAAGGCTGCCAAGGGTGCAGCCATCGCGGAGGGAGAGGCAGCCAATGGCAGTGTGCAGCAGCAGCCCCTGAGCCTGACGAATGGGGCAGGGCCTAGCAGTAGCAGTGGGGTTGATGCTTCGTCATCGCCAGCAGTAGCAGCAGCAGTAGGGAAAGAGCTGGAGGTGAGCAGAAAGAGGCCTTCTCCTCCTCTGCACAGAGGTGCCCCTCCCGCCGCTGCAGCAGCAGCAGCAGACTCTGCTTCTAGTGCTACGCAAGGGCAGCAGCAGCAACAGCCGCAGCCGCACCCACAACACTCGCGAGGCGATGACGACACAAGCAATTGGCACCGGCAGCACCACCAGCCTGGGTCAATGGCTCCCCCCCCTGCTAAGAAGGCCAAAAAGCCTGTCGGCATGCCAGCCCATGCCACCCCCACCCTGTACGCTAGTCTGTTCACCTCCAGCCAGCAGGAAGGGAAGGAGACATATTGTTGTCGGAGTGTCAGTGCGCGAGGCGTGCACATGACCTGAGCTGCGTCGTCTGTTTTGTTGTTGGAGGTGCATGTGCCATTTTCTAGTGCCGCTGGTTGTGAGGGCTACCTATGTTCAAGATGTGAATAGTGTTTGGTCTCAGTCATGATGTACGTGTATTAATTGCTTCTTTCTAGAAGACAGTGTTTGGTCTCCAAAGCATCTTTGGCAGCTCTAAAGGGAATATGGTTTACAAAAAGAAAACGAAAACACTATGCAGGCAGTGAAAGCCACTCCCCACATTAATTAAGGAAAAGGAGTCACTTTGGTACCGAGTACCGTAAAGCTCCTCCACAGCATAAAGGAAAGAAATTAATGAATGGGGATCAAGAGGGTTGCAGGCTTGGCCTGAAACCGGCTTCTGATGAGAGTTGATAATAGTATGTACTGGAAAGGGCACGTCTAGTATGAACAAGTTTAGCAGCAAAGTTCACAGAGTGCACATGGCGCTTGAAGGCAAGTTTCTTTACTCTTTGAGAATCAATACCCAGTTCCTTGAAAGGTAAGGTAAGGTTACATCGCTATATATGCCTCTGGTGGGCATCTGAGCGGAAGCTAGGAAAAAAGTCTGTAACCAAACCAAAAAAACGCTAGAAAAATCAAGGGAACAGGGCTAGGCACTTAGCTACAAAAGAGGCAACACCAAAAATATCAGGTTGGTTCATAAAGTTCCTCAAACGAGCTGGGCCATCCTCAAACTGAGGTGGGAAGATAAGCTGTTGCTGTGTGCGAAGTCTGACCAGATGTTCATACGGACAGTCCAACAAAATGTGTTCCTCATCCTGAATAGTGTGCCAGTAACATCTGTCACAGATCCTGAGCTCATAAGGCCTTCTATTCCTGTCATGACGCATTCTTTGGACCAGAAAGTTGTGGCCAGAAAGGCGAAGGCAAGAAAGTGCGCGGCTGAGGTTACTGGGAATGTCCAAGCGAAGGTAGAGAGGCAACACAGGCTTTTGATTTCTTTTTCTGTCATCCCACCATCCAGAAGTATTCCCCAAAGGTACACCAAAATGTGTGTGATATGTCCTCATGATTCTGCTGGAATGGTGAGCTTATGTGGTGTCAAAATGTCAAGATCTCTCCAGCCCCCAATGATACGTTCACGTAGAGTGAGTTCAAACTGTGCTAGATTAATAGTCTGACGAGATCGTATGGCATCTAAAAGCTGTTGAGATGTAGGTAAATCTTGGAGCGCATGTAGAATTTGGTAAGTCCATGTATCACTTCTGTTTGAATAAGTAAATCAGCGGCTAGCCCGCACAATTTTCTCAAGAAGAGGGTTGTTTGTAGAGAGTAAAATGTTCCAGATTCTTATGGTGCATTTGAACCAGTAGAAAAAGATGGGCATCTGGCCTGTTTCGCGGAGCACGCAGTGAGTATCAGTACCTTTCTTGACACCCAGAAGTTTTTTCAGGAAGCCGAGATGAAGGACGTGTGCACGGGTGGTTACTGAGGAATCATATGTCAGTGAAAAAGTGGCCCATACTTGACACCCGTACAGGCCAGCTGTCAAAGCGAAGACCTGGAAAAGCCACAACATGGCATGTTTTCTGTGTGTGATACCCTTGCTAGAACCAGGTCCGAAATCTAACTATGGCGAACCTCAAGTTGTCTGCCATCTTCTCAGCTGCTGTGTGCATACTTCCATCACGAGTGAGAGTGAAACCAAGCAAGGTATTTGAAATGAGTGACCAGTTCTAGAGGTGTGCCATCGTACATGAAAGTGGGAATCGCAGAAGTATCCTTGCTGATGAAGACCATGACTTTTGTTTTGTCAGTGTTGAGCTTGAGCCCCTTGAAACGTGTGTAGTTGTGGAATTTGTTTAGCTGGACCTGTAGACATTCAGCTGTGTTTGAAGTGAGAGCAATGTCATCAGCATAATCACAATGAGGGACCTGAACTGTTCCTTGAAAGGCTTCAGAGTGTGAGTGTTGCAGATGGTGCCACCCACACCCAAAAGGATGATGTGGAGAGTAACGGAGGCTCCTTGGAAAATGTTGCAGAGGTCTATGTGCTATTCCTTTGCAACCTTTGGCTGGTTCTGAGGTCTGGTGTCCTCACAATACTTAATCTCGACGAGGTGGATGCCATGCCGGGTTTTGCTGAGGTCTTTAGGTCGGTTTTGTCTGGGGTTGGTGGCTCTACTGGTGGCTGGCGGTGCTGCTGGGGTGCTCCCAGTCTTCCTCAATTGCCCCCCCCCTGCCACTTTGAAGAACCCACCCCCCTACATTAATTTGTTGTATATGTGTTTTTGCAGCGATGGGAGTAACCAGCACAAAATCTGGGCGGCTGGAGGTAAATCTGTCTTTACTTGAGAAGCGGGGTGGGAAGAGCCAGTTGGGAACTATTCTACTTTCAACTGTTTCAGAAATCTGGAGATTTTGCATGGTCATTGCTGCCTTGTCACGCCCAATTGTTGGCAGTGACGATTCGTGTGATTTTGTTAGTTGGCTTTTCAGTTGAGGTTGTTTTGCCTAATAGTCTCGTTCAATAAGCTGGAGAAGCCAGTTATATCTATGGAGACAATACATTATCCTAAGGAGCCTGTTTTTCTTATAGCCTTAAAGATCATGCAGCATGCTACGTTGTGTCTTTCGGTGATCATGTTCCTTATTTGCGTTTGTTAGTACCCAGAAAGGATGTGCAGGGCACTGTCTACTTATGGGCAGAGGGGGCAAGTTTGACTTGTTGAGAATTTTGAACAATACCGCATTTTTTTGATTATATGGAGTACCTGTTCTGTATTTCATAATGATACATTTGGTCCTAAAGGGGACATTAGATGATGTTAGGTAAGCATTGCTAGTGTCTCCATTGGCAGTGCCCTCCTTTATGTGGTTCTGGTAGTACACATGGTAGTTCGCTTCAGTTTTGGCATTTCAAGGTTTATGGAGAAAATGCATATGTGTTTGAAGGGCGTCACAGTGGTTTGGTAGGTACCAGAGCTTTGAGGGAGGAGAATGGGCCATGTTTGTTGTATGGGTATGGGTATGATTATGGGTTTGTGTTTGGTTTTCTATGTCTTCTTTTGCAAGCCAGTGGGTCCACTATATTGTAGTAGGGATTTCCCTCAGGGCCTCCTGTTTTGATGGAGGTGTCAGCGATGTTGGAGTAGGTGGTGGCTGACTTTTTAGCAAGGGCGTCGGCATGTTTATTACCGAAAATACCGGCATGGGACTTTATTTTGAAGAAGTGGATGGGCGATGGTGATTGGCGGATTGCTTTAGCAATGGATTGAAGGACATCTCCTTGGTTGTGGTGGCGATGGAGATTCGGGTGTGAGAGCTGCTTTTTTATTTGGTGCAGTGATGTATGGCAGTCTGTGGCTATATGTGAGTAACCGTGTATGACTGCAGCTGCTATAGCTGCTAGCTATGCAAGTGAGATGGTGTTGGTTATACCCATGCCTTTTGGGTTTATATAGTGGGAAACATGTGAGGGTGGTATACACCTGATCCGGTGTCTTGCCCTACTTCATTCTTTTAAAGGCTGCCATCAGTGTAGGTCCAATCCCGCCAATCTTTTACTTTACGGATTAGATATTGGCTGGAGCTGTTTTGGGGTGCTTCGTCGATATTACAATTATGAGGCTGGTCAGTGCTAATCTGGGCACTTGTTTTATCTGAGCCTTCTGAGGCTTGAGGGTGGTCATTGGGTAGCTTATCTATTTTGTTGAGACCTGAGTGCTTTCTGGAACCTAAGGCTGTTTGGTAGGGATGGTTATGTATGTTTTGAATTCCCATTTTGCCTCAGGGATTTCTTTGGCAAGTTC
>Ga0307948_1001709_pt1 | contig 15722 bp, 12 predicted proteins | sample OrgLakmetagen280_FD_201824 | JGI IMG/M metagenome (GOLD analysis project Ga0307948, IMG submission 201824) | Saline water microbial communities from Organic Lake, Antarctica - #280 | ecosystem: Environmental > Aquatic > Non-marine Saline and Alkaline > Saline | place: Antarctica: Organic Lake...
CACACACACACAAACACACACATACACACAAATACACACACATATACACGCACACACACACACGCACACACACACCATACACACACATTTTACAACACACACGCAGGTAGAGTCCTCTTTGCGCTCTGGAAGGCTGGGCCTGAAGCAAGCCCAGTATTCCATGGGGCATCATTTGGGGGAGGCCCTCTGCCGCAAGGACAAAATGCGAGCACAATTTCGGGTCCAGGCCCCAGCTGGCAGCATGCTGAGTGTACTGTTTAGAGAGGGTGCGGATGCTAGAGAGACAGGAAGGAGCAGCAGTGGCAGCTCTGTTTCCGATCTCAGTAGGGCTGACTCGGGCGGCGCAGGCGGGGAAGAGCTTGAGGGGGACTTGACTTATGAAAAAATATTGGCTCGAGCATCGATAGCTGTAGCATATGCTGCTGCAGAGTCTGGGGCAGGAGGTGCCTCAGTCTGCTGTGGTAGGCAGCAGAATGATGCTGAGGAGTGCACAAGCGGTGGAGCGATCCCTTCTGCATGTAGGCTGAGTCATCCACACGCTCACTCTCAACCCAACAGTAGTCATGACAGCAGCAGCACCAGTAACGCAACAGCTGAAGTTCATGGTGAGGTGCGTGGCTGTGTTATGTCTGAAACTGGGACGCAGCAGCAGCAGCAGCAGCAGCAGCAGCAACAACAGCAGGGTGATCCCAGCCACCCCAAAGATGACGTTGCCAGTTGCTGCAGCGACCAGTGCAGCCCTTCAGCTAGTACAGCAGCAGCAGCAGCAGCAGCAGAGGGAACAAAACCCTCCACATCCACATCTAGCTCTTTAGGTGTTCCCTCTCATTCATGTGCCGGGCAAGGAAAGGTCGGCCCTGACTGCTGCTCGGCAGGATTTATCTGCAGAGAAACACACGATGCCCATCGAGGCAATCCACTGCACTGGTTTAGTGGAGGCCTTGTCCCTCCTGCCTTGCGCGCGACTCAGGTGAGAGAAGGGAGTGGGGTACATGCGTGGATCAGACTGGCCCATGCACACGTGGCTTCTTATATAGGTCTGGGTTCTTGCCGCTGTTTGTGTGTGTGTGTATGTTTGTGTGTGTGTTAGTGTGTGTGTGTGTAGGTGTAAGTGTAGGGGTAGGAGTAGGAGTAGGTGTAGGGGGGGGTGTGTCGCGTGGCGCACGCCAAAAGAAAAGGTGTATGCGTTTAAGTTTTGGACTGGCTTGAGTGATGTGACAGAGTGATCATTTATCAGTTCCTTCTTCTAGCTGAGATGCTTGAATGTGAAAGTGGCAGTTGAAAAGACGGAAAAGGAGAAGATGGGGAACTCAAGGCGGGAAATTCTTACACACTCGTTCACAAAAGTTTGACTAAAAGCGATGAAAAAGAGTCAACTGTACTTATCAGCAGGGCTTATAATTTTTAAAACTAGGTCAGGCATACTTTGCTAAAAATTGGTGAGAGTCACTATGTGTTACTGCATATGAAGGCCATGATGACGGGAGTAATAAGTAAGTGTGGTAAGTAAGTGTTATACCTATGTCAGACAATATAGCAGATGGGGCAGGCGTTCGATGTTGTAGGTATGTCCACATCAGAATGGGCCACTCCAAACCACTTTGTACTGCTGTGAGGAAAGTTGAGGCGGGTTGCTTTGCGCAGCTTACTTTGCATGGTGAGCAAACAGTGAGTCTCTTTTATGCTTTCTTGTGTGCACAGAGAGATTCACAATCTCCCCACCATGCTTAGTATTTCGTGCTTTTCATCATTTACCGAGTATTTGCCGCGCACCATTTTTCTTCATTATGCTGACCATCCCTTACCTAATGCTTCGCTGCACAGAGGGACTTTCAGGCTGCTGTACGGATGTGCGTCGAGCTGGCAAATGCCAAGTTGCAGCTTCAAAAACAATCTGAGGTTTGGCAAAACATACAGGGTGCTTCTAGTTTATAATGACTTGATGTTACGGTCCCAGTGGTCTGGTGTTAATGTTAAGCACTATGATTTGGAATGCAGCGCCATGATACACGATCAGATTGAATCTGATTAGATATGTTAAGCTTGTAGCGGGAAAGAGACCACGCCGTCTGTATAACTAAGTCAGGCAATTAAACCTCAGTTTTCTTATAGCTAAATTTTTTTCACCCTGACTACTTAGCAGTAAAAGAAAACGCTGGAAAAAACAGTGCCATTAAGGCTCTCAACTAGCGCTCACACTAGCCAGATCCCCACCGAAAACCGAAATGAGAAACAACAGAGATTGTTGAGGCTCCGGCGGATTGTCAGCCATGCGATCCGGCCTGCGTCTAGCCCTCCTAAAGCCAGCCGCTCTACCAGTAACCCCCCTTCAAGATCCCTTAATATCACTGTCGTTAATGTTGAATTGTATTCTGTGTCTTGTTTTTGTGATCTTGTTTAAGCTTTTTATTGCATGGCAATGTAGTGCAGCAGCTAGTTGGTGCACTTTGTGCAGAGGGATGCCCAGGTTTAGTAGAGGAGTTATGGTGTACTGATTGTAGGTTGTGCCTCCGACTCGCTCCAAGGAAATCAACATGAAGTGTGACTTTATTGTTTCAAGAGCCTACTTGCTAGCTACTTAGCTATACAGTCAGCATCAGAAGCCTGCAATGTAAATCATCGTTTTTACCTCTGGTCAAATGTGAAAGTTCACAAAATGTTAAGAGTTAAAGCTAAAGATCAATACGGGAGTGGATGCCATGGCTTGCATATTTCTTAAGATGCTCGTCTGACCCACCATTGCAGTCAATCATAATAGTATTGTGTGAACTTTTGCGTGTTGCCCAGTGCTGTAGCTGGCTGCTGGGCTCTCATAAATTAAAAGACATCCTTTCAGCTTTCAGTCAATAACGAGATCTCGCTCGATGCCTATATCGTGTGCTTTGCCTCGTTGACAAATGGTAGCAAATGGTCGCTTTAGGGAAGGTAAGGTTACATCGCTATCTATACTGCCTATATATGCCTCTGGGGGGCATCTGAGCGGAAGCTTGGAAAAAGCCTGAAACCAAACCAAAAAAATCCAAGAAAAAATCAAGGGATGGACTTATGGCGATGAAACTTTACCTTACCCTACTTTTAAGTGCTTGGATGCATGGCTTTTGATGATGGCAAGCTTGTTACAGAAAAGGATATAAATTATGAACAAGCTCTACAGAGACGCCATCTAGAATAAAATCAGAGTGGCTCCTTATGCTTTGCTATCAAAATGGTTTATTTTGGTTTGCAGAAGCCCCTGCTCCGTCTGAACACACTTCCATAAAGAGCATTAATCAAATATAAGAATACAAGACAAGGAGTGAATGAAGAAAGAGTTACAAGTGACGCCATTACAGGAAAAAAGTGCTCAATCAGCATCAGGCGAATCTCAAGGCTGATGCGCCTGCACTTACTGTATGTGCGAGAGAGATTAACTGGCTAGTGTTATACATAAGGGAGCGTGCAGTAGCCTCCCCTGTCGCATCAACGCATGGGTCTTAGTGCCGCCACACACTAAAATGGCGCAGAGGCATGAAATGTATGCTGCATACACTAATCAGCAGGAAGGGAAACCTTCTCTGCTTGTCATTCTATTTTCCTGCCCCCTGCGTTGAAGTTATCCCTGTGCGGCAAGGGCTGCATGCTACCGCCCTTGGCGTGCTGGCTCCACTGTCCGAGCTTGGCCACACTGTGTATGTGCGTGTGAGTGTGCGTGATGATGCACGTGTATCAAATGTAAGGGCTTTCCAGAACGCATATCACAAACCTCTTTGGAGCGTTGTCTGTATTTAAAAAGTGCTACGCAAGTTCACATGGCATGCATTATGTATTATATGAAAGAGGGAAGCTGCCAAAAGCTGGAGTGCACGCGTTTACCACGGCAGGCTGTTTTTGGGCATTTGAAACGATATTTGGTGGCTCCTTTTCCTTAGTTACCACGTGCAAGCGGTTTTCATCTACCTGCACAGGTTTTCCTCTTCCTCTCTTTTCCTTTCTAGCTACACATGCACCCACCATGGTGCATTCTGTGGCTTCATGGTCCTCGTTGTTGAATGTGCAGTGCGAGCAGGCCCAGAACAGGGATGTCCCTGCAGGGCAACACAACAAGCAAGGTCGCGAGTCAGGGCGACAAAGAGTGCAGTGATCTGTTTTACAATCTATTTTATATTATGGGTTGAGTGAAGTGATCTACTTTATAATCAGGGGTTGGGTGCAGTGACCTATTTTACAATCAGGGCTTGCAAGCAGTGACCTATTTTATAATCAGGGCTTGAACGCAGGAAGGATGACGGACGCATTTGAGGGCAGTGACTGCCTTGTTGTTGCAATTCTCAAAGCAGTTAGACGTCCTACCACACAACCACGCTCGACACAACTTAAATGCTCTCACACACACACATTCACACTCACAGACAGACACAAACACACGCACCTTCTGGCTGGTCCGTATCCATCCTCTCTGCTCCTTCCCCATTGTTGCCAGCAGTGCCCGCTCCCTCTTGCGCCCCTCCTCGTGTGCGTTTGCTGCAATCGACAATCGGCCACATGCAAGCGTTTTGCATACAGCTCGGCAGATATTTAGGTGAGGAATTCCCAGCTCTCTTGTATTTGACACACTTCCTTTTTATTTGAAGGAAAGGCGAATAAAATGCCCGAGGTGATGCATGCACTTGCTACGCTCAATACTGCAAGTAAGGCAAAGATGTCTCCCATTCAACTACAATCCATGGTTACGACCGACCTGTACAACAAGCTTTCCTGTGCATGAAACAAATTGAGTAATCAAGTAATAAGGCTATGATGTTACAAGTGTGATGGCAAACACACCGATCCGCCTGTGCTTAATACATTCCAATTGGGATGTGTGTAGGTGTATAGAATCCTGAGTCTGCAGCTTTACCAGCATGTGTAGGGTCAAGATCAAAACCACAGCTGCTGTAGAACTCACTCTCTGACTCACTCGCTCTCTGACTCGCTCACTCTCTGACTCATATCCCTGCATGACTCAAATCTTTGCCTGAAAATTACAGCTAACAAAGGCCACTTGTAGCCAGCTAATGTGTAGGCCAATTTGTAAGACAGCGGTTGGCAAAGCCACAACAAATAGGCAGCCTCTCAATGTTCAGTAACCCTTTCCGTTAGCCAGTCACGCAACATGTGCGTTATCATTGCACTTGTCCATTCTGTCAATCCTGGCACCAACATCTTTCACAAAAAATACCAGCCACGCTCATCACATGCTTACCTGCGTCGCGTCATATTTGACACGGCTGCCATGATAGATCCAGAGCCATTCCCAGTCCTGGGTTGTGTGTGTGTGTGTGTGCGTGCGTACGTGTTGCGTGGTGTGTGTGTATGTGTGTGTGTTCTATGTAAAGAGTGTTTGTGTGAGGTTTAACAGGAAGCAACAGAAAGAAGCTGAAGGATCCCTTTCAGGCAGATTCATACTACCGTACTACTTCTATAGTATTGCAAGTCCAAATTATTGCGAAATGCCCAAAAAATATGTAATTTATTTGCGGGTATTTAAGCTTTGCGAGGCCTTCCAAATAAATACAACATTTGCGAGAATTGGCAAAATTTGGGGCACTCCTGCGTGCTCTGCTCTTTGTTTGAACCTTCATCCACGAGGGAATTCGCAGTCTTCTGGTCAACCACGATTGAAGCTGCAAAATGATTTGATTGAATAGCAACTAGCACCATTTTTTGGCAGGGATTCAAACCCCAAAACTGGCGCCCCAGCCAAATACCGGTATTTCAAAGTCAAAAGATCTGCGTGGTCAAAGACTTGAGGTCCAGATTTTACATTGCAAGAGGTCTATTTCTAATGTACATTGCGAGAGGACCAAATGCTTTGTTATAAATTACGATTTTCTAGGAGCAGAACGGTAACTTACAAACTTGCAATTAGGCAAACACAAATACACAACACTACCACGCACACCTGCCACTGGTGCCTGCTCCCCCACTCCCTCCGTTGCTTTTGCTATTTGTAGCGGCAGCTTGTCTGCTTGCGGCGGCAGCCTTTGCTAAATCAGCAGCTTCTGCAGCTTTGGCTGCTTCTTCTGCCTGCTGAACCTGTGGAGAAGTTGTGTGGTTTCACTAGTATTTTTACAATGCTTAGACACAGTACTGCCGCGTAACCAATGCAAGGTTTTAAAGCCAACAATTTAGCCCCAACGCGGGAAATGTGAGGGGGGCAACACTTAACTAACAAACGCAATGCGAGTCGATGCGCAGAACACCTTAAGAGACATGTAACACACATGACACATATACACACAAAAGAGCCCCAGGAATTCCCAAGCAGTTTGCAGGATGTACCTCTATCAACGCAGCCTCCTCCGCACCGGCCCCCCCAAAGGTGTGCTCCATGTCGTCAAAGCCCTTCTCCAATTGGTCTACCAACTTTTCAAAGTAGCCTCGCGTGACGTCAGTCAGACCGATTAGTTTGGTGCGGAAGGTCTGCGGAGTATATGAATCATACACATACATATAATATGATATTAGTCGGCAGTGCGTGCGGTTGTGGTGCGTAAAGAGCTGGGGAGTGTATGCATGTGTAAGCGTGCTGTGCGGCTTATAAGCTTCTATGAGTAGACTTGCATCATATCAAGTAGGACATTGAGGCTGCTGCGGAAGGTCAATGTGTAACTGGCAGTGCAGATGTGGTGCAGATAAGTTGCCAGAGAAATCGAAAGGCTGGAGTGAGGAGCCTTAATATGCACACACACATGTACAGAACTGGGCAGCATAAGATAGATATTAATATACATGTGAGCACCTATTAAGACAAGAGAGCGTGCTGCACATGGTTGTTCAAGAGCACCTTAAAAACGAACTAGCAGAGGGCTTTAAACTCGCAGCGCCACGTCTCTAGGTTGCCATCACGAGGCATCCACACACAGAACCTGTGTTTCTCTTGCCGTCTTACAGCAGCAATGCTATTGCTAACCTTTTACGCAGGTCCCTATCCTCAGCAACTTCCGAGCATGCCTAGTCGTGAAGCTTCGTGCATTTGGGCAACGATAAAGTTATGGTTCTGGCCAATCCTATGTGAACTGAACGATTATGTTAAAGAACAGCACAAAGGTCAGGCACACCATCACCTCCCCTTCCTCTCATTATAAAAAATCCCTGTATGAGTAGCCACAAGACTCCACTTAACGCACACGTGTTTGTCTCCTACACACAAGATCCCGCACTACGCCTGGTACTGCAACCTTGCAATTTCAATTCGTGCTCACCATAAAGGAGTCGAGTCTATGGGTTCCCAATTCACGCTCACCACAAAGGAGTTACAAGTCTGTGTGAGAGAACTATTGTGGACAAGCTCCCAATTGCGCTCACCATGAAGGAAATAATGTCTATAGGTTCCCAATTGCGCTCACCATGAAGGAGTCGATATCTATGGGAGTCCCGTTGCCAGCGGCAGTGGTGTTGTTCTCCATGACCTTCTTGAGCTTTACCTCCGCCTCCTCGTGCAAGCGTTCCAGAGAGTGCTCTGCATCGGCCTGTATGTGTGCGTGTGCACGCGCATACGTGTTAAATGTGTGCGTGTGTGTGTGAAATGTGTGAATCTGTGTGTTAAATGCACGTGTGTATGTGTAAATGCATGTATGTGTTATCCTTGAAGGTAGTTCGAGCCTTGATCTAGATTGGGAGCGAGATGATCTAAATCTGTGCTGAGATAGATTCAAGGCACAGTCCCTCTCACATGCCTGTGGCATGCAAAGAATTGTACCCAACCCCTCTTTGGGCAATTCCTGGCAAGTTTTGCATCACGTGTTCAGCTAAGTCGAAGCCAATCAGCAAATTACCCCAGAACATGTGAGTGCTTTCCGGTTTTTGAAACAGGGTTCAACCAAGACCTTGAACGGTTATGCCCACTGCTAAATCAAACTGACTTGTCTAACATAAATCAAAGCGATGAAAAATGCACGTTACCGCAGGTGGACCCCAAAATGGGCATGTTTTAAAATGCCCTCTGGTTCATGTGCGCCAAACCATTTTTGTTTTACATACTGTCTGTAGGTTTAAAGTTTGGAGCTTGCCAATTTTTGGCGCACCGTTTACTGTGGCCTACACCCCATTTGGCCACAGCCTGTATCAGACTCACCCAGACCCATAATCCCTTTTGAGAGTTGCCATGAAGATTAAATTGCATCAATTAGATATTAGCAAAGGATAGTGGGTGGAAAGACCCACCAGTGGTCAGGACTGGAATTTGAGCCAATTCCCCTGTGTAGAAAAAGGCCGGAAAGGGCCAATTTTCGACCCATCCCATACAAAAACCCATCCACGATGATTTGATCCAGGGTTGCATCAATTATATTTTAGCAAGGAAACAGCTGTGGATTTGGCTTCCTGGGGCCAAATGTTCAATATCCCAGCCAAAAATCAGGCCTTAATGCCGTAAAGGCCCGGCAACTAGGCCCCTTGATCTTACAGTGTAGAGAACAATGTTGTGCACAAAAAAGAGCATAACAGGAAGGTCGCTCTGTGGTCCCTCTGGCACACACGCACACACGTCGTCAAAACACACAATACTAGTACCTGCAAGAACTCAAAGAAAAAACGGTGGTTCTCATCCACGCTGGTGTTGCTTTTGGAGACCGCCGCTTTTTGGTCCATTTCGTCCAGGGCGTAGTATCCGTACGTGTAGGTCCAGCTCAGCACCCGGCGGCACTCAATGATCTGGAAATTTGTAAGATGTGTATATGTGTGCATGTATGTTTAGTGTATTACACGTGTGTGTAAGAATGCTGTTGTCCAGCTCAGCAAACAGCAGGATCATACACACACATACACGTGCAAACACACACACACACATGAACGCACACATACACACACCTTAATGTGCAAGCTGGTTACTTTCCGACCATTACATCCCTTGCAATTAATATGAACCGCTTTAAATGTTCACCATAGTCATACCCACACCCGCACCCCCCCCCCCTAGGACACAACAATCACGCACCTGCGCCCAGGCGTCTATTATAAACTTGAGCTGGCTGGAGGGCGTCTTCACCTGCTCACCCAAGCGCTCTAAGGAGTCTGAGCTGATGCGCGCTTTGTCAAGCTTGGCCTACACAGCACAAGCAGCGATGGTTGTTTGCGTGCCACGTATGCAAGTGGAGGCTCTGTCAAGCTTGGCTTTGCAATGCATTTGAGTGGTCAAAGTCAGCACGGGAAACGGCATGTGTTAAGCCAAAAAATTGTGTGCATGATATGCAAAACTAGCGGTGGCAGTCAAAGTACATGTGCGAATGTGTGTAAATTCGTGTTTGTGCGTGTGTGTGTGTGCGTATGCGTGTGTGTGTGCGTGCATGTGTGCACACATGAGCAGCAGTGGCGTACGCCAAATGCAAATAGTAGGTATGCATATATGTGTGCTTTATGCTGACACAATCGTCATGATTTGCTGCAAGCATAACTGCAAATGTGCACCATGCATTTAGTTATTCAGGAGTGGGCGTATTTCCTCTTCCACCCCCTCCCTCTTTTTGCCCCTGACGACAAAGGGGGGGTTGAGGCTCTTCTTCATAGTAAAATAGGAACAACTGCTTCGACACTGTAGCAAGAAGAGGAAATTCAAAAGAATTTTTCATAAAATTTATACGCAAGCAGTAATAGCACCACAATCGAATTAAGGAAACGGAGACGTTGCTGTCTAACAGCAAAGTACTCACACTGCCAGGCAACTTCAAACTCGTAACCCCAAAGAGTCAGCCTCACCATGGACGAGTAGGCTTTCAGGGCACTTACCCGAAAACTTATACCCCTTCTGGGGAGGAAACAAGGAAGGAGTCCGGAACCTTGAACATTGAGCGGTTGGTACCCTGACTTTTAAGATATTGTATCAGAGGTGGTCGACGGAGCAAAAGTCCTGAAAATGTTCCTTTTTCGATGCAAATTGTGTTTAAATATCATTACTAGATGTTTCATGAAGTTTGAGGCCAAATGGACTACCCCAGTGGTCTGGGCAGAAATCCAGTTCAAATTTTGGCACTTAATGTTTACGTATAGAGCCACCACACTCTACCCAGGGCCTCTTTTCACCTCAAAACACGACAGGAGTACTCATTTTATGGTCAGGAACCGTTTGACATGCTGAAAACCGGATTTGGTGAAACTTGGTTTTCCCTCCTTTTAGGCACCCCTGTTGCTGACTTTTAAAGGGAAATGGGCCAAAATGGGGTACTTGACCAACTACTGCTCTGTTTTGCCCCATTTTTGTTGCAATGATATTCTTTATGGAAATGTAGACTGTTCATACAAAATCACACAAATCGGGTCAGTTGGTGGTGAGATATGACAAATTGGTGGTGAAAAGTGGGGTTCACGCCACGGGCAATTAGGCATGTGTGCCCCTTCTGGCACCTTTTAAGCTCAGGTGTTATCAGCATGTGGGTGCTATGCTTAGAAGGTGCCAGCTGGGGCACCCATACTCTGGGAACATTTCAAAAGTACCCCTTGTTCAGGCCTCTGTCGACCACCTCTGATATTATATCAACAGGTCAGCACATACCTTGCAAGCGTCATGTTGGCATGCAGCGTGCTATAGTAGGCACCTCCAGACTTAGTAGAATATGTACTCACACACTCCTGCAGCCAAATTGGCAAATAGAAGCACACGCACACACAAATACTCATACCCACATTGTAACACCCTTTCCACCCAGAAATTTCCCAAGCTACAACAAGTACACACACGCACCTTGTTGCGTGCTTTCTGGTGGGCGTCCCAGCGCTCAAAGTAGTGCATGTAGCGCTCCAACGACTGCTTGGCATTGTCGCGCTTGCGTGACTCCTCGTCATAGTCCCCCTTACGCTTGGCTGCATCGTACCTTCAGGGAGAGATCATGGGATGGATGGTTACAGATAAGAGACGTAATTCTTCACGCATATATTGTGCACTTTCCTGCGTTGCAGCTGCAGCGAGATCATGGGGCAAAGGGGGATGTACGTGAGCATTGTGTGTAGACGTGTTAACATGCGTGTGTTTTTACTCTATGTAAATCCTTGCGCCTGGCCTGGAAGACACTGTTGCTGCATATAAAGTGTTCAGTATTCATCACAATTTCGTTTTAAGGCACACATGGTCCCTTTCTTTTTAATTGCAAGGGGCAATTTGTTTGAATAGAAGTGCACAAAGATGTATGGACCAAAAAGCAGCAAGAGACATTGCTAACCTCTCCATTTTTGTGCTGACCTCTGTCAACCCCCTTGACACGCAGCCGTATTTATCAGCTTTTTAACATGATAACAATTATACTGCACAATGAAGAAGCTAACATGCAACCATTCATATGCACAATGAAGAAGCCCACCAATATATTTCCTCCTGGCTTTTGACTTCCAGACTTTCAAGTAAAACATGTTCAATTCCGAGTTCAAAACCACCTATTGCATTAGCCCTACACACATTCAGGATGCGCTCCTTCCGGTCATGTGAGCGCATTCAGGTTCATAATCACCTGTTGCAGTTGAAGAATCCACCTGTGCGGTCACCGTGCTCCTTCCAGTCCCCTTGGCACAGCCAGCAGAACTCAAAGCGGCACTGGGAGCACGTCATGTGCATACAGCCTTGGTTCTTTTCTATGGGCCTGTACACAGTGAGGGAAATGTGTGTATGTGTGTGTGTATGTGTGTGTGTGCAGTGCATGTGTGCGTATGCTGTGTGTGCACATGTATGTAGTGTATGTGACCGCAATAAAATGCTGCTACGGCTGTTGAATGAGAAGTACTAGTCAATTCATAACAGTGGTAATGCATGTACCAGATAAGGGTTCACGAAGACAGCTGACAACTTGTGCGTAGGCGCCCAGTGCAGTTGTGTCTGGTCTATTAAGCTCATTAAAAGGCATGAGCTCACTCTGCATCAAGCAAAACTTATCAGCTCTAGGGCCAGTCATGTCAGGTAGCTCCCAGCGTCTGTTTAATTAAGTACCTGTTCCACTCAGCATGCCTCAGGGTGCATATTTTCACAAGTTGTACACAGGGGCACTCATTCAGCAGATCAGGAGGAGCACCTGACCTGTCTTACGCGTTTTGTGCCTAAAATGCAGCGTTTTGTGCCTAAAATGCAGCGTTGGCACGCCCCAAGATGAGCACGCAAACCACACAACCACACACAACCACACACACCCACACCGCATTTTTTGTTGTGCATGAGTACAAGCAGAATTGCACTCGCACCTGCTGCAGCGGGGGCAGGGCTTTGTGTTGGCCATGATCCAGTGCACGTTTTCACTCTCCGCACTATTTTTGGTCACCCACTTGCGCACCCACTCGCACGACACCTGCAGTTGTACAAGCAGTGCGTAAGCTGTGACTATTTTTGGTCATTCACTTGCGCACCCACTCGCACGACACCTGCAGTTGTACAAGCAGTGCGTAAGCTGTGACTATTTTTGGTCACCCACTTGCGCACCCACTTGCATGACACCTGCAGTTGTACAAGCAGCGCGTAAGCCATGATCCTGTGCAGGCTATCACGCTTGCTGCTTTGGTCACCAGCTTGCAAGACACCTGGAAATAAGGGAAACACATTACAGAAGCAACACACTATGTGTGTGTATGTGTGTGTTTGAGCCATGTAATGTGTTATTTAAATTACCCACAATCAAAAAAGTACCAAGCATAAGTTGACCAGGCTAGCTTACTGGAATAGATGGATCATATGATCTCATCAATACCACACCTGGTCCAGCTGACGGAGCACAGCACACCTAGAGCACACAAACACGCACGCAAACACAGATACAAACATTCCCGTACTGACACACAAAACACATACAAAATTTTACACGTACCGGCCGGTGGGCCTCCTCTTTACAGTTGAAGCAAAACGTGGTCCCACACGTGGAGCACAGCACATCTAAAGGCTCATCTGCTGTGCGGTCCACGCAGCACTCTACAGCACACTCGCAGTCTCGGCCCACACACCTGCAGAGGACAAACAAAAGGAGTGTTGTGGAGGTCATCAAGGGGATCGACGGAGACGAGCTTCAGAGGTTGAGGGAGGGGAGAAGTCACAGACAGGCCAAGCCACAACAGATGGGTTTCAGAGATCAGCGGAAATAATGGTTGACGCAAACCAAACAAAACTAGAGATGACTGGTTAGCGCAATTGCTCTGACAGGAGTTGGTAGGAAAATGGATTTACGTCCTTGTTGGGTGTAGGGGTGAGGCATGGTACATCAGTAGATACGTAAAAATATGGTTTGATGTTACAAGGAGTAACGAGAAGCCGCAAGTGTTTACCATTGCAACTCACGAGTCGAGTATATCAAGCAGAGAAAACCCTCCTCTGATTAAAATACAAAGCTACGAACATCTGCGTTCCTTTGACCTTGTAATTGGTGTATTGTTTCCAGTTCACTCCTCATTCAAATATGCTGAGAGGAGTAGTTAGTAAAATGGATTGCAGCTTAAAACATCATAAAAAGAGAAAGAAGGGTGCTATCAAGATGTGGGCCCACTATTTCATGAAAGGGTAGAGCAAAGTAAAAAATACATAATTGCCCTCTTCCTTCGGTATTTGATCACCCAGCAAGTGGCAATCAAAAGGATAACTCACCATACTAGCTTGCGATTGTCTCCTACAAACGAGCGCACACAATACGACTTGTACTTGGCTAGCATCCCAGGGGGTACAGTCTTCATGATGATGGAGGTGGGAACCTGTGGCATGGAAGATAAGTTATGCGCGTGTTTTTGATGTGTTGCGTGCTTGTGCATGTGTTAATGTGTGCGTGCGTGCGCGTTTGAGTGTGTGCACCGTGTCAGCGTGGGCACACTAGGAGTTCCTGCTCAATGAAAACAAAATTATGCGAGCATAACAGACTGCCTGCTAAGAACATAGAAGACCTCGCGGATATTTATTCACACATTTTACAAATGGACACCCTGACCTTGCCACAGATTTCACGGAGAGACACCCTGATCTTGTAAAGCTGTTGCCACTTCACTGCCTCTCCATGAGCGGCATTGCACAGAAAGTGTGGCAGCGCAGTATTATACTGAACCCTTTCGGTAGCATTTTAAAAAGTGCATTGACACACACGAAACACTCTTGCTACAATTTAACCTGCGCTCAACCAGTGCTATAATTCAACTTGCGCTCAACAATTGAAACATGAACATTTCGCAATCGCATCACTCCTGCTGAAACTAAGAAGCTGCAGAGAAGAATGGCAGTACAAGTGCCACTTAGTTGGAAACAGTTCCTTAGCTTTGTAATAAATGCTCTGTCGAGGAGCTTTTAGGCTGTTCCATTAGAGTTCAACTCAGTAAGGAATTCGTAACTGGAAGTATTGTAAGAGACACCTACACGTCATTTTAAAGTTGGCCAGAACCATATTGGTATATGTACCATATGTATTTCTGACGTTTTTTACAGCAAATTTCCGGTATTTCTACGGTTTATGGTTTTACACGGTTTACGGTTTACGGTATATATGTATATGTATATATGGTTTATATGCTGTACAGAAATCCCTGTCCTGGCCAACCCTAGTCATTTCCCCCCTGCGTTAAAATAAGCACAAACAGACCGTAAAGGATGGGGAAAACGTGCACGCACGCAAGCATACATACATATACACACAAACACACACCATGGTGCACTGCAGCACTCACACATGCGTTGCACTTAGGTACGGGGCATCTCAAATCCAGGCAGGCAGGGCCATCGGCGATGGAGGTGGAGGCGTAGCCCTGCCAGCAGTCGTGGCAGAAGGGGTGCTGACAGGAGGACGAGTACATCTTGTCTAGCGGGTAGTCCTCAAAGCAAATCATGCATGTGGCCTGCACAGGTTCGAGGGTGTTAAGGGTTGTGGCAAGACAGCATAGGAAGGGGAAGCGGAATGCGGGGTCGAGGATGGGCAAAAAAGCAGACAACAAACGCGTGCGCTATTTAGTGCAGGCCTGTTGACATACAGGCCCTTGCGGGACATGGACGTCAGCCTTCTTGATTGCTTTCTGTCCACGCAACAGGTAACACCACACTTCCTGTTGTGTAAACGGGAGAGGCAAAACTCCCCTTGAGAAACCCCTAGGCATCCGTGCAGGTACATGTACCGTGTTTTGTCTCATGAATGTACAGCAGCAGGTGAAATGTTTGTCTGTAGGTTTTACCTGGTGACCCCTGTTTGCAGGAAGAATTTTCGTTCTGCTGCACGCCTTTAACCTCCGTTTCTCTTGTGCATGCCTTCACGCAATCTCACCACCCTACCTGGCCAGTAGAGGCTGCAGGTGCGTCGTCCTGCAGGCCCACTGATTCTCGCACAGCGTCAAAGTTGGAGAACCACTCCTCATGCACCCGGGTCACATCCCTGCGCACACCCAACACATACCAACACATATGACAGGAGAAAGAGGGAGAGAGAGGCAAAGAGAATTCACAATTGTGTGTCTGTGTGTGAAACCCTATGCCTGCTTGAAATCTTCGCCCAAACATTTGCTTGGCCCGCGTCATGCGTGCACTCCGCATTTAAAATCCCGAGCACGCACCATTTAAACCTCCGCAACAAGCGTGCTGCCTCCTCGTCGTTGACGCCCAGCACGCCCGTGACTCCCTCGAGAGCCTGTCTCCTCCGTTCTTCTAAAGTCTCTCCCTTCAGCACTTTGTATGCCGGCTGATTTGGAGGGGGGAGGGTAGAAAGGAGGGGAAGGCAAGGGATCAGACAGCAGGGTGAAAAGACATGGCCCTGCTGTAGATCATAGCATGCAAAACACCC
>Ga0307948_1001711_pt1 | contig 15706 bp, 10 predicted proteins | sample OrgLakmetagen280_FD_201824 | JGI IMG/M metagenome (GOLD analysis project Ga0307948, IMG submission 201824) | Saline water microbial communities from Organic Lake, Antarctica - #280 | ecosystem: Environmental > Aquatic > Non-marine Saline and Alkaline > Saline | place: Antarctica: Organic Lake...
TCTCTCTCTCTCTCTCTCTCTGTGTCTCTCTCTCTCTCTCTCTCTCTCTCTCTCTCTCTCTCTCTCTCTCTCTCTCTCTCTCTCTCCCCTTTAATTTCGTCTGTCTTGGCTTGGAACACGCCAGAAATATAATATAACACGCCTCTTCCACAGCACGCGTTGTTTCAACACGTCCTCTGTCTGTAATTATCGCAGTGGGCGACCTGCTGAAGAAGAGCGGCATTCGCGCTGACCAAGTCGACATCCTCGTGACTTGCACTTCCATTTACTGGTGTGTGATACCTGTTCTTGTATTCTGTTAATTGTTAAAGGCTGGTGCTCTTTGATGGATTGACACATGTTCTTGCTGCAGCTTATCCAATCTAACTAAATGCCTGCATTTCATGCTTGCGCCATTAAAAAGATGTATGGAAACGTGACTCTACACTGAACGTGTGGATAGGTTTGAGGGCATTATTCAGCATTCAATCGCCTCTCTTCAAACTCACACGCGTACACACGCACGCACTGACACATGCACACAAATATTTTGCAGCCCAACCCCCAGCGCGTCTTCCATGATCGTTAACCATTTTGGCATGCGCCAAGACATCCAGAGCTATTCCTTGGGGGGCATGGGCTGTGGCACCGGTGTCATTGGGGTCAAGCTGGTGGATGATTTGCTCAAGGTGTGATGAGTGATCTGAGTGAGCAGCCGTCAAGCGGAAATGATCGCATAAACTGTTAATTGTTAATTGTAATTCCGCTCAACAGGCTCTGCCTGTGTACTTACAATTGCCCTTCACCAGCCAACCCCCAGACCCCTTTAGGATTGCAAAGCGTGGGGTTGTCAACTACTCGTGCCTTGTTTTTGCTTCAACCATGCAAGCCTAAATGCCTGAATGTCAAAGTTTGGGTATAAGCTTCTAGCCCTCCTGTGACTACGGAAGGCTGACAGCCTTGTCAGTGTAATTTTTGTAAGTGGCTCCCTTTTTTCATTGACATGACACAACATCCCAGGGCCTTGAAATGGTGGTGAATCCTTTCACTGGCCAACCGCCTTGGATTGGTTAGTGGTGAAGTTGCAGCACGGCAAAGCTTGATGCTGTTCAAAGTATGCGCAAGCTAGTAAGGTTCAGACGTTTACAGTGATGCTAAGACAGAAGTATGGGTTCCTCTCGACACAACATAAAACCTCATGCATGCTCCTTTTCACAAAGGCGCGCCCAAACAGCATCGCCCTGTTTGTGCCTGCGGAGATCACCAGCTTCTGTTTCTATAATGGAGAGGAGCCCAACCGCATGATCAGCAACGTCATTTTCCGGTGAGACTGTAACGAGGATGGCGGCAAGGAGAGTTAAGCACCGGGAAATAACATACGCATCAGAAGGGGGGGTGCAACTCTTTGCTGAACATGGCAGCACATTGACTTAGACTGTGAACAGTTCCTTTTATCTTTCTTTATGATATATGATGAGAAGTGCTGCTTCCATGCTTCCATGCTTCCATGCTTCCATGCTTCCATGCTTCCATGCTTCCATGCTTCCATGCTTCCCTGGGTAACAAGTTGGTACTAACGAGGAAACAAAAAAACTGCTGAACACTTCAGTCACAGCATCATGATGTTTTGTGCTTACAGAATGGGCGGCGCTGCCATCATGATGAGCAATCGTGCTGACCTTGCGGGCCGTGCGCGCTACCAGCTGGAACACTCCACACGAGTGCACACCGCCTCTGATGATGGGGCCTATGCGTGCATGAGCTGGGGACCAGACAAGGTGTGTGTGTGCGTGAGTGTGCGTGTGTGTGTGTGTTCGTGTTTTAAATACAGAATGGCTTGTTTGCATGGGACATCTACAACCTTCCAATAGTATCTCATTTTAGCTAGGTGAGCTTGGGATGAGGCAAGATGCTTTTGCAAAGTAAGGCCAGGCATCGTTGCACAATTTTAATTCTAACCCATTTGTCTGTCGAGCACTTTAGGTCGTGCACTGCTGTATCTTGCATTTCCTTTGCTAAGCACTGCGGTGGATGTTGTGTCTTGCCCTGCCCAAATCCGACTGCATATGAAGGTGAATCATCTAAACCGTTTGTTCTTGCACAGGATGGTATCAATGGCGTGTATCTTGGAAGGGACGTTGTCAATCATGCCGGGGCTGCACTCACCCTGTGCCTTCGCAAGGTCAGTGCATGTATATTACGCGTGTCAAATCTCAGATATGAAGTCTGGAAAGACGGACCAAGCTGTGATATCTGAATATATATCCCCGTTGGTGCTACGCTATTTTTTTGCACACTTTCCTTGCGTAATCTATAGTGATCTATAATGGCTGAGCATAGCAATAATGACTGACTTGCATATCATGTACATCCATGACTTTGAGGTCAAGTGGGTCTAGCCTCAGTGATATCTAATCCTTTTTATGACCGGACTTGACGCACTGTGCCACAAATCAGAGGATAGGCACACTCCCTTTAATGAAATTCGGGAAGATGTTCAGTTGCAATCATTTCCGTAAAATGTCAGTTTTGTGGTAGACGTACGTAAGAGCTGAGAAAAATGACAATATAAGATTCTGACCTTGATCAGTTGGTTTGCATGCCTTGGCAAATAATCAAACAGTGCACCAGATCAAGTTGTTACGCAAGCCCGCGGCCGTCTAAAAGCAGCTTTTGTAGTTGGTCTAACGCATCCCACCCCTATTACCTTTATTACTCAGATCACTCCCCGCATCATGACGTGGAGCCAGTACGCGGAGGCAGGCTACGTGGCAGCCAAGAGCTACCTGTTAACGCATCCCACCCCTATTACCTTTTTTACTCAGATCACTCCCTGCATCATGACGTGGAGCCAGTACGCGGAGGCAGGCTACGTGGCAGCCAAGAGCTACCTGTCGTCCTGGCTGTACCCCAAGTCCAGGAGTGAGAAGCCTGAGAAGGCTGGAGAGGAAGGAGCAGCAACTCCAGAAGGGCTGGCTGCCTACAAACCAGACTTCACGCGCTGTGTGGACCACTTTGCTATCCATGCAGGCACGTTTTGTTTTTGCTGGGGGTCAGCACAGGCTTTTTCCGTTCTGCAGTTGTGATCCGCAAGGCACCGTGTCTGATGTTGTGGCTTGTGGAGGGTGACCCCAACGCTACACATGTTGTGGCTTGTGGCGGTGGTGACCCCAACGCTACACATGATGTGGTGGTGACCCCAATGCTACACATTTGTGTCATTTAGGTTGAAAGAAAAGGGAAGAGAAATGCACGGCTTGTGGGGAGACACAAGGCACCAGCAGTAATGTCTCACTTAAAAATACATATAGTTTCAACATCCTTCCCTTTCAGCAGTTTCCCGCTGCACCTCACACAGGTGGTTTTGCGGTTCTCAAGGGTGTGCAGAAAGGCATGGAGCTGCCTGCTGTGCACATGCTCCCCTCCTTTGCGGCGCTGAGGGACTACGGAAACACTAGCTGCTCTACCACCTGGGTGGGTTGCGGCATAAACAAACAAACATCAGACCTGGCCTAGAACGAGGAACCTAGTTCATCCCAGGGTCGAGGGTTGCGTTCAATTGGTTTTTGCTTTTCTACAGTTTACCTAGTATTACCACTACCCAGGGTCTCTGCTAGATCTCTAGGCAAATGAATGCTGCCCTGCCTATTAAATGGAGTGGTTTTTAATTAGTCATCAAGGCGTATTTAATGATCACACCAAATCACAAGCTTATATCACCATAACTTTGAACTGCACAACACACTCTCAGTACATCCTCACACACACCCTTCTGTGCATAATCTCATGAAACACACTCACCCTTATCACACTCACCCTCAGTACATCCTCTCATACCTGGAAAGTATGGGCATGGTGCGCAAGGGAGAGCGTGTGCTCCAAGTTGGCATGGGCGGTGGCATGAAGGTAAAACGATCGTATCGTGTGAGCAATGCTTGTTTGAGCCACTCTTGTTGTGCTAGCTGTTATAATTCAGTTCTTAATTCACAAGCTCAGGTGGAGACGCAGCCTGCTGCTGTGAAATACAAAATTTACAGGCTGAAGAGATTAAAGGGGAAGATCTAAGCATCTCTTACAGGTGCCATTCGTGCAAATACAATAATCTTTTGCGTTCAAGGTAGGTTAGGCAGGATCTATTTTTTGCATTTCAATTGCTTCACCTAAGCGCACCATGGTCGCTTTAAATTTGTGTGCAGGTGGGCATAAATAGCTGGCGCGCTCTGAGAGACACTGCGCAGCCGCACGATGCATGGGCACACCTGAAAGGCAGGCCCCTCCAAGGTCAGGGTCCCAATGATTGTTGTAAGATCCAATTCCGTCTCTGACATTGTTCCAGCCATTTCCGGGTTCTGTAAATACGGTTTTGATTTTCAAGCAGCCCAATTTGGGGGGGGAATTAAATTAGGGGGAATCAAAGCTCTGGGCGTTTGTCCACCATAAAATTATGAGCAGAGTCCACTCCAGTAAAGGCTCCTCACCTATGGCATGCAGAGGACGAGCTGCAAAGCTCTGGGTATTTCTGCCATACGGCATAACCAAAGTCCCTGTTTGTCTCATTTCTCACATGCAGAGGACGAGCTGCCAAGAGGCATTGAGGCTGTTACTGGAACGTATGCCCCAAATACGTCCGCAAATTCACCGGCACCAGCACCAGAAGCAGCAGGAGCTAAACAAGGCGGCGTTTCCAAAGGCTCCACCCTTGCAGGTGATGAATGATGGACGAGCAGATTGTGGAACCTTCATATGGATGGAAGCAGGAGCGAAACAAGATCATCAGGCTTTTATCAAGCTCAGCATACTACCTTGTGTTACACAGTGGTTGTGCCCTGTTGTCGCTTGCTGCCTATCATCCTTTTACCACTGCGGGCCATGCAGAATGTGCTCACCTGCAAATTATGAGCAATTTAATCGAAACACACACACACACACACACACCGCAGACGGCGGCGTTGAGTATGACGAGCATGGCCACCCAATTGAGCACCATGCTATATAATGTGTTCTTAGTGGCTGCCTGAGCTGTTATGCATGGTGAAGAGGTAGAGGCGAGCTATTTGTTTCATTGTTTGAATGTAAAACTGTCAGACACATGCAATATATAGCAAATTGTTCTGTTATTTGCATGGTGTGCATTATTTGTTGCCCACTGTTTTTGCCTGCAACTTGCTGTTGAACATTATTGCTTGGTATTAATTGGTTTACCGCTTAGTATCAAATGGTTTGCCTAAAATCATCTTGGCATTAGATATTATAGCGAAATGCTGTATCTCCTTGGTACACACGTTTTCATTTGTATGCTGTTAATAGGTGCTCAGCGCGCACGCTTTGATCATATATTTGTTTTATGTTATATGGCCTGAGAGGAAGCTGAAAACGCATAGTGCTCTGTGAACAAGACAGCAGAGCAGGAGAGACAGAGGTAGTGTTTGTTGTTAACATTATTGATCATACGGTATGTTAGGTTGTTTTGGCCTATTTTTATGGTTAGGGTTTACATACTCCCCATTGTAACCATTGCCCTAATTTTCTAATGGATTTTCTAATGACCATGCATGAAACAGGGTACATTGTGTAACAACACATTCGTCTTTCACTGCAATGACCTTAACACATCACTAATAACACTACACTAGTAATATGAGCTGTGCGCAAAATTAAAAAAATAGACTCGGCGAGAGTGAATATCAACAGCCAAGCCAAAAGCAAAACATTACAAAAATAAAAACCTAGTTGACCCAGCTTGCTGTTCTACAGCCTACCAAAAACACACCCAGGAACAAAAGAGGCGTTAACTCTGCATCAAAGAGGGCTGCCCCTAGATATACATGGGATGCAGACAGACGGAGGTACTCCTGCAACCCTCCTCCTCCTCCTCCTCCTCTTCCTCTTCCTCAACGTACTTTGCCCCTTCCTCCTCTGCCACAGTCTCTTCCCCCTCCTCCCATTCTGCCTGCACCTCTCTGCATCGCACAATGCGCCACTTGCGGACCTCAGTCCGCAGCGGCCTTGCCTGCGGCTCATGCGGAGGGCGTGAGCCTAGAATTGCATTCACATGCTCAGTCACGCACGAACGCACGTGCGCGTTTAAAAGCACAAGTGCGTGTGCAAACATGCGTGCAAAACATAATAAGCTTGAAATGTTATAACACCTTCATAAATGAGCTGTGCGACACAAAGGACAGTACAAGAAAAGAACCAACCAAGCCTGACACCTACAGCAACGTGGTCAAGGTGGTGGGGACGTGGGGCGTGTGCATGGCTGTACCATAAAAACTGCTGCTAGTGTTGTATTGCTGTATGGCGTGTGCGCCTGGTGCAAGCACTCCAAGTATTTATGCTTTATATTAATACATATCAATGTGGTGCTGAGGCATGCATGGGCGATTGCTGCTGAGTATTGGCTGCGCCTATAATTGCCACCAACATTGCAAGCCCAATGCAGCACACTCACAATGACGAGATGCAAGCTTGCACTTACGAAATCGGTAGGCAGGACGATTGCACCACAGCTTGTTCCTGGCACAGTCCTGTCCAAGCTCCCCCCTTGCCCCCACAGTAGTGTAGGCAGTCCGCCTCAAAGCAAATGTAGCCATGTATGTATGATAGATGCCCAGGGCAACTATAATACATACATGTCTGGGATAATGCAAAGCAGCAATAAGAACCTTGCCAGCTGCTGATCGCACAAAAGCAGCTAGTAAAAGCTGGGAGAAGACAGAGACAGATGGGGATGAGTTAAAGACGAAAGCAGACGCCCTAGTCTCTTTTCACAGCTCCGTTGCTTGCTCTGTCAACAGTTCTTGCTCAACAGACGGAACAGTTCACGCTCATGCAACAAACGGATCTTAGAAGTGACACCTTTTCCATCATTATGCTGACATCTTTTCTAGATGAACCTAATTCAATTCAGGAAACTAAGAAAGTAGAAAGCCAACACGCCCCCTGCGTTTTTGAAAAGGTCTAAATGCGGGTGTTGGTGAAATATAAAAGGCAGACGCACTCAGTAACACCACACCAAAAGTTGCCTGACAGCCCCTTTCACACTCCTGATTCTTCACATCCAAGGCCCACCTTCACATCCAAGGCCCACCTTCACATCCAAGGCCCACCTTCACATCCAAGGCCCACCTTCACATCCAAGGCCCACCTTCACATCCAAGGCCCACCTTCACATCCAAGGCCCACCTTCACAGCAAGTTGTCACCGCCATGCACAGCATTTCTCATCCGTAAGAGTGATCTATTTGTTGTGACAAATAATCACTCTTGCGAAATGTTGGAATTATGAATGGGCGAAGAACATTTGCCTAGTATCATACAGCAGATCTATGACTTCTCCTCTGACTCTGAGTAGTTTAAAATGCATCTGAACGGCATGCTTGTGTCGTAAGCAAGACGGCAGGTTTGATGCCATTTCTGCTGCACCAGGCAGCACCTTCCTTACTATTTCTCTTGTTTCTTGTACGTTGTGGGTCCACTGGTGTCATACAGGTTCAACTAGAGTCACTTTCTGATTTCATCATGCCACTGTGGAATGAAAGGGGAAAAAAACGCAGGCAGTGAAAAACCACTCCCAAAAAAGAGTGGCGCTGCGCTTGGGGAACCCTAGGTCGTGTGCAAGTCATCATCAGCAAGTCTTGTGTGAAAAGGCATGGCAGGTGTATACAGACTTCTACAGCTACCGTACCTTGCTGCACTCACCCCGGTACCCAAATTTCAGGAATATTAAAGGTAACCCCGGACCCTGTAAATAAATATTTTAGCCTTCCCTGCACCAACCCTGGTGGGCATTTAGCCCAGCCCATGCCTGTACAAGTGTGTGTGTATATGCGTGTTCAGCCACCCACCAAATTTTGCTTTCGCCAAACCCCGGAAACCCCGGAGCCTTTGGATAAATATATATTTTACAATACCGTTCTTATCACGCCGGAGGGCAAAAACCGTTACTTACTTGGGGTGAGTACGGTAAGGTGGTACGGTATAAAAAACCTTATGGGTGATGCAAGATATCTGTTGGAACTTCCTGAAACCTTCATGTACAGAGACAGAAATCCCATGTATGAGGTAATGCTAGAGCACGTAAGTGACACTTATGTGAATCTAAATATTTAAATCAAGCGCGCTGTTGAAAGTACTGATTAAGAATCTGAAAGCCAGTAACCCTCCAGATATTACGTGGTAACTCTTACCTGAAAGTGGTACGGGAAAGTCCTGAAGTGTTAATAACATTGACTGGAGTCAACAGAGCAATCAGTTCTTGCAGCAGCATCCTCCTATATTTCTAGCTGTAGAAGCGGGCAGCACGCTTCCTGTACCTCGTAAGACCAAAACCCCCCAGAAGTTTCTTCTTATAATACTTGGTGAAGGGGACTCCCTTTGACCAATGTATGTGTACTATTGTTCCATAATTGATGTAGGGATTAAATATTGCACTGCCTACATAGTCTTTTCGTTCCACAAAGAAATACAGGTAGCAGCAATTACGAAATCTAAAGGCCAACAAGAGGCACCATCACATGTATATGCGTGCTTGTGTTTGTGCGTGCGTGGGTGTATGTGTGTGTGTGCGCATGTGTGCTTGTCCTCGTGTGTGTGTGTGTGGTTAGGTGCTCCAGTTCGTTGACACCTTGGTTACGCAACCAAGGTGTCAATGAACTGGAGTCCACCCCCCCTACTGGAGTCCACCACCCTATATGTACTGGGGTGCCAGCTGATAAGGGCAGGGGGGCCAAGGAGGTATTGACCGTGGATCTCAGCGCGCACCTTGTATTTGGTTATATATATATGATATCAGACATATTACCAACTACAAAGTGCGCTGTTGCACATAATGATTACGGGCGCACACGATTTGTGTAGCATGTGTGTGTGTGTGTGTGTGTATGTGTGTGTGTATGTGTGTGTGTGTGTGTGCGCGTGCGCGCGCGCGTGTGTGTGTGTGTGTGCGCTGTCTCATCTCATCAAGTTTGCTGCAATTTCTGTTCTAGTTGCATTGCGAGAAGCAGGAAAAAGAGAAAGAGTTAGAGTCAGGCTTAATAAAATGCATGCTTCTAACACGCCGTGCTCAACTGTCTGGACCTGCTCATGCAAGCACACTTGTTTGCACATCAAAAATTGCCTTGATACTTGTGCATCTTATTATTATTGTTTGGCGCGTACCCAGAGATGGAGCCTGAGGTAGAGATGGAGCCCACAAAGCTGTTGCCTGTCTTAGTGCTCGTTGTTATCCGAGAACGAGACAGGCAACAGCTTTGTTAACAAATAACAAGGCCGTGCCACCTCCAAGCAAGCCGTAGCCTTGCATAGTATCGGGAGGGAGGCCATGAGGCCATCAACCAGAACACTCGGCAACAACTCACTGCCCTGCAAAGACATTGACATATAAATGTTGGTTACGGCTAAGCTTTATACTTGTTGTGTATAACATAAACTCACTTCCTTATTTTCCATAACCTCGTCCTGGTCCTGGGTTGCATGGCTGTTAAATGTTGATCAGCGTTTAGTTTTTTGGCAAGTGATGGAGCCCTCAATCACCACCATGCTACCTCCTCACCTCCTCCACCTCCATTGGCTCAGCCTCGGGTACAGCACAAGGAGCAGCAGAAGCCGCACCACCAGCGAGCTCCTCCTGCAAACGGAAATCAGTATTAGCGCATCAATCAACAAACTGACTAGCTAGTCAGGTAATGATGGATGCTATAGCACGATAAGTGCATTGCAGCAGCAAAGTAAATAACGTCACGATATGGCTGTTCTGATTATGGTGCAGGGCAGGGATTTATTTGCGTCTGATCTACATGCTGCAGGGCAGGGAGGTAGCTACGTCGACTAAAAATTCAGATCTCTGCGTGGATAACATCTGCCCCCCACACATCAATCACCACATGCCTTCCTCACCACCTCCACGAAGATGGCTTTCACAAAGGGGTGCACCGCGAGCACCCTTTCGTGAAAGCCATCTTCGTCCACCAAAACAGAAAGCACTGTCCAGTTGGGAACGCTTGAGTGTGAGGTGTTGAGTGCCTTACTTGCTACAAAAGCAAAAGGGGAGGCAGGATGTCATCACGACTAACTTTGTTCTGAGTGCACATGTCATTTCCTCCACGTGTGCCGTGATAATGCTGGATGATTGCTGAACTTTGCATGATTGAGACCACAGCAAATTAGAATTAAGATGATTTGGCCACGATCTGGCCACGTTGGCCACGTTATGGCATTTAGTACTTTGTAGTTATGCGTGTTTTAACACACATGTTGCTACAAAACTCAACGCACAAGGAATGGTGCTCAAAGCCCTTGACTAATGCAATGTTGAACTAAACTCGCTCATGTGACCTACCCTTCTGAGTTGGCGCATAGGCACCCATCATGCCCAATGCTGCCTAAGCCGGTGCCATTTAACATTTCAAGCAGCTGAGTCAGCTGCTTGAAATGTTAGATGGAGCGTGGTGTAGGAAGGTAGTGGACAAGAAGAAGCGCCTCCCAGTTTTGGCGCACTAATCTTCTGCTGTGAGACAGCAGCATTGTTTGACCGAAAAGTTTCCTTGTTGGCAAACCATGGACGTTCTTGGCATGATGCATCTTTTGTAGCTCACCCTGACGTTAAGCTTTACGGTGCGGCAGGTTGAGAGGGCTGCATCAGAGGAGGAGATGAAAACCAGATCACCGAGCCTGCTGATGAATCAAGTCCAATTCTTACGATACCTCATCAGCAGGCTCTCTGATCACGCACCCTCCCCTCGAGAGGGAGGGTGATCAAATAGCGAAGGCTAAGCCACGATGATGCTTCCTCCCGCTGGTAGTGGCGCTAGCGCTGGCGCTGGTGTTGTGGCTTCTGGAGCTGCTGTTGTGGCTGCTGAAGCTGCTGTTGTGGCTACTGGAGCTGCTGTTGTGGCTGCTGCTGGCAATGCTGCTGGACTGAACTGTTGTGCTGTTCGCTTGCCGGCTGTGCTGTTCGCCCCTTATTATAACGGTTTTTCTTTGTGAAATCTGCTCTGACACGTTGACGTGCTGATGTGTTAACGTGACATGTGATCAGGGCAGATTCATAGCCCTGTACGTACGCCAAGGAATGCATAACGTCACCATGTCCAATGTGATCCGATCAGGCCTCCATGAGTTCCACCAAGCTTTTTGTGCAGTACAGCATGCAGGATTCCATGAACTCCACCTCTTTTGTGTAGTACGGCATGTGTGTGCCATCCTCCACCCACAGCACATGGTGTTTGAAATACGACGTTAGCTAAGCCTCCTGCCGCCACTTGGCTATTGTACGCTCTACACTGGTAGTATTAGTAAGCACTTTTCTTAGGAAGCCATCTACTTAATTAATTGATGCTGGGTCATATTTGAACCCTATGTCTATTTCTCCATACCTGTGTGGTAGAAATAGATAAAGGGACAGTCTTGTCGTAAACGGGCGTTTGACACCAGACCTAGCTTATGGTATGATAGTTTTTATTATTTTTTGTTTGTATTTCAACCATTGGGCTTGGTGAGGAAGGCACACGGAAATCTGTATTTGCAATGACGGATCCTTTCTAAAATTACAATGGAGGATAAAATGAGTAGCGTTTGAAAATTGAAGCTTTGAACAACTAAACTATACCAGCCTTGCCAACTGTACAATGCCAGTTTATTTCTAAAACTGGTGGATCTAGGAACGCCCAAGTGCAACTTTGCCAACTTTGCCAACTGGGCAGTCTACAGTTGCAACTGGCAAATGGCAGTTGGCCAACTGGCAACTGTGAGGCGGTCTTCACTTCCCCCTCGGCCACAAAAGCTGCCAACTTTACCAACTTTGCCAACTGTCAAAGTACAAAGTCGCAACTGGCAACTGGCAGTTGGCCACCTGTGGCAACTGTGAGGCGGTCCTCACTTCCCCCTCAGCCACAAAAACTGCCAACTTTACCAACTCTGCCAACTTTGCCAACTTTGCTAACTGTAAAAGTACAAAGTTGCATCTGGCAACTGGCAGATGGCCAACTGGCAACTGTGAGGCGGTCCTCATTTCCCCCTCGGCCACAAAAACTGCCAACTTTACCAACTTTGCCAACTGTGAAAGTACAAAGTTGCAGCTGGCAACTGGCAGTTGGCCAACCGGCAACTGGTGAGGCTTTCTATTAGGGTAGGCGTAGGGCAGGGTAGGCAGGGTAGGGATTAGGGGTTATTAGGGTAGGGTAGGAAGGGATTAAGGATTAGGGATTAGGGATTAGGGATTAGGGATTAGGGTTAGGGATTAGGGTTAGGGTTTAGGATTAGGGTTTCCAGTTGCCAGTTGCAACTGTAGACTTCACAGTTGGTAAAGTTGGCAAAGTTGGCAGTTTCTGAGTCCCGGGGAGGGAGACGAGGAGGTAGCACAATTGCCAGTTGGTCAACTGCCAGTTGCCAGTTGCAACTGTAAACTTCACAGTTGGCAAAGTTGACAGTTTTTGAGTCCCGGGGAGGGAGACGAGGAGGTAGCACAGGTGCCAGTTGGTCAAGTGCCAGTTGCCAGTTGCAACTGTAGACTTCACAGTTGGCAAAGTTGGCAAAGTTGGCAGTTTTTGAGTCCCGGGGAGGGAGACGAGGAGGTAGCACAGTTGCCAGTTGATCAACTGCCAGTTTCCAGTTGCAGCTGTAGACTTCACAGTTGGCAAAGTTGGCAGTTTTTGAGTCCTGGGGAGGGAGACGAGGAGGTAGCACAGGTGCCAGTTGATCAACTGCCAGTTGCCAGTTGCAACTGTAGACTTCACAGTTGGCAAAGTTGGCAAAGTTGGCAGTTTTAGTCCCGGGGAGGGAGGGGTGCCAGCTGCCAGTTGCAACTGCCAGTTTATACCCTTGGTGTACACACCAACTGGAAAAGCCCCAGTTTCAAAACTGGAGCTCCTTCTACACGGCAACTGGGCTAGAAACTGTATTTTTTAATGCCAACTCTACAGTTGAGTATGCTAGGCAGCGTCATTTTCTCAGGAAGGAGCACTTCGGTAGGCCAGCACCTAACAGCCCCGGTACTTACCACTGAAACGACTCGTGGTCACCACTGGGGCTCAACCTTAATTCTCAGCTGAGGTGCTGACCAAGGATAGTCCTGTGCGAGCGCCCATTCCGCAGGCCGTCCAAAATTCTTCTGACACTTTCCGTGAAGAGTAATGCGCCAACAACCAAGAGTGAACAACCAAGAGTGAACAACCAAATGTGAACAACCAAGAGTGAATGACGCACATTTGCCCATGATGTGCCTGCCACTCACATTTTCAATGGCCACAACCAAGGGTCGACAATGTAATCAATGGTGCTTTGCAAATAACTAACAGGCCATAATGGTAGTGTTTTTATCTTCATCATGATCAAGGGAAGGAGATCTTAGATGCCAGAACCTGACAGCCTCACTGCCGAGTTATAGCCACTCAATGAGGATCAGAGGGGATGTGTGCAGAAGCTACAAACGCACCCGGCTATAATCATTGTTGTGTATCTTTTAGGTGGTGACTTCGGAAGCAAGGCACACTCGATAGCCTGCTCGCTAAACTTGGTATTCAGTGTTTTTGCTGTGTAAAGTCCAGGTTTTAATCTGAGAGGTTTGACAAAATGCTGTATATGGTAAATCAGCGGCATGTACAATTCATGCGATTTTAAGCTGGTACCATGATTTATCGTGACATAATAAAGCAATGGTGCCCATTTCTTTGATCAACGCTTAAAGTGTCATCTGTTCGTCCTTTCAGGTAGGTCATTGTGAATTCTTGTTCTCTTGCCTGATCTAATTCTTGGTATAAGGTTGTATTAAAGACATGAAAAATAGTACTAATGTCTGGGCGAGAGGAGGCTTTTGTGTCCTTTGCTCCTAGTTTTGGTAGCAGCTATGATGCGATTCGACGAAGAATGCGTGCGCACTGCCAGGCCTGCGCACGCGTAAGTGGGTGGATGAGGGGGGAGCGGGGTGATTTTACTTTTTATCCTACTTTTGATCCATCCCTCACCACTTGCTAGATCATTGCTTCCTACGTGTCTGCGCACGAAGACTGAGCTTGCTCGTGCAGGCTTGCCGGCTAAGTCAGTTGCGGTCTGAAAGGGAATAGGAAGAAAGCAATAACAATACTCAGGAAAGTGGAAGCATAGATGTTGTCTGTTGTCTTGTGTCCTGCATCGCCCAAATTGCCCAATGGATACAGATCCAAACAACATCACACCAGGAGAATGAAACACGTAGAAGGCTTTTTAATTGGGATCAGGTGGTTGAAAGGCAAGGCCTGCACCAGTGTGAATTTTGTTGCGGATCTGAAAGCGTAGAAGCTTGGTTTTATCATGAGTGTTTTGACATCTAGATAGGTAATTCAAGGCTAAGGGCGGATATTGCTTTTGTAGGTATTGTAAAATCTGTCTGTCTGCAGATAGCATTGTAGGTTGCCTATTGCTCGTTGGACACTAGGAGAAGAGAACACACTTATTCAAGATTATGTTACCTAGTCACTAGGTAGACACTAAGCAGCAATAAGAACCATGCCAGCTGCTGATCGCACAAAAGCATCTAGTGAACGCTGGGAGCAGACAGAGAGAGATGGGCATGAGCTAAAGACGAAAGCAACGTTTGGTTTCGTCTCGGTAAACCATCATTTCACTGATCCGTCAGAATCAAGAAAACAATTGTGCATATTAATATATCGCCCAAACTGCTTAAACGCAAACACATATGTTACAATCACGGGTCGTTCCGAACCTGGGGCCAGGCTTGAGAAGTAAGCCCACATGTTCAAGACTGCCATTAAGAAGACATAGATGCTGTACAGTACTTGCAAGCCAAAAGGTAATGTTGAACAGCCCTGCTGGACGCGTGCACGTGCTTGCACTGAATATGCATGCGTCTGCACACAGGCAGCCGCACTCCTGGATGAAGCCAAGAGCAAGTATGTAGCTGGGGACAGAATGACAGCGATGAGATTGTACGAGAAGACGCTAGAGCAGGCGCGTGTAAAATGCAAGTTTCACACACACACACACACACACACACACACACACACACACACACACACACACACACACACACACACACACACACACACACACACACACACACACAAACACACACGCACGCACACACACACACACACACACACACACACAAGCTCACACAAGCTCACACACACACGTGCGCACACATACACACACTCACGTACTCACACACACATACATGCATTTACGCGTACACACAAATACACGTGATGTTACGTTTTGCCTGGTGATTGCACTCGCGTGTTTTTCATATGCAACATACACTCGCTCTTGGTCCAGGATTCTTTGGAAGCCAGCCAAAGGCAGTCCGCGATGTGGGGCCAGTTAGCTGTGCACGCCTCTTTTGGGGATGTGGAACTTGCTCAAATGGCTTTACGAGGTACGTGTGTGTGTATATGTTGCCCAATTTTTTTTAATTTGACGCCTTCCTATGTTAAATGTACATAGCATACCATTGCACACCCGTGTGTGTGTGTGTGTGTGTGTGTGTTGTTGCCCAGTGTTCTTTGGCACTGGCGCCTCCTTTCGTTTCATTGCACATAGGAAAGATCAATGAAAGTTCCATGTGTCATGTAATTACCGGTACTTTAAATGGTAGCGAAACTCCTGTACCAAAAACTGTGGCACATCAGTACCAACAAGATTGCTGCTTTAACCAACCTGCACAGCTAGTCGTCGGTCTTTTACATTATGAGAGGGGCGGCTTCCAATTGGCAAAGTCCCAAAAAATGCTCAGG
>Ga0307948_1001712_pt1 | contig 15704 bp, 14 predicted proteins | sample OrgLakmetagen280_FD_201824 | JGI IMG/M metagenome (GOLD analysis project Ga0307948, IMG submission 201824) | Saline water microbial communities from Organic Lake, Antarctica - #280 | ecosystem: Environmental > Aquatic > Non-marine Saline and Alkaline > Saline | place: Antarctica: Organic Lake...
AACTGATCAACAACATCGCCAAAGAGCACTCGGGTTTGTCCGTGTTCGCAGGTGTTGGTGAGCGGACTCGTGAAGGCAACGACTTCTACTACGAAATGAAGGACTCCAACGTTCTTGATAAAGTAGCAATGGTTTATGGCCAGATGAACGAGCCCCCAGGGAACCGTCTGCGCGTGGCCCTGACCGGTCTGACTGTAGCCGAGAAGTTCCGTGAAGAAGGTCGCGACGTGTTGTTTTTCGTTGACAACATCTACCGTTACACCTTGGCCGGTACCGAGGTATCTGCACTGTTGGGTCGTATGCCTTCTGCAGTAGGTTACCAGCCCACGCTGGCCCAGGAAATGGGTGAGTTGCAGGAGCGTATTACCTCCACTAAAGAGGGCTCTATCACGTCCATCCAGGCGGTATACGTACCGGCGGATGACTTGACCGACCCGTCACCAGCCACCACCTTCTCCCACCTTGACGCCACCGTGGTACTGAGCCGTGACATCGCTTCCAAGGGTATTTACCCGGCGATTGACCCGCTCGACTCTACCTCGCGTCAGCTGGACCCGCTGGTGATTGGCGAGCAGCACTATGCGGTTGCTCGTGGTGTGCAGAACGTTTTACAACGTTATAAGGAACTGAAAGACATTATCGCCATTCTGGGCATGGACGAGCTGTCTGAAGACGACAAGCAGACCGTATTCCGCGCCCGTAAGATTGAGCGATTCTTGTCCCAGCCATTCCACGTTGCTGAAGTATTTACCGGTTCACCGGGCAAGTACGTGTCTCTGAAAGAGACCATCAGCAGCTTCGAAGGCATCCTTAACGGCGACTATGACGATATGCCTGAACAGGCGTTCTACATGGTCGGCACCATGGAAGAAGCCGTCGAAAAAGCGAAGGCCATGAAGGCGAAAGAAGCTAAGTAATCTTCTTTCAATTTCTGACCCAAGAGGCTTAGATAATGGCTATGACTGTACATTGCGACGTCGTAAGCGCTGAAAAGAAAATTTACTCCGGCTTGGTAGAGATGTTGATTGCTACCGGCAGTGAAGGTGAGTTGGGCATTCAGTTAGGCCATGCTCCGCTGCTGACAGCGCTCAAACCGGGTGCCGTGCGGATCGTTAAGCAAGGGGGTGAAGAAGAAATTCTGTATGTGTCCGGGGGCTACCTGGAAGTACAGCCAAATCTTGTCACCCTGTTGGCCGACACCGCAGTGCGCGCGAAGGACGTCGACGAGGCCGCAGCATTGCAGGCCCAGAAAGACGCCGAAGCGGCACTGGCGAATAAAACGGGCGAGTTCGAGTATTACCGTGCCGCAGCCGAGCTGGCAGAAGCCGCCGCTCAGCTACGCACATTGCAAAAACTGCGTAAGAACGTTCGTTAACAGCGTTGGCAGGGCTCGCCCTGAATAAGCCGCATCCCGGCGTGGGTAGTGGGTGTTGTGTCACCATATTCGGTGAGTACAATACCGGCGCGCACTGCAAGGATGCGGCTTTTTTATTATCTGCACTGTCATTAAATTACCTGCATTATGGTTAAACAGATTCTGACCACAAAGGATGAGTTACCCCATGTCACCGCTGCACGTTGTTATTCTGGCCGCAGGCCAGGGCTCACGGATGAAATCATCGCTGCCAAAGGTGCTGCACAAGGTTGCCGGGCGATCCATGTTGCATCATGTGATTGCGACGGCTCAAACCTTGGGCGCGGCGGGTATTCACGGGGTGATTGGTCATGGCGCCGAGCAGGTCAAAGCCGCCTGCGCTGACCATAACGTCAGCTGGGTCATGCAGGAGCAACAGCTAGGCACCGGCCATGCCGTTGCCCAAGCATTGCCAGACTTACCGGATGATGCGCGAGTGCTGGTGCTTTACGGCGATGTACCGCTGACCACGGCGGATACGCTGCAAGGGCTGGTTCAGAACCTGGATGAAAAAACCCTCGGGCTGCTAACGGTCACTCTGGATAACCCCCAGGGCTACGGCCGTATTCTGCGCAACAATGCAGGCCAGGTAACCGCTATCGTGGAACAAAAAGACGCCAATGTGGAACAGCTGGCGATTTGCGAAGTGAACACCGGCATCCTTGCCGTCAGTGCTCGCCATCTGAAAACCTGGTTGCCACAGCTTTCTAGTAGCAACGCTCAGGGTGAATACTACCTGACGGATATTATCGCCATGGCAGTTCAGGCGGGCATGACGGTCAACGTCGCTCAACCGGGCAATGGGTTTGAAGTGCAGGGTGTGAATAACCGCGTGCAGCTGGCAGAGCTTGAACGCTGGTATCAAAGCCGCGAAGCCGAACGCTTGATGACAGAAGGAGCCACGTTGGCGGATCCGTCGAGGGTAGACGTGCGCGGTGAGCTCAGCATTGGTAACGACGTGCTAATTGATGTCAACGTGGTGTTCATTGGTAAGGTGACCCTGGGCAGCCATGTGTCTATTGGCCCAGGCTGCGTGATCACCGATGCGACCATAGCCGATGGCGCGCAGATTCACGCTTACAGCGTGATCGAGCAGGCCAGCGTGGGTGAAAATGCCCAAGTTGGACCGTTTGCGCGCCTGCGGCCGGGGACTCAGTTGGCTGCCAACACCAAAGTGGGTAACTTTGTTGAAACCAAAAAAACCATTCTGGGTGAAGGCAGCAAAATTAACCACCTGAGCTACATCGGCGATGCTACGCTGGGTGCCGGCGTGAACGTGGGTGCAGGCACCATTACCTGCAACTATGATGGTGTAAACAAGTTCCAGACGTTGTTGGGTGACAATGTGTTTATCGGCTCCAACAGTGCCTTGGTCGCACCGGTTACTATTGGTGCTGGCGCCACCGTTGGTGCAGGCTCCACCATCACCAAAGATGTTGCAGAGCAGGAACTGGCGGTTGCCCGCGGGCGCCAGCGCAACATACCCGGCTGGCAGAAGCCGAAAAAATACTAAGCACGATTTCTTTTCACTGCTTTGCAGCGCTTTTTTACCGTTTTCCAGAACTTTTCCATTGTTTTTACGACAATCTTTATCATGAACAGGACAAACAGCATGTGTGGCATTGTAGGTGCGGTTTCAGAACGAGACGTTCACGGCATACTTCTTGAGGGACTGCGCCGCCTTGAATACCGCGGGTACGATTCAGCGGGCATGGCCGTGATTGACTCCGCAGCACAGGTGCATCGCGCGCGCGAAGTGGGCAAAGTGGCCGCTCTGGCTGAAGCCATTGCCGCCAATCCGCCGGCGGGTTCTGTGGGTATCGCCCATACACGTTGGGCCACCCACGGTGCGCCCTCGCAGATAAATGCCCATCCACACATGTCTGGCGACCGACTTGCCATCGTTCACAACGGCATTATCGAAAACTATCAGGAACTGCGTGAGGAGCTGAAAGCTGAAGGCTTCGAATTTACCTCGCAAACCGACACCGAAGTGGTCGCCCACCTGATCGAGAAAAAATACCGCATCACCGGCGATCTGTATCAAGCGGTTAGCCGAGCGATCAGCCATCTGCGCGGCGCTTACGCCCTGGCGGTCATACACGCCGACGAACCCGATCACATGATCGTGTGCCGCGAAGGCAGTCCGCTGGTGATTGGCGTAGGCATCGGCGAGAACTTCATCGCATCTGACCAACTTGCGCTGCTGCCGGTAACCGACCGCTTCATGTTTCTGGAAGAAGGCGATATGGCCGACATCCGCCGCGACCGTATGGAAATTCGCAACCGTGATGGCCAAGTGGTTGAACGGCCCGTTAGTCGCTTCGAACACGGCAGCGATTCCGCGGACAAGGGTGAATATCGCCACTTCATGCTGAAAGAAATCTTTGAGCAGCCGCGGGTGATCAAAGCCACCATGGAAGGCCGGGTGACCGCCAAAAAAGTGCTGGAACAAGCGCTGGGCACGTCCGCTGGAGATCTGCTCAAGGATGTGCGCCACGTGCAGATTATTGCCTGTGGCACCAGTTACCACGCTGGCATGGTGGCCCGTTATTGGATTGAAGACCTGGCCGGTGTGCCCTGCTCGGTAGAAGTGGCTTCCGAGTTCCGCTACCGCAAGCATGTGATTCAGCCCGACACTTTGTTCCTGTGCATTTCCCAGTCCGGTGAAACCGCTGATACCCTGGCCGCTCTGCGTCAGGCAAAAAAAGCCGGTTTCCGCGCGGCTTTGGCCATTTGCAACGTGCCAGGCAGCTCGCTGGTGCGCGAATCTGATTTGGTTATGATGACCCAGGCAGGCCCGGAAATCGGCGTGGCCTCCACCAAAGCCTTTACTACCCAGCTTACCGCGCTGCTGATTTTCACTCTGGCGCTGGCGCGCCGCAATGGCTTGAGCGAAGAGCGCGAAGCCGAAATCGTAGAAGCGCTTCATAAAGTGCCAGGACAGGTCGAGCAGATTCTGGCTTTAGACAGCGCCATTGCCGAGATGTCTGGCGCCTTCTTGGACAAAGTCCACAGCCTGTTTCTGGGCCGTGGCTCTCTGTTCCCGGTGGCGCTGGAAGGTGCACTGAAACTGAAAGAAATTTCCTACATACACGCCGAAGCCTATCCGGCCGGCGAGCTCAAGCATGGCCCGCTAGCGCTGGTAGACAGCGACATGCCGGTGGTCACTGTAGCGCCGAACAATGGAATGTTGGAAAAGCTCAAGTCCAACCTCGAAGAAGTCCGTGCCCGCGGTGGTGAGCTGTTTGTGTTTGCAGACTCTCAAGCCAACGTGAAGGCGGAAGATGGCCTGCACGTGTTGTCATTGCCGTCGGTACATGAGATTACAGCGCCTATCGTGTACACGGTGCCGCTACAGCTTCTGTCTTATCACGTGGCCGTGCTTAAAGGCACGGATGTGGACCAGCCTCGCAATCTGGCGAAAAGCGTGACGGTGGAGTAGGCAGAAAGCCGGCCCCGCGCCGTTGCTCGGATATATAACAGTCTGACTAAAAAGCCTCCTGCGATCTTCGAAGAAACAGGTGGCTTTTGTGTTGTTGTGGCCTGTCTTTAATCAGTCGTCGAATTCACTCAAGACGTCGCAGCGCCTGCCGATACTCATTTTTACACAAGCATTCTTCATAACCCGCCTTCAAAAAGACGAGAACATACTGTGCAATTAACTTTCGGGCAAAAGCTTCTGGTCACCTTTGGCATACTATTAGTGCTTATCATGGGCGCTATTACGATTGTGGGTGACATGCGGCTGAAGAGCACAACGAGCACCTATATCGACGCACTGATTGAAGATGCGGTGGTGCAGAACACGTCTAGTATCGCCGAATGGCTTAATACCCGGTTGATGATGACGGAGGCTGTGGCGGAAAGTCTGGAAAACGCAGAGAGTGATGGCCAAAGGCGCAATATTTTAAAAACCGTTTCTACCGGTGGTGGCTTCATTAACGTGTATCTCGGTAATAAAGAGGGTCGTATGCTGATGGAGTCAACGGCTGCGGAAGCAACACTCCCGGCTGGCTTCGATCCCCGCGGTCGCCCTTGGTACAAAAAAGCCATGGCGGAAGGTAAAGCTTCTTTTACCGAGCCATATCGCGACGCAACGAGCGGCGAAATGATCATTACCGCTTTGGCTCCTGTTAGCGGCGGAAGTAACGGTGGTGTGGCAGGTGCAGATATAAGTTTGAGTGCCATCGAGAAAATACTGGGCACCATAACGCTTGCAGAAACTGGCTACGCGGGCCTGGTCAATGATAAAGGTGTTGTTCTGTTCCATCCCGACAGCAAGTTGATCGGAGAAAATATTAAAGATTTGATCGGCGTGCCCCCCAAGTTTGACGGGCATCGTCAATTCTATGAATCAGGCGATGTGGCGTGGCGCGTCGCTTTTCACCCGATTAAGGATGCGCGAGGCGTTGACTGGTATCTGGGCACTTTTGTAAACGTTGACAAAATCAACGCCCCCATGCAAAGCGCCCGCACGACTGGGATGATCATTGCGCTCGTGGGTTTGCTGGTATCGCTGTTCATTTTACACGCGGGTATCAAAATACTGATGGCCCCAGTGCGGCGTTTGAACTCTGCAATGGCAGACATCAGTTCTGGTGAGGCCGATTTAACCCAGCGCCTGGATGCCAGTGCCAAGGATGAATTCGGAGAACTCGCGGGCAGCTTCAATAGCTTTATCGAGAATATCCAGGTGGTCGTGCACGATGTTCAACGTGGTAGTGATGAACTAGCAACCAATGTGGTCGCATTGAAAAAGACCGCCAGCGCAAGCCGGTTGAGCGTTGAAGGCCAGCAAGCCGAAGTTGATATGGTGGCAGCTGCCATCAACGAAATGTCCGCGGCCGCAGGTGAAATCGCCCAGAATGCCCAGCAAACAGCCGACGCGGCCAATACGGCTGATAACGAAAGCCGGGCTTCATTGGAGACCGTCGACCAATCCAGGGATGCGGTGCGAAAACTGGCGCAAGAAGTGAATGCTGCAGCCGAAGTCATCAACAATCTGGGCAAAGATGTAACCTCGATTACCTCGGTGCTGGAAGTCATTCAGGGAATTGCAGAACAAACCAACCTGTTGGCACTGAACGCTGCGATAGAGGCCGCACGCGCTGGCGACGCCGGCCGCGGATTTGCCGTAGTAGCGGACGAAGTGAGAAATCTGGCCCAAAGAACCCAGACCAGCACCAAGGAGATAAACAGCATGATTGAGCGCCTGCAAAAGGGGGCTGATGATGCTGTTGCTGTGATGAACGCGTCCAAGGCTGTCTCCAATGTCAGCTTGGAGAAAGCTCAGGACGCTATGGAAGCATTGAACCGGGTGGCGGATGCAATCACGTCTATCAGCCAGATGACAATGCAAATTGCGACGGCTTCTGAAGAGCAAACCTCAGTGACCGAAGAGCTCAACGCCTCAATCACGCGCATCGCAGACCAGGGCCAAGAAGCTGCCGCTGCCGCAAGTGAGAACGATGTGTACAGTGGTCATATTGAAACCATCGGCCAAACCCTGAGCAAGAACGTTTCCCGTTTCAGGGTCTAAGAGTCAAGCCCCAGACGCCGGCTAAACTTCATTTTCTGGAGACTAGCCGGCGTTTCTTTCGCCAGTGCTCGGTACCTGCTTCGCTTTGGTCGTTAAAGCGATAGAGGACAACGCAACAATCCTCTTATCTCACGCGGTTGACGAATTGACGGTGTTTCTGAAGCGCTATTTCGGCACCGACGGCCCGCAGTCGGACACTTTGCCCGGGCTGACATTGGGCCAGCCTCGAGGCCGCCAGCGGCGTGAGGTTTCCAAGGCGCGGATAGCCGCCAATGGTTTGTCGATCATTAAGCAATGCGATGGGCTGACCGTCTGACGGCACCTGCACGGCACCCAGTGATATGCCCTCGGAAATCATAGAGGCGATTCGGCAGTGTAACGGAGGGCCAGTCAGGCGGACGCCCATGCGGTCGGCTCGGTCATCCACCCGCCATTCAGCGTTGAAGGCATCGAACAGGCTACGCCCGGTGAAATCGGCTATCTGGGCGCCGGGCAGCAGGTCCAGGATTGCGGGAGCAGCGTAGTCCGGTTGTTCTTGCTGCGGGGCTTCGGTCTGAATCGAAGCCGATGAATTACGGGAAGGTGTGGTGACCGACAGCTCATCGCCTTCCGCCAGGCGTTGGCCCTGGCCGTTGAATCCGCCCAGTTGTTCCCTGGCCACGCAGGCTACACTGCCCAAGACGGGCTCGGCCGAGAACCCACCGGCGACCGCAAGATAGGCGCGAAGGCCCTTGACCGGCGTGCCGAACTTTATCTTCTCGCCCTTACCGACCTTGACGCTGCGCCACAGTGGCAACGGCTGATCGTTGTGTCTTGCAGACAGGTCTGCGCCGGCCACGCTAATGATAAGGTCACACTCGGCCCGTAACTCAAGACCGCCAAAGGTGATTTCTAGCACGGGTCTGCCCCATTCATTGCCAGCCAGACGGTTGGCCCACGCCCAGGCGTGGAGGTCTGCCGGGCCGCCTTGGGTCACACCCAGGTGTCGAACACCGAAACGCCCCGCATCTTGTAGCAGCGCCAGGGGGCCTGCTCGGGTTACCCGGAATCCGGGAGTTATGCCGACGCTCATGTGCGTGTCTCCTTTGCGGGCTGTGCCATCGGTGTCGGGTCGCCACCTTCGTTTTCGAAGGTGTGCCGGTCAACGGTGACGAATCGGACACGGTCTCCCACCTTCAGCAGGCTGAAGCCGTCGCGCTTGCGATCAAAAAGTCGGGCTGCCGTGCGTCCGATCAGGTTCCAGCCACCGGGAGTAACCGCCGGGTAAGCGGCCGTTTGCTGGCCGGCGATGGCAACGCTGCCAGAGGGTACTTTCGCGCGAGGCGTGTCCAGGCGCGGGCATATAAGGCTGTCGTCCAGTAGGCCCATAAACGCGAATCCGGGCGAAAAACCGAGGGCGAACACCCTGTATTCCTGATAACTGTGGGCGTCGATCACAGCGTTTATCGTCATGTCTGAGCGTTCGGAAACCCTTGCCAGATCAGGGCCCACGCTTGGGTCGTACCAGGTGGCAAGCTCGTGCAGTTCCCCTTCGCCACCGGCATCGTCCGGGACTAGCCGGGCCAGAATATCGACCAGCTGTGCGCGGACTTCCCAGGCATTGGTCTGCAGCGGGTCAAAGATAACAAGCAGGGTGGTGTAGGACGGCACCAGATCGACCAGAGCTGCGCCGATGGCCGTCTCGCAATCGCGAGTCAGGGCGGTTAGCCATAACAGGTTATTTTCCTCGATGGTGCCGAACAGGCGGATCATCCAGCCGTCAATGCCCGCGGGCTCGAGCCTCGGCAGGCCGGCATGGCTCATGAGGCGTTCTCCAGGCTATTGAGCATTTCGCGAATACGCTGGACGGCGGCGACGGATTTTTCATTATCGCCATGCACACACAGTGTATCGGCCCGTAACACCAGGTTGCTGCCATCACTCGCCGTTAATGGTTGTCCGGTGGCGATGCGCCGGGCCTGGTCGATGATGACTTCTGGATCATGGTGCACTGCGCCGTGTTCGGATCGAGCAACCAGATGGCCTTCACTGTCATAGGCGCGGTCGGCGAAAGCTTCAAACCACAGGGTGATGCCCTGCTGTTCCGCCTGTTCCCGCATTTTTGCTGTGTCCCGCGTTGCCAGGGTCATCAGCGGCAGGGTCGGATCGAAAGCTTTGATCGCCCGGGCTACGGCCGCAAAGATCTCGGGAGTTCTGGCCATGTCGTTATACAGCGCACCATGGGGTTTAACATAGCGCACCTCGGTGTCCTCTGCCCGGCATAGGCCGTGAAGGGCGCCAAGCTGATACAGCACCAGATTTTCGATTTCACTGACGGAGCAGGCAATGGAGCGTCGTCCAAAGCCAACAAGATCCGGGTAGGCGGGGTGCGCGCCTATGCTTACCTGGTGGTCTTTTGCCATCCGCACGGTTCGGCGCATCACGTCTGGGTCTGAGGCATGAAAGCCGCAGGCGATATTGGCCAGATCGACGTAGGGCATGACGCCATGATCCAGCCCCATAACCCAGGGGCCAAAGCTCTCGCCCATGTCGGCGTTCAACTTCAAATTTGCCATAGTAACCTCGCTATTTCTTTAGAAATGGGTTTCATGTGGGTCACCTAAGCAGTTCTGGCAGGAACGTGGCTACCTGCGGGAACAGCACCAATACGATCGCCATCAGGAACATGATGCCCACATAGGGCATGGCACCTTTCATAACGTCGCTGAAGGGCCCATCTTTGCGAACACCCTGTACCACATAAAGGTTAAGTCCCACCGGAGGCGTAATCAGGGCCATTTCAATGAGAAGAATGATCAGAATGCCAAGCCACACAGGATCGAAGCCGAGGGCGATAATGATCGGGGCGACAATGGGAATGGTGATGACCATCAAAGACAGAGTCTCAATGAAAAAACCGAGAACAATGTAAAGCAGGATGACCAGCATCAGCGTGGAATAGGGGCCAAGACCGGCGTTCTCCAGGAAAGCGCTCAGCTCCCGGGTTACGCCGGAGGAGGCCAGCACAAAGTTCAAAAAGTAGGAGGCAATGATGATCAGCATGATCATGCCGGTGGTTTTCATGGTGCCGTCCAACGCCTGGGTAATAACACTCACGGACAACTTGCCCATAAACGCGGCAATCATTAGCGCGCCCAGTACACCCAGCGAGGCCGCTTCGGTAGGCGTTGCCACGCCAGCGTAAATGGACCCAACCACAATACCGAACAGTGTTAAAACCGGCACCAAATGTTTAAGGCCGGAAAAGCGCTCGCCCCAGCTGTGGGAAATGCTGGGCCCTCCAAGACTCGGTTTCCAGATGCAGATCAGCGCGGTACCCACAATGAACATAAGAGCAAGCAGCAGGCCCGGTATCAAACCGGCTGCAAACAGTTGTGGAATCGAGGTTTCGGTCAGGAAACCATAAACGATCAGGTTGATTGACGGCGGAATCATGATGCCAAGGGTGCCGCCGGCAGCAATCGAACCGGTGAACAGTTTGGGGTCGTACCCCATTTCCTTCCCTTGTGGCAGCGCCACGGTGCCGATAGTGGCTGCTGTCGCAACACTGGAGCCGGAGGTGGCCGAAAACAGGGTCGCGGTGCCAATGTTGGCGTGGAGCAGGCCGCCGGGCAGCCAGGACATCCAGCTTTCCAGGGAACGGTAGGTGCCACGGGCAATGCCGGTGCGCACCAGAATCTCACCCAGAAGGATAAAAAGCGGTATGGCGATCAACAGGTACTTGTCAGACGCAGACCAGAGCACATCCCCCAGCGCGTTGATCAGCGGGAAAGGCGAGAACAGCTCCGCCAACAACAACGCCAGCGCGATCAGCGTGGCCGCGACGGGCACGCTCATAAGCAGCAGAACCATCAGAATCAGCAGCGCGGTAATAATCATGAGCGTGCTTCCTTGTTTTCTTCTTCAATTTGTTCGTCCAGCGTCGGACTGCCGGCCAGTTTCTGAACACCCTCAGTGTCACCGCTGAGCAAGCCGAAAAAGGCTCTCAGAGAAACCACGCTCACCGCAAAACTGAACCAGGTTAGTCCCGTCAGCCACAGTGCCTGTGGTATCCACAATGGAGTGCCAAGGGGTGTGTTGGCGGTGGAGCCGCGGCTGTAAGAGTCGCTGAAGACTGAAAAAACCGCGTCGACCACCAGAATAGAGAACATGGCCAATGCCAATAGAGCCACCAGGTCAAGCACACCGCGAACCTTCATGGGAAAAGTCAGGTACAGAGCATCAATGCGAATATGGGCTTTGCACATCAGGGTATAGGCGAAGGACCAACTGGCGCTGATGGCCATGATGTAACCGGTCAGTTCGGTGGCGTGGACCGCTGAACGACCCAAAAACACCCGAGAAGCCACCTCAACGGTGACCAAGGCCACGGTCAGCAGGATCATTACGCCCCCTGCCCGGGCGAACCAGAGCGAGCCGACGTTAACGCCAACGAGTACCCGGTCGAGTAGCGAGTTCACCTGTTGCAACATATTGTTCTCCAGACCGACCGGGGCACTGTGACTGCCCCGGTCGCGGTTGTGGGTGAGCGGCGTATTACTTGGACGCGCTCAGTCCGGTTATTTCACCGACCGTGGCGTTCCAGCGGTCAACCCATTTCTGATCGACGCGCTCTGCCCAGTTTGGCAGCACGGTTTCTTCGAGGTGGCGAGCAGATTCGGTGAAATCATTATCGGTGGCCTTTACCAGAACCATTTCTCCGGGGTCACCGCGGGAGCAGTCGCCGTTGCCAGTCAGGCAAGCGATGCCTTCCTTGGTTTCGTCAACTGCAGAGGCCCAAACCGGATCTTCGTAGTTTTCTTTGATTTCAGCGGTCAGCCATTGCTGGGTTTCCTCTGAAAGCGAGTCCCACTTTTTGCCATTCATGGCAGTAACCACGTGGGCCCAGCCACCGACGGGCAGCGGGTACAAGTGGGTAGACACTTCGTGCCAGCCGGAGCTGTAACCCGACAGAGACCCAGTCACTGCACAGTCGATTACCCCTCGTTGCAGGGCGCCGGGTACTTCGCTGAAGTTCAACGTGATGCCTTCCGCACCCAGAGCCTGGAGGAATTCGGCCGTTGTACGACCGCTGGCGCGAACTTTCAGACCTTTCAGGTCGCTCAGGCCATTGATCTCGGCGTTGCAAAACACCATTTGCGAAGGATAAGGCACAATGGCAAGAAGTTTGGCACCGTCAAAACGTTCGGCAAAGACGTCTGCCATAACAGGACGATAAGCATCGGCGAGTTTGCGGGCGGTTTCCACATCCGGGGCGATCATCGGCAAGTCAAGACCTTCCAGTTCCGGTGCGTCAGCCACGGCATAACCGGCAACGGTTGAGGTTACCTCAATCACGTTTCGAGCCATCAGGCGGTAGACTTCACCGCCACCCAGGCCCATCTGGTCAAACGTGGTTATTTGAGTGGAAATCTGGCCGCCAGAGGCTTCGGGAATGTGTTTTTCCCAGAACGGGCGCTCAAAGTTCTGGTACAGAGACAGGCTGCTCCAGCTTCCAACGTAAGAAAAACTGGTGTTGTCGATGTTTTGTGCTTGGGCGCTGGCGCCCGTGATTGAAAGTGCAGCAAGGGTTGCAGCTGCGAGGGTTTTTTTTGTCATCATGGTTATTTCCTCAGTTTTATTGGTTTTGCTGGGTTTGTTTAAAACAGGGCCAGGGTGCTGTCTGGAATATCCGTTACCAGCATGGCGCCCGGGCTGTGGGTGATAGCGAAGGAAACACCCGAATCGATCAGAACCTGTTGAGGCGTGACGCCGCAGGCCCAGAACACTGGAATCTCGTCGTCTGCCACAGAGACTGAGTCGCCGTAGTCGGGTGAGTTCAGCTCTGAAATGCCGATGAGCCCCGGGTTGCCCAGATGCACCGGGGCACCGTGAACCTGCGGATATCGTGTGGTGATCTGGATGGCGCGAATGGCGTCTGCCGCCGGGAAAGGCCGCATAGAGACCACCATATTGCCGGTAAAGCCTCCGGCCGGTGTCAGCGGTATCGAAGTTTGATACATCGGTACGTTGCGGCCCTGGTCAATATGCCGGATGCGCAGGCCGGACTGAATCAGGGCGTGCTCGAAGGTGAATGAGCAACCGAGAGCAAAGGTAACCAGGTCGTCTCGCCACTCACTTGCCACATCAGTAACGGGTTCGCTGGCGACACCGTTGCGATAAACGCGGTAGGCAGGCACGTCGCGAGCGATGTCGAGGTCAGTAGCCATGGCCGCGCATGTGCGGTCGCCGGGTTCGCTAATCGCCAGTAACGGGCAGGGTTTCGGATTTGCCTGGCAAAACCGGAGAAAACCGGCGGCTTCGGCTTCGGGCAGAATAACCAGATTGACCTGCACATAACCACTGGCGAGGCCTGAGGTTGGGCCAGTAAGCAAACCGTGGCGGGCGGCCTCGCGCACCGCTTTGGGTGTGGAGTTCGCATTCAGGGTGTGGGGCGCTGCCATGGTTCTGCCTCGAAAATGGATGATTTTTACATTTAAGATGCAGCTGGCGATTAATACAATTCGAAATTTAGGATCAGTTGTGATCGAAAAAAATGATCAGTGAGTGTTGTCGGGGGGTGCAGAGTGGTTTTTCGGGGCTGGCGCTCTTGCTTCTGCGATGGACAATGCCAGTTCTGCGATAGCCTGCACCACATTTCCGCCGGCGGCAGCGCGATAGGAGGCGCTGAAAACCAGATCCGGAACCTCCGCATTGACCACAAGCTGGCGCAGGGTGCCAGTACTGAGCTCGTGCTGGAGAATTTCCCAGGGCAGCGCACTGATACCAAGGCCGTCCACAGTCATCCGAATTATTGTGGACAGCGATGAACTTGCGTGAATCCGCGTTGAGTGGTTCATCGGGTCCACCAGGGAGCGAATGGCCATGTAGGGTGCGCTATTTCGCGGGTAAGTCACGATGGGCCAAGTGGACAATTCCGCCAGCGACATTGGCTTGTCGGGAATGTTGAGCTTGGGGCTGGCCACCCAGATCAGGGAATAGTGGCAGAGATTCCGGTTGATGATGCCTGGCTGGTGCACACCTCCCATCAGGAATGCGATATCAATGTCGTGGTTGATTAGTTTTTCAGCCAGATTGACGGAAATGTCGACATCCAGCTCCAGGTTGACGGCGGGATAGGCCTCACTGACCCGTTCAATAAGCTGCGGTAACCAGGTATGTGCGATCGTTTCTGAAACCGCCAGGCGTATTGTGCCCTGAATCGATGAAGGTTTCGCAACCGCCTGCATCATCTCGCCATGAAGGCTCAGCATTTTTTCTGCGTAGACCAGGAATTCCCTGCCCTTGGCCGTGAGCGTGACCTTTTTGGATGAACGATTGAACAGCTCTACACCCAGTTGGTCTTCGAGGCCGGCAATCCGAGCAGAAACAGTAGGCTGAGAGGCGAAGACGCGGCTCGCAGCGGCCCTGAAACTGCCAAGTTTGGCAATCCAGACAAAGGTTTCCAGTGTTCGAATGTTCATGATTACCGCTCAACTGCAGACGATATAGTCAGATCATAGGCCAAGCTGGCGGACACTGACAAAACAATGCATCCAGCAGCGGCGCTTTGGTCTTTGTTTTCTGCATTTTTGCGTTGTTTGGCTTCTGTAAAATCAGCCTCTTGCAGCGGCCGTAACGATCAACTCAACCTTTAGTTCAGGCCTTGCCAGGCGTGCTTCACCACAAGCCCGGGCCGGAGCGTGGCCAGCCGGTACCCACGCGTCCCACACCGAATTCATGGCTTCGAAGTCGGCCATATCAGACAGCCAGATGACCACTTGCAATAAATCTTCACGGCTAGAGCCAACGCTCTTTAATAATGCGTCAACTCGGGCGAGTGCTTCACGAGTCTGGTCAGCTACGTCATCAGAGGCGTTGCCGACTTGGCCAGCCAGATACACGGTGTGATTGTGAACAACAACGCGGCTCATTCGAGTGCCTGTTTCAAATCGTTGAATTTCCATAAAAACCTCCTGGTGAGAAATCTGAATTAAGATGATAACAGCAATGCAGTTATGGCGCTTAAGCGCACTTTTCGGGTTTTTTGGTGGCGTGGCCATCGGTTTTTAGAAGTATCAAACGGTACTTTCTGATGCAGGCTGAAAGTTCACGTATCATCGTGTTAATTTTGTGGATCTATTTTATGCGCTTACCTACGAATTAGGCGTCTGCGAAGCCCTCGAAGCGACGTTCTCGCACACAAAATTTTTTTAAGAAAATGGATTCAATCACCATGACAGATCAAATAAGAGTAGCCATTGCCGGTTATGGCAATTTGGGCCGGGGCGTGGAAGCGTGTTTGATGTTGCACCAGGTTTGCTGTCACCCAAAAGTCCGTCGCAGCTGCGTAAAGAGCTGCTCTGATTACAACGTTTGCGGAGAACACAATGTCCCATTTCAATGAGGATTGAAGCCGAGAATCTGCCAGACAGCTCCATCAGCTGTTCAAGCTGCCAGGCCTGCTGTTGCCGCCTGGAAGTCATGCTGATTACAGAGACTGGCGTGCCAGAGCGCTTCATTGCAACCGATCAGTGGGGCAGCCGCACCATGGCCCGACTGGACGATGGCTGGTGCGCCGCGCTGGACCGCCACACCATGTCTTGCTCAATCTATCAGAAGCGTCCGTTCATCTGCCGCGAGTTCGAAATGGGTGGCTATGAGTGCATAGTCGAGCGTGCCGTGCCTTAGCGTCTTTCATGACTGTAAGCCTTGTTGCCCGTGTCGGTGTGTTATTGTGTTAATTAGCTACTATTACGCGAGCTACTC
>Ga0307948_1001714_pt1 | contig 15690 bp, 15 predicted proteins | sample OrgLakmetagen280_FD_201824 | JGI IMG/M metagenome (GOLD analysis project Ga0307948, IMG submission 201824) | Saline water microbial communities from Organic Lake, Antarctica - #280 | ecosystem: Environmental > Aquatic > Non-marine Saline and Alkaline > Saline | place: Antarctica: Organic Lake...
GGGTTGTATAGGGTTTATAGATTTATAGGGTATATAGATCTATACTATATACTATATATAATAACCCTATATATAGGGTTATTATATATATCTATCAGATACTCTTAACACTTGCCAATCAAGGCCTCCAACAGACAGGCTCTCCATTTTCTCAGATCTCAATGCTGTAAAAGCACACATGCACGTCCAACACAAACTAGGTCCGAAATCAAAAAAGTTCTCAAACCAGCAGTCCACAAAATGCTACAAAAAATACCAAGAACTGATCAAGGAAGGCATTGTCGAGAAAGACATGAGTAACTCGTTTTGGAAAAATGCAAGTGTCACCTCTGAAGAGAAGAAAAATTTCATGCTCTGACGCACAGATTTGATATACAACCAAAAGCGTGCCGCTCAGTGCAACCATATAGAAGGCCCGCCAATTTGCCCCATCTGCCAGAAGCTAGACGGCACCTACCACATGCTGTCAGGCTACAGTCATCCTATCATTAGAAATAAAAGGATTATTTACAGGCACGATGCTGCTGGACAAATGATTATAAAAGCGATCCAACAAGGTAGCTATACAGGATGCATGCCTGCTAGCACAAGCAGTAAGTAGGCAGTTGTCACGCCCAATCGTTGGCAGCGACGAATCGTGTGACAGAGCAGTTAAGTTGGTTGACAGTTGAGAGTTTCTATATGTCTGTTCAATAAGCTGGATGGCCAGTCTTATTGATAACCTTAATCTTCTGAATTTGATATTTTTGGTAATCAACTGACATGATGTGAACTCTGAGAGGTACCATTAGAGGGAATCATCAAAAGACCCTGTGCCGTGTAAGGTCTCCAATTCTATTTGTTCGTTCGTTTAGCGATGTTAATATGTAACCACAATGAGGCCGAGAGGTCTGTCTGAGTCATTGGTCCCAGCTCCGGGAAGGAGCAGCAGTGCGGGAGCCAATCCGATCTCCTCAAAGATGAGTGGCACCAGTAGACACACATACGTGTGTGCAGAGAGAGCGCAAGGGCATGAGCCAGAGAACTGGTAGAAGCATTAGGGACCACAGCGATGCAAGCTCACTCCTCTGTTGGATGGTATTTCCACCTTGGAAGCCTTTCTTGGTCCGAAGGCGCAACCATTAGTAAATGTGCTGAGTCTTATACTTTGCAGTGACGGTGATTTGATCTGACACAGTCGTGAAAAGATGGTACAACAAGGTATCATACGCCCATCAGAAGAGACACAGATATGATAAATTCCAACCTGGCTCTTACCTTCTAATCTCAATACACAACAGCGGCGGAAGTTTAGCAAGCCAGATGGCTGCAATCATGTATAGTTACTCCGACCCAGCAGCCACGCCCCAAACGAAACCTAACAAACACGTATCAAACTATGTCTGCCAATAATGCAAGAAGAGCTACCCATAACAACCTAGCTGAGGGCGCTGCCAATCCATACTCTATGAAAATAAGCGACATACAACGTACAACCAAGCAAGCGTAATATTTTTGATCAAAATTATGTACTGTGTAGACACTTCCCCTACTCAACAAGCAGAATAGGCACAAGAACAACATAAGCTGCAAGCTGCCAATGCCTTGCTTACTTGGACACCGTAAAACCCTTCACACCATCCTACAAGGAGCAACAGGCACCATCTACATCAGCCAAACAAGGAACCCACTTCACAACCTCGGAGTTACTGGTCACAGCACTCATGAAAAAATAAGCTAAATAGTTTTTGCCCTGGTGAGATGAACTTGTCCAGATCAAGGTGCACGCTCTTTTATTCTGCCAAGCCATCGGGTTTAAGCTGAGGAAGGATTTATCCTTTCTGTTTTCACCTTATTTCAGGAGGTTTTCAAGGACTTCTCAGCCCATTATAACCATTGAACCCCGAACAAAATGGCCATCGATCTTTGTCCTTTGCTTAGCTGCCAGTATTGCACTCCCGCTAAAGATGCTTGGAGGGGCCCCCCAAATGGTACAACAGTGTCGTTAGATCATAATAAACTACCTCCAATGGTCGAATGTAATCAGGATTGAGTGGCAGAAGAAACACCAGTACGGATATGATTGCTTTAAATGCATCATTCTCAGGTGGTAATCCACCCATCATGCCAGTGGTGTGTTTATAGAAATACCTGCGGCTCCCTGGCAATGCAAACTGAGGTTCTAGAATTCAAAGCAAACCACGAACGAGAAAGAAATGACAAGGGCATAGTTGAGATCAACCAAATTCCAAGCATACCCCCCTTCATTAAAAGACTAGTGAGTTGCTCCAGGTCTGTGAGATCACTTGGCTTCTTCTTCCTCGTGCTCCCACTCCAGATCTTCATATTGGAAGAGGGCAGCAAGGGCAGGTGTCACTGAAGGTAGCCACTGCAAACAAGGGAAAGGTTTTTTCGATATGTGATTAAGCGGATTGATTATTTAGGCATACATTACATACAGGCCTGTGCACTTACGCCGTAATGTTGGATTTTGGACCGTTATTACCCCAAACAGTATGGTCCAAATTACGGTCGACCAAAATTACGGAGTCACACCATACAAGGCGGTGCCCACCGTAAAGTACGGTTTTGACCGTAATTTGGCTGTTTGGCTCCAATTTCAGCCCAAAACAAATGTTTTCTTTTTACAACAATTGATTATGAATAAAACACAATTAATAACCAGGAATCAAGTACTGCGTCCGACTTTGAGTTTCCATGCAAGCCACTGCTGGGCCCTTTCCCCGAGCTGATGCAGCCCCAACCTAGCCTCAGGGTCGTTCAGGGAAGCATTGTGTGGCGTCAGCACATAAGAGGAGCATGCTGGAGGTGGAAATGGGAGTCGTTTGGGGCGGAGAGGCCTTTTCAAGACCATTTTTGCACCGGCAGTGCCAGCTTGGCACCGTACCGTACACCTTACAGTAAATCGCCGTAATTACGGTAAATTACGGTCCTCCAAATTCGTAATTACGCCGTAATTTACAAAATTACGGTACGTACAGTACAATGCGTACCGTACCGTACACCGTACAGTGCACAGGCCTGATTACATATGATACATAACTTAAGGGAAAGGGAAGAAAGAGAGAGAAGTGGATAGATGCGTAACTGCTACCTGGAAAGATGCAGGAAAAAAGATGACACAGGCAGTTCGCAGGAACTAACTACTGCCGTATGGTCTGGCTTCCTTTCCCTGTACACGTTGATCCTTGTCAGCATGGCACAAAAAGGAACGGAACTCAGATGCACATAAATAAGGGTTGGCTAGAATTGTATATATGTACTGTATATGACCGTATATTTGGTGAGTTCCTGCCAAAAATGCCGTATATACACCATATATATTACTATATTAAAATATATGATTCTGGCCAACCCTATACAAAACATTGACAAAATAAGCACTACGGGCATGGGTTACTTCCTTGCGTGACAAGCATCCCATGGAAGAGTGCTACCTGTCAGGTTTCAACCAATGTCGTCAAAAACTTACTCTGCTCTTTCCCCAGCAATCTCAGAATGTGGCTTACATATCATTGATATGATATCAACCACGACCCACCTGCAAGTCAGCAAGGTTGATGGACATGAAGTCCATGGCAACTGCCATGTGGGGATTGGCTGCAAGGTCAAGCTCGGGCATCTTGGGATAGCGCGTGGAGAAGTGGGTCAATATGATTCGGTAGGCACGTGCCTGCAGAAGTGAGCAAATGTAGCAGGTTGGTGCAGAATGAGGCCAGTGCAGCGTGCCTGTGACAGCACTCATGCATCAAAGCACTGTGATAAAATGAAATGGTAGAAGTGTGCCTGCCTTAGTAGTCACAATTTTAATGCGGTATTGAATCAGTCTGGAAACAGAGCATGATGTGTGCCTGGAATTGGTGGCAACATGCAGGAAGAAGTCTGTTGATTTATTCGAGGTTTGTCAAGCAAACTGCACAGCTGCAAGGCACCCCAGCACGATGATAAGAGCTGGAATCGATTGAAATTGTTCTAACCCATGACCCACTTAAATAAACTGCGTAGACCTTAGCTGCGCTATATTGGAAGTAGTTTGGCGGAGTCTGGTTATAACCTTCTACGTAGTTGTTCCTGCTCGTTCTCAATGCCCGGGAAAGCCAGGATAAATAGCCAATCACGTAAACAGTTTGTTTGTTGGCACCGACCTTACAGCTGGTGCAATGCTTGATCACCTCATCCCCAGATAAGATGAACAGGGAAAGACTCCTGCAATTATAGGTAGTATGTACTCACACTCGTGCATACCTGTGCAGCCACACTCAAAGCCTCGCCCGTGGTGGAGTGCCTCTTTTTACGTGCATCTTCGACCATGTCGTTCTCAAAAGTAGCTTCGTGGATGAGCAGAGTGCAGTCACGTGCAGCCTCCACGGTCTGAGCGCATTAAACAGCAGTTGGGTGTATGTATGCAGGCGCAGAATCTGAGCTAAGCGGATGTGCCTCCTTAATACATGTAGGGGGTGCTTCTTCACTGCCTGCGTTGTTTCTCTCTTTGTGATTGTAGATCCGAGTGCAGGTTGGCCAGAGCTGCATATAACCACTCCTGTACAATCCAAAGCGTTGGGATGTGTCAAGCACGGCAATCTTAACCCAGGGTCATGATGGCCGTAGCTGTGCATGCACGTACATAACTGGCAGGGGAAACAAGAAACAAGAAACACGCAGTCAGTCAGTCAGTCAGTAAGTGGTACTCATCGGGTGGATGGCCTGATCACCTTGCTGCTTGAAACACTGTTCTACACATTGAGCGGCCCTGAAAGCCTTTGCGTTTTTGGCGCCAAGCAACGTAAACGACAAATGCATGAGTTTGAGCTGATGGCAAAACAGTTCGAGGACACACAACTCAACATGGTTATGGGCAATTACGCTCATACTAGCCATGTCCACACCTCAGACCAATCCTTGTTTAGTATTGCATGTGAGACATAAACATGACTTACGCCACAGCCTATTGAAGGCCAGGTGCCTCTCACAAGCAAGCTTGGTAGATCTGATTGTCCACTCGTGAAAGCCTTAACAGTGCTGTTACTTAGAGACTGTGGTTGCTGTATTTCACTGAATCTCGCTTTGTCACTGTTTGAGCGGCATCATGATTTATATCAGCAAGACGCTAATTCCTGCAAGAAGCATGCTGTTCTTGTTTGCAGGTGGAGACACACACACGCATACAGGCCATGTACACTGACAAATCATGGACTGTCACAAGGCCAATGGCAGAATTTGTGCACACATCCAGGCAGATAAAACCGATTGCTCATGCAGGCCCACGGGCTAGCGTAGCCAGAAGGCCATAAGTTGCATAGAGCACGATGCAAGCTGAGTGCAGCTGCACACAACTCAAGAACAAACAAACCAGCTGAGTGCTGCACACAATCAGAGGATAATCACCATGACACAAACTGAGTGCAGCTGCACACATAATAAGGAGCGGTGGTGAAGCAAGCGCCCGTTTGACGTTTTTTGATTGCGTGCACTCGATTTCGCGGACAGAGAAAAGATTTTTCTTAAAAGTAGGGCACCAAAATCCACACCTGCCCACAGGGGCGGGTGTCGCCAGAAAACACGACCCGCCACCCTCCCTCCCCTACTAGTACCACGCCATAGGAGTGGGGGATGTGATGCACCTCAAAAGGCTGCAGCTCTTTCAGCCCTGAGCACGTGGCAGTGTGTTTGCATGTGTGAGAGTGTGCGCTTCTAGATTGCATTTAATCATGTATTCCAGCTAGTTAGGTGCTACTTCATGGCTGCTTCGGCCAAGACACGTGCTTGCACGATATTAAGAAGAATTGTAACAGTAGTTGGTAAGCATGGCGCAACACGTACTACAGGACGTATTTATTTTGCCAATCACACCGATTCAAAACTTCATAACATTTACCTAGATGGCGCTTTACAGACGCCAAAGTTTGAAGAAGGGGCTTTGGAGGAGAACGACCGGAGTAGTGGGGCAGAAGGTGGTTATTCAAGAGGAAGTGGAAGGGCAACGGCACCTGTGTGTGTGTTTGTGTGTGTGTGTGTGTGTTTGTGTTGTGTGTTTTGGGTGCAGGTTTCGCGTAGGTTAGCAGCTAGTGAGCAGATGTGTGTTTCCTGGCTCTTTCCTGTGCTTTTCTTGTCTAGGAACAGCCTCATCCTATCTGTTTATCCCTCTGTGCTTCTAGGCACAAGATATAACACCCGTAGACTGTAATCGTTTGCATTATGCAGGTGAACGCGGTTTAATACAGGCAGGGGGTGCCGTTGCACTGTGGACTGTACACACACAACTCTAGCAAGTTTGTGTGCTTTTTTAAGGAGTGGTGCCCAGCAAGAGGTCCATCTGAGCTAAACGCACACGCACGGCCCTTAATGCCTGGTTAAAATAGAGAAAATATAGATCAGCAGCAGTATGAAGTGCCTGGCTGGAATCAGAAGGGCCTGGATCAAAATAGAAAAGGAGTGCTTGGTTGAAGAGGCCAATTTAATGCAAATTATTTTCACATACTTTTACAGACTGACAGATTTGGAGCACTCACAACTTCCCTGTGCGACCTGCATAACCACAATTTGCCACTGCCTATAACTTCATGTTTGAGCAACACACTTTTGGAAAGCTTGTGACTGCTGTTGGGTTAAGCTCAAGCATGTGTACAGGAACAACGCAGATTGTTTTGTCACCACTCCTATGCACTGAAACGCTATCCCAGGTGCAATCCCTCACCACTTCCTGGTACAGCTTAAGCACACGGAACAAAGGGGCCGGGCCGACAATCAAGATGGGAGTGACATCTGCCCCCAGCAACTGCGTACGCATCTCCAAGAGCCTGCGCCAGGAAGTGACCAGGGTGTGTGTTGTGTGTTGTGTCTGTGAGAGTGAATTGTATGTAAATTTTCAAACAGCAACATTGTGCGGGTTGTACAGTGTGTGTGTGAGTGTGTGAACTGTATGTAGAATTTCGTACAGCAACATTGTGCAGGTTGTACAGTGTCCGGGTGTACAGAAGGAGCTTGGATTGTCTGGTGATGGATCTTTTGGGCATTGCCTCATGGGTTCTGTGAAAAGTGCAAGTGACAATACAATTCGAACGAGATTAAGAACCTACGCAGGTTCCCACACAGGTTTGGAACGGGTAAGGGACGACAGACCCACACAGCTTGAAATGGGCAAGACAAGGCAGGCCCACCTGTAGAGCCCTCCATGATGGTCTGCGTGCATGTGGCTAATCCAAATGCATTGCAACTCTCGCACGCGCCGCTCCGTCTCTGCGCACCCGTACCTGCGCGACAGAGCAATGTATCTGGGTTGTGAATCAGCAGGGCAGCAGAGTATGTAGCAGGGGAGCAGGGCAGCAGGGCATATGCAGCAGGGCATATGCAGCAGGGAAGCAGGGTATGCTGCAGGGTAGCAGGGCAAATGCAGCAGGGTATGAAGGGTAGCAGGGTATGTAGCTGGGTCTATGTATGAGAAGGGCAGCAGGGTATGGGGCATGAACATACTCATACTTCACTCACAAATAAGTCACATAATTGCTTACATTGCCTACCCCCATCGGTACCCACACCAGCATACATCCACATTCACAAACAAACAAACACTCACGCACGCACTCACTCACACACACACCCCTACACTTAGTGTGGCCAAGATTGTGAGCCCAAGTGAGTTCATATACCCACAAACAGGCCCAAGCAGAGTTCGTAACCTTGACACGGCCAACTTTGTGAGCCCAGACCCACCCACACCCACACCCACACCCACCTCCTCTTCATCTGCCCCACAGTGTCTTCCCCACAATCCAGCAGCATGCCTCCTTTGCTAAACAAGTCCACGTACAACGCAGTCACGTTGCGGTACTTAGAGGGACAGGAGGACGCAGTTCCGAGAAACGTGATCTCCGCAGTTTCCCTGCAAACATGCGCGTGACAAATCCAGCAAGTTCCAAAAACCTAATTGCAATGAAACTTGAGGGAAACAACCGTCAGGGGATGGTAGAAACGAGCGAGGATTTGCTGTATGCTGTATCACAAGGTCAAGGAGACACCTCCTTTGCAACCACGCGTCTCTATTACGGATGTACAAACTTTCAGAGCACATGAATGCATGCGTGTAGCCAGTATCATCCTTGTTGCTTTTTGCTTTACAACTTGCTGCTTTTAACAATGGAATTTCCAGAAGCACTGTACTGGGCGACCTTCCTTGCTTGCCTTCTCCCTCCTGCTGCTTCGCCTTCCCACCTGTCATACCTGCTTTTTTGGCTAGTCGCAGCTGCTGCACTGATTCCAAATCTTATTGGATTTAATGAAGGATTTCCTCCAAACATATACCTAACACCTAACACAAACATTTCCTCCACACTAAGCCTCCTTTTCTGTCCCGTGTCTATTTACTCTATCATATTTCTCCTACCTGCTGATCTCCTGCAAGCAATCAGGAGCACTCAGCGCTCCAGCCGCTGCTTGCTGCTTGCAAGCCTCCATAGTGGCAACCGCTTCTATCATGCCTTTTTGAGACATTGTCCCTGCACGCGTCTCCTGTAGAAGAACAAAAAAGGAGGGTTACGCTTCATGGGGTCAGGTCATTTCTTTGCTTCCATTCTTGAGTGTGCATGTGTGTGCGTGTGGAAGGGATTATTAAGGGCAAGGACTCCACACAATCCTATTCATGAACAACCTAGCTACCAAACAGTAAAAAGCAACAAAAGTAAGGCATGTGTGCTTTGTTTGGCCTATTTTGCTGCTGGATGACACCCAGCAAGGATGCTGACTCTTCAAATTAAGAGCGCAGCAGCTCGCTGCACTCCAATACAATAGCGTGATTGATACACAGTCAGCTGCCTGGCCTGTGGAGCGAAATTGACCACTCAATGCCTGACACACACTTGCACTCACACAAACATACACACACACATGATCTCAGCAACTCCAGCACGCACCTGCTGCACTGCCTCTGTGGATTGCACTTCTCTGAGGGGCGCATCACATTCGCTGCGATCCAGGCCACGGTTTTTGGCAGGCTGCAGCTGGTAGCGCAGCGAGTTGCTCCCTAGAATGGCCTGCAGACGTGTGCAAGCATAATGTGGCGAGTCTACCTCCTTGCTGCAGCTGTGATTCTTGGCTAAAACGGTTTTGTGGCACATGAAAAAACGCCTTTCTGGTTACTAGTTGAGGCCACTACATCACTTTGGAACGTGTGGAGTTTCAATGGCCAGCTGTTGTATTGTGCAATTTTGCACAAAGAACAATTGACAGAAAGCAATAAGTGGCTTAAGTGGCTTTAGGGCCAGAGGGGGTGCCAGATCGGCACAGCTGGGTGAAGAAATGATCATGAGTTTAAAACACACTTCCTTTCAAGAACACGCCCTCCCTCTCACCCCTCTGCTTATCACTTAACCAATGCAAAATTATGCCATCCCCTTCCCCCCCCATACTTACCATCCAACCATTGCACAATGCATACCATGTAAGCATATGTACTCACCTTTGTCGCCTCAACTCCGGGCAGCATCGATGACACCTCAGCCATCCCCTCTCCCTGGTCACCCTCTTTAGAAGTAAGCTGTCCCCCAGCATCTGCTGACTGCAAACAACCCCCATTGCCACTGTTGCTGCTGCTGCTAGAAGGTTGCAGCAAAGGGTACAGGGTGGGGTTGATGCAGTTGAGCTTGGCCTGCAAATAAGAGCAATGCACAAGATGTGTGTGTGCGTTTGTGTGTGCACGAGCATGCAAGTGTGTGTGTATGCGTGTGTGTGTGTGTGTGCATGCTCATGCGAATTGCTGTCTTGCTGAGCAAGCGTTCACGGATGCATCAGCTGTAAGTTACAGCCAGGAACAGATGCACAAGCGTTGGCCTGACACACTTTTGGGGATGATGTTGGCGAATGATTTAAAATACATCTGAGACTTTCCCTTGCTGTGCATCAGAACAGATAAGAAAAAGACTATGCAGGTACGCAGGTACGGGAAAAAATCCGCACGAACGAAGAAAAAGGAGCCACTTTGGTACCGGGTACCGTTTAATTCCTCAACCACAGAAAAGAAGAAAAAGACCCAGGCCTGGAGCCTCTTCCTTACATAACGAGCAGACCAGACTGCCATTGAGATCCTACATAGAAGAGGTCAGCACCTTGTGCTTCACAACAAGATGAGCTGGCCGCATCTGCTGCTTAAAATGACAGCCGCTGTCTAAAACCTCCCTGTCATACCCTCTTCCTGGCCCTTGAGCTGCTGCTGTTGTCCACACTGCTGCTGCAACAGCCACTGCTGCTACTGTTTCCCAGTAACGCTATCCCACATACTCACATGTATACATGAATACAGACATAGGTTAAACTTGTAGATTGAGACGCATCTGAGGGCTAATAGCTGAGCGCTTCGGATGCAAAACAGGTGCTGAGCCCGGCCTGTTTTGCCGCTTGTGCTACTTACTTCACTGTGAGTACTGCACAAGGCAAAGTGTGCTCCTCTTTAAGAACACTGACCTGGAGGGCCGTGGCGCGTCTGAGCGTGACTGCTTGAGCGCCTTGGCTGCACAGCAGGTGTTGCCACTGAGGACCTAGAGAAGCCGCCCATGCCTGGTAGCGAGGGGAGCTGACCATGTGAGAAGGAGAGAGGTGTGCAACAATGCACAGGCCGGAGGGGTCCTTGGCACTGGCTGCCTGGAGAGGTGCGCATGGGTAGAGAGGGGGGGGGAGGTCGGGCGTTAAGCTTGAGAATTGGATCGGATGCAAATTGAGGAAGGGGCGTGGATTGAGGAAGGGACGCACTGAAGGGAGTGACTGGAGTGGAATGATGCTTTGTGCCAGAGGGGTGTGAGTAGGGAGGAGGGTGTGATCAGGCTTTGAGATTAGGGGAAAAGTTAGGTGTACACTGGCTCAACAATGTGCAGAAGACGCTGCCTGTGAAGGTTGAGTGGTTTGAAGGGTTTAAAGCATTAGATGGGTGCTGGAAGGGGTGAGTGGTGCCAAAGGTAAATAGGATTTACAGTGCAAAAGAAGTGACAATTATTCATATACAGGTACAGCTGCCCAAACGTAAGAGGAAGGTGAGAGGGGGTTAGGCAGGTGTGCTGCAGTGCACTGGTTAGAAGAGTGTCTAGACTTTTTGAAGGAAGGAGGAGTGGCAAGCTAGTGTATGAGGGCATCAAAGAAGAGACAGTAGAACTTTCGGTTGTCCTTATCGCTACGTCATTTGATTCGTGTTCCACACAGAGCTAAAGTCCAGGTTATTGTTCCGGTATAATGGTATATTGAAAGGTTTGCACTCAGGGCAGCTGTGCCGGGCAGCTTTTTCAGCCTTTCCAATGTCAAAGGCACCAAGTGTAGGTCGCTCGAGCTTCAGAATTGTTGCGGTGATATAAAGGAGGGGCACCTCCATTCACACAGAGGCAAGGAGCGCAAAGTGCTGAGAGGCAAACGTTACTGTTTAGAGGTATGACTGGACCAAGGGTGGAGCAATCATGGATTCTTGTGCAAGGACTTACGAACCACACATGTTTTCCATGTGGCAAGATGCGCGTACATGACTGATATGATGCATGTATATGCATGTATATGCTAGTACTCCATGGCATTACAGCATGCATAGTAAACCCTATTTCTTGAAGAAGGATTAAGCACAGCAGGATTGCCAACCTGCTCAAAGGGCAATGCAGGCATCACACAATTGCCCGAGCCCATCCAGCTTTGCTAAGGGAGCCTTGGGTCTTTATTTAAAGCATGGCATTGCTTCTTCAGCATGATGCTCAAGGCCTAAGTCTGTCTACCGATGCATGTCTAGGCTGACACAGTTTGGCGGAAAAAGGCAGGAGGAAATGCACATGGGAGGCAGGTGGTCCCTGTTTGGTTTCTGCTAGCAGACAGGGAGTAGCACGATGTGCACCTGAGTGGTGTGGCGATTGCAGCACGCTTTGCAAAGGGGCACACATGCAGGGCAATGCAGGCATGAACACGCTATGGTTTAAGACACAAAATGTCGAAAGCATGTGGCCTTTTGGGATGGTACAGCGCACACCAGTGTGCTAGCAGTGGAGGTTCTGCTTGAAGGGGCTGGAGGATCATGAATCCTCTAGAAATAACTACTGGTTATCAGCCCCACTGTCTTTTTTTTGCCTTGAGCTGCACCACAACTGATAAGGCCACATGCTTGCAGAGGGATGGACACACACACACGAGCGACATGCGCGTATATACATCAACATCAGCTTGATTTATTCTGCACCCTTATGGTATGGTTATGTGGAAGCATTCTTCAGCCTGATGACATTCACACTTTCAGTGTGCATTTTGTATCAAACAACGAGAGGCACGTGAACACTTTCATTCACATACACAAACACACAACACACATCCACGAGAGATTGCACACAAGCAAGGGCTCTCACCACCCAATCTGCAAGCGGCTGCTGCGTAAGGAGTGTGTCCAGGTGCTGCTCAGTAGGCACATCCACGACAAAGATGAGCGGGCCGGCCGCGCTTCCTGCCATGACCTGAACACCAACCACGTGGATATTTGAGTAGGGTGGGAACGTAAGTAAAGCCCTGGCCTTTTAAGCTGGCACGTGGACGTTGACTACATCAGCAAGGGGGGGCAATGTTGTGCAGAGTGCATGAGCAAAGAAGACAGGAAGGAATAAGTGCCCTTCTACAAGTAGCCTTGCGTTGGTGTACTACAGGGCTAGCGCTTGTGCTGCTGCTGTGTTTACCTGATCAACATTTATGAGGAGCAAAGAAAACAAAAATAGGAAAGCAGCGACAAACATCACAAGCACTTTGAACACGAGCATCACAAAAACACTTTGGGGAAAGGAAGGGACAAACTACCGCTGGGAACTCACTTCAACCATGCCTCTGCCTCCCAAAACATTACTTACTAAGTAGGTACAAAAAGCAAGAAAAGGAGAATGAGTAGCAAAGAAGGTTGCGACGTAACATGAGCACACCTGGTTTGGCTGAATGACGGTCCCGTTGTCAAGCACAACGTTTTCACCCCTTTGCAGGTTGCCGTACAGCTGAGAGGCAGGATTGGCACGGCAGGGATTAAGCCTTGAGCAATATGGTGCAAAAGCTCACAGCTTAGGCAGTTGCCAAAGTCGCTCATGTCCGCAAAGCGGCGTAGAAACAATATGTGGGGAATCGTGCTTCAAGACAGTACCTGCTTGCATTATCCCTGTGCTTGCATGTGACATGTAAAACACACCCCCCACTTTGCCTGGGTGTTTGTTTCCACTGCAAAGCCAGGCTGACCGCTTGTAACAAACATGTATGCAGCTCCGCTCCAGCCGTGAACCTTCCTTGCTTCATTACCCTGATGACTCGCGACCCGTTACCACCTCCAAACATGACATGGAAGCACGGATCCTCTTGGGCAGACACAAATTCAAAAATGCGGTCAAATCAAAATGCTAACCCAATTTCAAGACAGTATGCAGCGCAGACACAGTTTAGCCATGCATATCACATATTAAACTTACAGCGGTGTAACCAGAGCCGCCAACCTATTCTCTTTGTTTATCCTTGATTCTGTCTGTCACAAAACATGCTGCCGCTGAACTGATTGGTAATAACGTCGACCCTTTACACAGAAACCCAGTGCCAGCTCTGTGTCAGTCCACCCACCCGAGGATGAGGGACCCCAAGCTCCTTGGCCTTTTTAGGGTCAAACTTGCCCGGAGTGCCTGCCAGCTCACACACGTAACACACGCTCTCTGCCTTAGGGGCCACGGCCTCTGGGCCTGTGCACGGCCACTGAATGTCCGTCGCGTCACCTGCACAAACATACAATCACATACACACACATTTAGCTTTCCATACGCACTGAAAGTCCGCCTTGTCACCTGCACAAAAAAACAGTGACATAAAACACAGACACACACAGATACTCACACGCACGCACGACTTCTGTCAACATTAAGGCCTCTGTCTTGAGAGTAATGAGCCGTCGGACTTTGCACAACCACTGAAACACTTGCTTTGCCACCTGGTGGTAAGAGACATCCTTCCGGTATCCCAGTTCCGGTCTCCCAGTACACTGAAGGATAGCAGCGTTTTTTAACCGCTGAAGAAGCATGCGCAGCATGCACTATTATTGTACTTGGTGCAGGATTCTTTGGGCTTGCGACCTATTTGGAGCTACAATGCTTGGTGGTCTGTGACGCAGCACAGGCAGTAATCAATGCACTGATAGATTCTAAGTACCAGACCCTTACAGTGCTTCCACGCAAGGAGAGTGTACCAGCTTCAGCTGCAACCCCACCAAAGATTTGATGTTATCTCCCAAGTTCAGAGGCTGACATCTGTGTGCCCTTTCCCTCCCCCCTCCGCCCCAATTCCCCAACACATACTCAACACCATAGACAGGCCTACAACAGTCAATTGACTCTATAATGTGAACGCGCTCACCTTCGTCACTGCCCTCTGTCATCACCCCGTCCATCGCAGCCTCAGGCACAGCAACTTGAGGAGTTGGGGCAGGGGGTGTGGGGGGAAGGTGCGTGTGCTTTGCACGCTTTGCTTCGGGCTGCTCCACGCAGGGGGATCCCACCCCAGCTGTCAGATGCTCGCCTGCTGCTCCCCCTTGGTTTTGCACGGACTGCGGCTTGGTCGGGGAGGGCATAATTGCCACGGGAGTGACAGTCAGGAACTTAGATTGTAACAGAGGGGCTTGCACAGCCGCAGGCCCATTGTGCTGCTGTTGCTGCTGCTGCTGCTGTTGCTGGTCTTGTGCTTGGTCCTGGGCCTGTGGCTTGGTGCCTGAGAGGTATAGGGACAAGGATAATGGGCAAGTTGGAGTGCGTGAGTTTGCGTACGTGTGCAGAGGCCTGATTGGGTTGGAACTCGATCGCAATTTTAAAAACGTCATCGAGCAAATTTACTTATACCATACCTGCTAATACCATGATTTTTTAAAGGACTGCAAATTGACAGAGGGGCAAGCTTGTGCCCCTTACTCATACTGTTTTGGAACGTGTTGCACCAGTAGCTACTTGAATCCAGATGCTTCTCTGAACAAAGGCCCGCTTGGGGTGAAGGTAGCGCCCCTACAGGTGACCAGTTTTATCTTCACCTCCTCTGCAATGCCTACTCACCAAACTCGTGCACGTTCAGAGACTGCTCCTGGTTAATGTAACCCTGGAAAGCATCGGTGTACTTTTTGGTGCCAGGGGGTCCTGAAGAGGGGAAGGTAGTACAAATTGTTAACACAATATTTGTCATTGCCATTTGACAGCTGAAGTGCACATAAATGCACCTCGTACTACAGCGGTTTAATTTTATACATACTGACACACACACACACACACACACACACACACACACACATACATACACATGCCACATGCCCCTTAACTTGCCATCTTTACTCCGAGCAGTTTGGGCTTTAAGGCTTTTTTCCCCGTGGAATTCTGGGGTAGCTACACACCGGAGCAGCTACAGTGACACTCGCTCTAAGTGGGGCGCTTGCACTCACCGTAGATGGTGCAGGTGGGAGGGGCATCCAGCAGGCCCCCAGCGTCGGCTGGCCCTGAGGGCGTCCCAGAGGAAAGCAGCATGCCTGCAGGGCTTGTAGGGGTGGGAAGGTGCTGCAGTAAGTAGCTGTACATGCGCCGAGGAATGGCGTATGTCCCTGGTTTACTTTATGTGTGTGTGTGTGTGTGTGTGTGTGTGTGTGTGTGTGTGTGTGTGTGTGTGTGTGTGTGTGTGTGTGTGTGTGTGATATCTGGA
>Ga0307948_1001716_pt1 | contig 15689 bp, 16 predicted proteins | sample OrgLakmetagen280_FD_201824 | JGI IMG/M metagenome (GOLD analysis project Ga0307948, IMG submission 201824) | Saline water microbial communities from Organic Lake, Antarctica - #280 | ecosystem: Environmental > Aquatic > Non-marine Saline and Alkaline > Saline | place: Antarctica: Organic Lake...
AGGCCTGTATGCTGTATGTGTTATGGTCGACGGATATGCGCATACATGCCAAAATAGGAACACCGTGCTAAACAGGTGGTGTGGTCGACAAACAGATCATGATTCATAGTTATTATAAACAGACCATGATAAATAGTTAATGTGCTAAACAGGTGTTGTGGTCGACAAACAGACCATGATTAATAGTTGCAGCCATGTTTACACAACACAGAGACTGAGAAGCACTCCTGCGCGCATCCTTGCGCGCAGAATTGATCACATTAACAGTGTTTTAAAAGCTCATGTGTGTTGTTGGAGGGCTTAGTAGCTGTACAATTCTGCTGTCAGTACATGCTCGTTTGAGGTTGCACACAATCAGATCACCACACACGTGCACGTCAATTTATCAATGTATGTTGGACTTGTGTAAAGCTAACAAAATCACTCACTGCTGTCTTTGGTTGTTGCCCGCAACACCTTTATGCCTGTATGCTTCCACACCCATACAACTCGTTATTAACAACACAGGTGGACCTAGCTCTGCATCTGAACCCCCTTGTATTTTTTGTTATTTTGTGTGCATGCATGTTTGTACATGTGTGCCCATATGCTCATATGATAAGTTTTCACCAACGACACAGGTGGACCTAGCACTGCAGCTGGACTCCCTCTTCCGCCGATCCCTCCACAAGCTGGCTCTGGACCTGGCTCGTGCACACAACGCGGATGCCCCCACGCTTGCAAGCATCCAGCAAAAGTGAGTCAGTTCCGTGAGTTGATTCATTATTTGGGTGAATGTACGTGTAGCTCTGGATTTGGCTTGGTTGGCTGTGCACACATAAAAAAAGAACAACCATGCTTGCAAGCATGCGGCAGAAAGGTTTGCTTTCATAAATGTACTAACCTCCCTCCCACCTTTATGGTTTACTCAACAAAAAACGGCAACCGCTCCACCCCAGATTTTTTTACGTTTGTATGTGGGTAGAGGGTTTCCTTACAACTTAGGGTTGGTCTTGATTTTCATTGTGTTCGGTAAAAGGAATTAGATAGAACAATACTTGGTTTCTACCGTCGAAATTCAATATAAAGCCAAAGTCTGCCCGTCTCCTTATGCAGCTGGGAATGTATTATGTATTAAGGTGTGCGAGGAACCTTTTTGTTTATAGGGAACCCGTGTGCTTTGCAGTTTGGGAGACGACAAAAGCAAATCAATGTGTTGTAGACATTGCTTCGCTGTAACATACACCCCTCTCTGTTTGTACTTTGCAGGTGGGGAGATGCCCTTTACGACAAGGGCGAGTTTGACCTTGCCATGGCAGCGTACAAAGAAACGCTACACCATTTGGAGCCCAGCTACGTGCTCAGAAGGTTCCTCGATGCACAGGTGTGTGAAATGTGTCCGTGCGCATACTCTTATGTATTTCACCGGCCTAATCAATCGTGCCATAGCCTGCAAAGGAGCACCGCACCGCGCGATAGCCAAGATGTGTGTTCATAGGGCTCCTTGGTCGATGAGTGTTTCTGTGCGCTCTAAATAATAATGCGCATCATGACGATTTTTGTGCATTGTATATAATAATGCATTCTAAATGATGACGCGCATCATGACAATTTTTTGTGCATTCTAAATAATGATGCATTCTAAATAATGAAGCGCTCTGAATAATGATGCGCATTATGACGAATTTTGTGCATTCTAAATATTGATGCGCATCATGACAAACAATGTAATATTCATTGATGCACAGCTACTCCAATTTATGATTGTAATACTCATTGATGCACAGCTATTCATATCCATTTTATGATTGTAATATTCATTGATGCACAGCTACTCCGTTTTATGTAATAACCTGCAGCATAAGTCTGTTTTGTCGCTTATCCGCAGCCTCACTCTCCCCTTCCAGCTGCTCTTAACAATTTCTTTATACTTTTCACTCCTTTTCATTAATTGATGTGGGAGGTGTGTTTTTTCACTGCCTGCGTAGTTTTTCTTTAATGTTCTCTGCTCTACGACATCATTAAATAATGTGGGGAGTGTGTTTTTTCACTGCCTGCGTAATCTTTTCTATTAATTTTCTCTGCTCTACGACATGTCCGCAATCTCACCTCCTACTTAGAGCTGCTTGACACGACTTATTTCAACGTCTCAACTCTGCAGCGTATCCACAACCTCACCTCCTACTTAGAGCTGCTGCATGACAAGGGGCTGGCCAGTGCAGATCACACCACCCTCCTCTTAAACTGCTACACCAAGCTGAAAGACGTGGCAAAACTGGACGCCTTCATTCAGCGCAGGTAATAGGCGCTGATGTATATTTGTGGTGCTTTGTACACCACCCTCCTCTTAAACAGCTACACATGAGCTGAAGGACGTGGTTCAATTTTTTTATCCTATTTGTTTACCTGTTTGGAGTGGCTACACAAAGCTGGACGTGGTTCGTTTTTAACTTGTTTTTTTTATACCTGTATTCAGTGGATTGTATGTTTCGTCACGTGCTCTGGATGTATTGTCACGTGCTCTGGATGGATTGTCGCGTGCTCTGGATGGATTGCCACGTGCTCTGGAAGGATTGTCACGTGCTCTGGATGGATTGTCACGTGCTCTGGATGGATTGTCATGTGCTCTGGATGGATTGTCACGTGCTCTGGATGGATCGTCACGTGCTCTGGATGGATCGTCACGTGCTCTGAACATGAATGGTTGGAATGTGTGCCTACTCAGCACGGGTGATTGCACTGATATTATTGTATCGCAGTTGGTGAATTGTGCCTTTGTGACTCCATTAAAAAAAGGTCTAAAGGCATACTTAGCAGGTGAGGGTAGCCAAAACCTATGTTTACGTCGTGCCTTACATCCATATTCATTTTCAACTCATGGTGTGTTGCCGTCTAAGCAGGGTTGACCAGAACCGTATATATACGCCGTGTATTTAGTGATTTCCCTGCCAAAAGTGCCGTATTTACACCGTATATACATATGGGGATTTCCCTGCCAAAATTTTTGGCAAAAGTGCCGTATTTACACCGTATATATATGGTTCTGGCCAACCCTACGTACAAGCGAGCAGTCCACAACCGTGTCTCCCCAAACAGCAGCCCACTGTCGCCAGGCCATGCATTTTGTTAGGCCTTACCTCCATACTCGTTTTCAACTCACAGTGTGTTGCTGTATAAGCGAGCAGTTCACAACTGTGTGAGCGAACGAGCCGTACAAGGGAGCTGTATAAGCGAGCAGTATAGACCGTATAAGTGTCCATATAAGCAAAGCCATATTATTAGTGAGCCATATAAGAAAGCAGTAAAAGCCGAATAAGCGTCTGTATAGGCGAGCTGTATGAGCAAGCAGTATAAGCGAGCAGTATAAGCCAAATAAGCGTCCGTGTAAGCAAGCAGTCCACATCCGTGCCCCTCCAAGCAGCAGCCCATCGCCACAGGCCATGCAAGGGCCATCAAAGCCTATGTGCAAACTCGTTTTCAATTGCAGTGCTGTGCCCTAGCTGCTGATTGTGGCTGCATTGACAGCTGGTCAAAGTGATCCAGGACCTACTGTCAGGCCAGACCATCACTACTAGTAGGGTTGGCTAGATATGTACAGTGTATCTACGGTATCTTTGGCAGGAGAATCACCAAATATACAATCATATACGGTGTACATGTACGATTCTGGCCAACCCTAGTCCCCATCCTTTGATCATGCAGTAGTGTGCCTCAAGCAGCTGCACACACACACACATACACACACACACATACACACACACATACACACACACACACACTCACTCACACACACACACTCACGCACACACACACTCACACACACACACACACACACACATGCACACACACACACACAGCAGGCCAAATAACGGCAAATTTGATATTTTTTTCCAGTCGCAGTGGTGTTCCTCAAGCAGCTGCGCACACAAAGTCACACACACATACACACACACACACACACACACACACACGCGCAGGCAGCAGGCCAAATAAAGGCAACCAACGCCAAATTTGACATTTTTTACCCAATCGCAGTGGTGTGCCTCAAGCAGCTGCTCACACACACAGCCAGCAGGGCACCCAAGGGCCGTCAAGCAGTGCTGCAGCAGCAGCAGTAGCGGCAGCAGGGGGCCTTAAGTTTGATGCAGAAACAGCAGTCAAGGTGAACAAAGGGTTTGAGGTGGGGCTAGGCTACACGTGTAGAAAAATCCTGTTTTGGGGGACGTGTAGCAAACGCAGCAGCAAGATGCTTTTGTTGCGCGCAATGCACGTGCACATAGCCATGCACATATAGCCATGCACATGCATATAGCCAAGTGCGAGCACTGCTCCCATGTGGTGCTGCACGCTGCACACTGCTGGACACTGCAGGCAAGCGCTGTGGGTTACGGAAGCTGCAGGACAGTCTGAATGATGCACATAGGCATGCACTTATATGTGTGTAACTTCTGTCGTCCACAGGTGCTGCGCACTGCTGGATACTTCAGGCAAGCGCTGTGGGTTGCGGAAGCTGCGGGACAGTCTGATTGGATGCTGGATATCTTGATGGAGGACTTAGCAGCCTATGATGACGCGCTTGCGCTGCTGGTGGGTTTGTATTTGAGTCCTTTTGTATTGTCACACTAACAGTAAGGAAGTGAGCCGCCTGCGATAATGCTCTTGCGCTGCTGAAGGTTATAAATTTGGGTTCATGAACTCTTGGTGTGTGTGCATGTGTATGTTTGTGTGTGTGTGTGTGTATGTGTGTGTATGTATGTGTGTTTTTGGGTGTCAACAATTAGAGTGACTGGAGACCAAAGCTGCCTCGTGATTCTGCTTGCTTCGTTTCTTTGGCACCTCACTCTTGAGATGTGTCTTAGACGTGTCAAGAGTGAAGTGCTGAAGAACGAAGCTCGACGTCTAATTCAAGGTCCGAACATTAAAAATAAGGTCCTTTAAATGACGACAATTGTCATATGGCATGATGAAAATCCAGCCTAGTTTGCATTGCGCTACTGAACACTGCCATAGAAGGTCACAAGACACCTTTGCCCTGAAAACTGGTCACACACACACACACATACACACACATACACACACACACACACACACAAAATGCAAACAAAAACATGCTCAACTATTTGCTTGCATATACACGTACAAATAAAATGTGCACATTGGATCTGTGCACACATGAGCACACACCAGATTACACATACACGTGTTATACATTTAGTCTGCACGTACACATTTCATACAAACAACTTAAACACATTTCACATTTCACACATCGTGCTTATGTTTTGTATTAATGCACAGGGAAACTGTACCAAAGGATAATCTTGTCGTGCGGCTGTGCACACGATGCTTCACACTATATTCACAGATACACACAATTACACACAACAGAGAAGCTGCCTAGTTACTCAATGCATTTGTTCATATGATGCATTTACAACCATGGAAATGTACAAACTTACACTAACACACACGCACGCACGCACGCACACGCATACGCACGCGCGCACACACACACACACAGGAGAAACTTCCTCGTGCGCACCGTGCATTTGCCCTGCGGAGAATGGGCCAAGCTCTGGTTACGTCAAGGTCAGTGCATGTACACGCAAGCACGGACAAACGACCAATTGCAATACTGGTAGTGTATCGACAGCACCATTCACATGTTAGGTATTCATATTTCGGGTGCACATGTTATGTACTCACATGTTATGTACTCACATGTTAGGTATTCATATTCGGGTGCACATGTTATGGTTCACATGTTATGTATTCACATGTTAGGTATTTATATTCGGGTGCACATGTTATGGTTCACATGTTTGGCATTCACATGTTAGGCATTCACATGTTAGGTATTCATATTTCGGGTGCGGCCTTGCCTTGCTTTTGCTCTCACCCGGACCTCTCAACCGGATCTGCGTGGATGGGACTTTGGCTGTATCACCACATGTTTGTAAAAGTGTTGAAAAAGCAGGAGAAGTGCAGTGCAAGCATTGCATTTCCACAGCCTGATGAATGGAGTCGTATGTCCTGACTCAGTGATCAGGCGAAACTGACGCTGAGTGTATGCAGGGTCGTGAATTTACGCACGGCGTTTTTTTCCGTTTTGCTCCGTTTTGTGCCTGTGTGGTCTGAAATATACTGCCTGCAAAGTCTGAGATGTGATGTTCAGAAATAAGCCTGAAATATGGTGATGAGAACTAAGTCTGAATTAAGATGAAAAGAAACAAGTCTGAAATATGATGATGAGAATTAAGTTTGAAAAATGATGATGAGAATCAAATTTGAAACATGAAAATAAAATTGAGCAAGGTCTAATAACAGGAAGTGAAGTTGTCCGCACACTTTGGGATGAAAAAGGACCCGTTATGGCACCGCAACACTCCCAATTGCATAAAAGAGTCATCCATGCTACTCTGTCAGTGCTGCTCTCGGCAAGGTTATCCATGATACTCTGTCAGTGCTGCTCTCGGCAAGGTAATCCATGATACTCTGTCAGTGCTTGCCAAGGTATACCTTGCCAAGGTATCATGGCAAGGTAATCCATGATACTCTGTCAGTGCTGCTCTCGGCAAGGTAAATAGATGATGTATTAACTAGTAACGGTGTTGACTTTGGTAACAAACGTTCCAGGATGTGGCTGGCCAAATTGTAAGCTCAGAGGCCACAGGCGACTTCTTTGCTCCGCCAAATGAGACGAAATAAAATAAGGACGTGCATCAGGCTTTCACCAGCTAATATGCCTGAGGAAAGGACTGCCCAGACATGCGAACAAGCTGCATGGCAAGCTGGTCGTTGCTTGACTTTTTGAGCTTCAAGTATCACCAAGTCATTGCCACAACTTTCACACACACTCCCCTCCCCCAAAAAGGCACGTGCACACACACATGCCACGCATTCACAAATGAGTCTTCAAGACATGCATACACATGCACACACACATGCCACGCACACACACATGCCACACACTCACAAGTGCGCACACATCTTCAAGACATGCACACACATGCACACACATAGATATGCACATGCATGCAACATGCAGGCCTGAAGCTGCTACCAGGGCTCTTATGGAGCTTTGCTGCCCTCCTCATTCATCACCAGCACCCATAAATGGCAGCCCAAAACATGCACAGCGCAACGGTGTGTGTTTTGTTTGATGTTGTGTGTGGGTGTGAGTTTGGGTGTGGGTATGAGTGTGTGTGTGTGCGTGTGTATATGTGTGTGTGTGCGTGCGTGCGTGATTTTTGGTGTGGGTGTGAGTATGAGTGTGTGTGACAGACATTAGCAGGTACATACATGCAGTCGCGTAACAGTGTGCTAGGTCATCTTGTGATTGTGTTTGTGCGTGTACAATCTGTGTGCGTAAAGCTGTGTTAAAAGAGTGCATTGCCAATTTCGTGACTACATCGTACACACTCATGCCATTGTATATACTAAGAACCACACTAATACGCACATGCACACACAAGCACCTACAAAAGCACGGATGCAGGTTGTCATACTACCCCCAATTTTCAAAGAAAGTGACACATTGCACGTGCACACATGTCATCCATGCACACGCGCAAGCTCAGAAATGAAGTCACACACATAAAGGGAGCACATCACGAAATCGGCTGGTTTGCTTGCCTAGTTCATCCACGGCCTCTGTTTTTGACAAATGTCCATTGAACGTGCATACATGTAGATCCGTGCACGGTTGCTCACTGACGCAAAGATGCGTACACACACGCGTGTACAAACATGTGCATACACACACGCACGTCCGTACACACACACGCACGCACACACAAACACAGGGGGAGCAGCATACACCGCCAGCGTGGCTGATTTCGCCCACCTGTACACCCACACACCCACTGCCCTCATGCTCCTGTGTGAATTCATCCTCAACACCACCACCGCTGCGTCAGCATCAGCCCAGGCGGCAGCAGACCCACAACACAGCTCCCTTGCAAATGAGGTGAGAAAATATAGAATACATGATGTATGGTCGAATGCCACAGCTGCACCTGCATAATAACCACAATATGAGTAAGTGGGCATTGTTCTCATGGCTTTTGGTGCCAGAACACGCTCTACCACACGGTTCTATGCTACAGTTTGCTGTAGGCTTTGTCATTACACCAAGGCATAAAAAAAAAGAATGCCTAAAACGAAAAGAATTTCTAAAAGAAAAGAATGCCTAAAAAGAAAAGAATGCCTAAAACGAGAGTACACAGCACTTTGCAAAGTGCTTGCCAGATCTCAGCCTACGCTCACTACGCAAGAACTCCAGTTATACAGCTGAAGCAGAGAATTGATGATTTTCTCATGGAGTATGTTGCGTGTCTTTTACTTTAGCGCATAAGCATGAGATTAAAAGTGATCACCCATGCCTACAGAACACGCTCTACCACACACACTACTGAGCAGTATCTCAAGGAGTATGTTGCGCGTCTTTTGTTTTTGCGCATAAGCATGAGAGCACGTGCGATCACCCATGCCTACAAAACACGCTCTACCACACACACTACTGAACAGTATCTCAAGGAGTATGTTGCGCGTCTTTTGTTTTTGCGCATAAGCATGAGAGCACGAGTGATCACCCATGCCTACAGAACACGCTCTACCACACGCTGCTCGAGCTGTACCTCATGGAGCACCTGAATGACCAAGACCAGCAGCAGCAGCAGCAGCAGCAACATCAGCAGCAGCAGACGTCTTCACAACAAGCACCGCAATCACAACACGCACAATCGCATGAACGGCAGCCTCCGCAAGGGAAGCAGAAAAAGAAGCAGCAGGCTCAGCAGCAACAGCAGCAGCAGCAGCAGCTACAGCTCACAGGGCCAGGCAAGAGTGGGGCCTCATTAGATTTCAAGGTAAAGGCCTTTTCAGCTGATCTCATTCAATCGTCAAGAAGATGGTTAACCTGAACGCACTGAAGCAGTGCTTTACAAGATGCATAGGTGGACGCAATAGACTCTGGTGCTAAACCAATAAGTTATATTTCGCTTGCATCGTGAGATGCATAGGGCTCTGTCATTATTACCAAGGAGAACACAACAACTCAGAGAAACCGGAGAAACGGCAGAAAACTAAGGACTCAAATATAGAAAAGAGGTGAGGGAGGGAGGGAAGTATGCTAAATAGAGAGTTGTGTTCTCCAAGGAATAAAAAAATTGGAGAAGGGAAGCAGAAACCGGAGAAAATCAGAAAGTGAGGACATCTCACTTTATGCTACACTACAAGAACCTGAGTTCAGGTGTTTCACACTGAACTCATAAGGATGTCAATGCACGCTATGTTGTATCATGTTTTGCACCAAAAACTTGTGCCCTTGTGTGTTTAATTGGAGGCACGCAGCACTGAAGTACCTGACTGTTGACGCATGTACACACAAGTTTGTGCGTTTATTAAAAATTAAGCACGCAAAGCTGATTGTGGCCTTCCCCATAATTTCTTGTATCAGGCTCGCATTGACACCCCTTATTATTTACACTCGGTGCTCCGTCATTTCAGCCAAACGCCTTGCTTGGACACAATGTGAAATGAACCAGACGAGAGTCAACAGGGATCATAATGCATGAGCAAAAGTTATAAGTGATCATGTTGCATGAGCAAAAGTTATTAGGGATCATGTTGCATGAGCAAAAGTTATAAGGGATCATGTTGCATGAGCAAAAGTTATAAGGGATCGTGTTGCATGAGCAAAAGTTATTAGAGATCATGTTGCATGAGCAAAAGTTATTAGGGATCATGTTGCATGAGCACGCACATCCTGTTGTGTTTGATCACCCAAAATTACTTGGGCGTCATTTAGTATAGTCATTTAGTATAGTCATTTAGTCTCGTCATTTAGTTTAATCCTGTGCAAGTCCATATACCATATTGTATTGTGTATTGTGGCGTGCTTGTGCAGAACTGCCTGACGTATCATGGCACCTGTACACAAAGCACCAATGCACCAAGACTTCTTGCGCATTGCACAGTCTTGCACGCTTGCTGCGCATTCACGTTTGATGTTGCCACGTGCACAGTGATCACGTTTGATGTTGCCACGTGCACAGTTTGCACAGTGATCACGTTTGATGTTGCCACGTGCACAGTGATCACGTTTGATGTTGCCACGTGCACAGTTTGCACAGTGATCACGTTTGATGTTGCCACGTGCACACAGTCTGTCACGAGTTACAGTTACCATAAGCGTTGCAAGGGTGCTTGCAGTCTTTTGTGCTCTTCTCTTCCAACGAGCACACCTAATCGTATGTGCACACATATGTGCGTCACACCTGGTCCTATTTCTACCTGCTCACGCTTACTCACATTTGCTCGCACCTCGCACGACCAACACACCTCGTCTAACGTGCACACTTAATCATATGTGTACGCCTACATGCATCACACCTGGTCATATTTTTACGTATTCACGCTTGATCACATCTACTTGCACCTCGCACAACGAACACACTTAGTCACATGTGCACACCTATGTGTGGCGCACCTGGTCATACATTTAATCACGCTTACTCACATTTGCTCGCACCTAGTCAATTGAGCGCACACACAGCTAGTTATATGTGCAGATGTAGTCGGATGGCACTTAGTTGCCTTTGCAAACCTTCATACACCACCACTCCTGGTTCAAGCTTAATGTGTAGGGTTGGCCAGAACCGTATATATACACCGTATATGACCGTATATATGGTGATTTCCCTGCCAAAAATACCGTATACACACCGTACGTATATATGGTTCTGGCCAACCCTATTAATGCGTCACACCAAGATTTGTTCCATATGTGCACACCTATTCACATGTGCAAACCTACATACGTCATATGAAATGACGCTTAATGTGTCTCACCAAGTCATGCTCCATATATGCAAACCTACATATACTTCGTATCCTGTCAGACGTACGCGCCTTGTCCCTTGGCAAGCACGTACCCAAAACATTACCGCACATATGCACTCACCTGCGTCACATGTACAAACCGACATACGTCATATGATGTCACATTTCCTGTCAGATGTGCGCGCCTTGTTCCTTGGCAAACATGTACCCAAAACATTACCACACTCGCTCGAGCGTGCACATCTTTACTTAAGGTCGCACCTGTTTGATGTGCACACCATTCTCATTACAGCGCATGCACAAAATGTCGTCACATGCGCACACCCTTTTCATCACAGCACATGCATAAAGTATCGGAATATGCGCACACCCTTTTCATTACAGCACATGCACCAAATCTTGTCTCAGGCACGCAGGAGTAAAGCATTATTTTGCTTACCGCGCATGAACAAAAAATTGTCGCCACAGGCATGCAGGAGTAATCATAATTTTGCTTACAGCACATGCACAAAATAAGCTCACAGGCACGCAGGAGTAAATCACTATTTTATTCACAGTGCATGCACAAAATATTGTCATCACAGGCACGCAGGAGTAAAGCATTAGAGCTCATGACCTCGTTATATATTTACAGTTCACACACGAAATGTCGTCGTCACAGGCACGCAGGAGTAAAGCATTAGAGCTCATGACCTCAGGCTGGCCTCCTCACCTGGAGTCACCAAAGTAAGGTCTCGTCATATGTGCACACAAAGTTTGGGGTGTCCCCTTTCCTCTGTGAGGTTCTATTACGTTTGCATCGTGAGATGGCGGTGTATTATTTACAAGTCCGGATGACAACTGCTAAGAAATTAGGTCCTCACAACTGTCCAGAAAAAAGGGGAGCAATAAATATATACATAATATATATAATTTACATATAAATATATATAATTTACATATAAATGAATAGAAAGGTAGAAACATAAACTAAAACTGAGAAAAAAAGCAGTTGTGAGCACCAAGTAAATAAAAAGATGGAGAAACTGGATTATTGCAAGTATAACCACCAGTCGCTCTGAGGGTTAGGATTAGTAAGGCATGGCTGACGCCTACTCTTCACCTGGCAATCCATTAGTATGTTGGACAGCTTGCACACACACCAAAAGACAAGGAGGAGGCATAATAGACGCAAACTCCGTTATCATAAGCTACATGCCTGGGTTACACGCTGGTTCAAAAATATTTTCATGGCAGAGGGCAAAGGAAGTCCGTCGAATACAAGTGCCTATCCGTTGAATACAAGTGCTCCTGTGCTGCTTTCTTTGAGGATGTATTAAATACTCACTTAATTACAGCTAACTTCTGCATGCACACACACTGACACACACAACACTAATTAACACAGAGCAACAAACAAAGGTGACACACACAACACAACACTAATTAACACAGACAAACAAAGGTGACACATTAACACATTACACATTAACACAGAGCAACAAAGGTGACACACACAACACTAAATAACACAGAGCAACAAACAAAGGTGCACTAATGTGCACACACATACATGCACATCCAGGTACGACGCACACCATGTTCTGGCCCTGTGCCGCTTACATGATTTCCGGGAAGGGCTCGTATTTCTGTACGACAAGATGGGGCTGGCACGAGAAGTTCTGCAGGTGTGTGTGTGCGCGAGTGTGCGAGTGTGCAAGTGTGTTTGTGTGTGTATTGGCGTGTGTGTGTGAGAGGGGTCAATGGTCAGTACTTATATGCACTCATCGCAGATTGCTTCAAGTGTGTGAGTGGATTGTTTCTTGTAAATAATGCAATTGCTGCACGTGCGTGGGTGGGTGGGTGGGTTGTTCTTGTCGAAAAAGTTTGCTTTGTTGTCATGGGCCCACACCCATATACTGGCCACATGGGCCACATGGGCCAACACCCATAAACTAGCCACATGGGCCAAGTGGGCCAACACCCATAAATTAGCCACATGGGCCACATGGGTCAACACCCATATACTATTAACGTGGGCCAAATGAATCAACACCCATAAATTAGCCACATGGGCCACATGGGCCAACACCCATAAACTAGCCACATGGGCCTCATGAGCCGACACCCATAAACTAGCCACACCTTTTGGATCACTGCACTGTGTTTGAGACCTGCTTGCTGATGCGTTGCACAATGCTGCTGCTCAGTATTTTGAGAGTGCCTGCACATGCATAGGCTGTACATCTAGGCATGCTTGTGGCTCTGCACAATGGTGAAGTGGAAAGCTTGTTTGTGTCTTTCAGTAACGCGGCCAGTATCTCATCAAAACACAAAGGTTCCTCTCCTACTTGTCCTCCCAGACTTGTTGCTATACAACTGCAATAGAGCTGCACCTTCCAGGGAATGCCTGCGTTAGGCTTTCTCTCCCTTGATCGATACGTGGGTGCTGCCACTAGACATTCCATTCTTTCTTATTACTTTACTGCTCCTGCTCTGCAACTAGTAGTGTACCCCCTTACAGAGAGCAAAAAGGCCCCTTTGTTTTTGTCAGTGCCAGTGCTGTTCGTTTCCTTGTTCTTAGACTGCCCCTTGTTCTCAGCATGCCCCGTGTACTTTCTCGTTGTGTGGTTTATACGATTGGCCAGAATTGTATATATATATCCGTATATGACCGTATATTTGATGAACTCGCTGCAACAAATTCCGTGTGCATGCCCAATATACGAAACACTGCCCAACCCTAGTGGTTTACGTTGCTACAGCACGCACCCTACATACTGCTTGTGTTCTTTTTGGGGTGCATGCGTGTGTTCTCACATTGTGATTTTGATTATGGTTGGCTGCAGCGACGGTCTCAACGTGTGCGGTGCAAATCCTTGCTTGCCACAGATCATTCACCATGTACACCTTGAATCGTGCAAATGTATGACATGTGTGGCCCGCTGGATGACCACCCCAGCCACAGCTGCTCTTAAAACAAATTTATATGGTTACAATAAACTTTTATATGGTTTTAATGGTGCGTTTGCAATAGGATGATTAATGATCAACTTTATTCAATTAATTAACTGCGTTTTGCGTTTAGAAAGGGTGATTAATTAATTGATTGATAAAAGGTAATTAATTCTGAATTAATTTCAATCCCGGGGGGGGGGGGGGATTAAGGAGTTAATTCATTCGTGGTGAATTCCTGGGTGGCAGTCAAACGTTCCAAGTGGTAAATAAAGGCTGTAAAAACTCCAGTTGAAGGGGGGATGGCTTTAGAAAATTCCAGCAGGTCAATCAAAGGCTCCGGGTACTCAGTCAAAGGTTGGAAGGATGTCGCCAGCGCTCTCCAGTGCATGCAAGCGCAATGCAAGCATTTCTAGAGTTCCAGCCCTTCCTTCCCAGCTACAACCTGCTTCAGGCTACAAACTGGTTCTGCTGGGTTGAATGCGTCCATTGTAGACGCAAGGTAGTTAGTTCAGGGGTGATTAAATTAGGTGTGATTATTTTGAATGCGGTTAATTTGAGAAATTTATTCTGAATTGGTCACAGACGTTAATCACTCTTTGGTAAACGCACCGTAAATGTACTCACATGTCCGTAAGCTTGTTGTTCTTTGCATTGAGCTCATAGGTGTGCAAAATCGTAAATGACTACCTTTTCATTGCTGATGTAGAAAAGCATGTACGTCATAAACAATCACCCTCTGTTGTTATGCCGCGCATGCTTTTCTACATCAGCAATGAAAAGGTAGTCAATTACGATTATGCACACCTATGAGCTCAATGCAAAGAACAGTCATAAACAATCACCCTGTGAAACTCACCATACATATGGCCATACACGGTGCAGATGTACGGTTCTGGCCATCCCTACGTATATCCCACCAACCTCTAATCACAGCAGCAAAGCACCCACCTGCCTGCTGTAAGATTGCAAACAACTAGTTCTTTCACACACACACACACACACACACACACACACACTCCGTCTAGGTGTTCATGGCATCGGGCGACCACTCCAGTCTCATAGCTGCTGTAGCAAAATACGGGGACGCCTGCAGGGGGGGTGACCCTCAACTATGGGCTGAAGTGCTGCAGCATTTTGTGGAGCAGCCGGGCAGCGTTTGCGAGCCACAGGTGTGTGTGTGTGTGTGTGTGTGTGTGTGTATGTGCACATGTGTGGTTTTTGTGCGTGCGCACACCTGTGTGCATGCGTGTGTGCGCAAAATTGTTCTTTAGTATGTCTGTATAATTTTCAATTGTGGGCTAAAGTGCTTCATCGTGTATGGAGCCTGGCAGCAGCTAATTTGCAGGAAGGTATCAGCCTTCTAAAGATGCTGTTTGAGTGTTACACACTGAACACAGCAGTTTTTAATGTTTATGCTTTGCTGTCACTTGCAGCACAGCCCTCGTTCTAGCGCTCGCTTGTGTATGTGTGTGTGTGTGTGTGTTGTGTGTGTGCGTGTGTTTTTATGCGTGTGTGTGTCGTATGTGTGTGTGTTTGTGTGTGTGTGTGTGTTTGCGTGTGTGTGCATGTCTTTGTGTGTGTGTGCGTGTGTGTGTATGTGTGCGCACATGCTTGTGTGTGTGTGCGTGTGCTGTTTAAATCATCTTGACAACATTAGAGATTTTCTTTTTACTAATCCCAATAAACTAATCAATCACGTTAGTCACGTCAAATTTGCTGTCCAGATTGTGGAGGTCGTTGGCCACATTGAGGCTGGGAGCATCCTTCCCCCTCTCGTGGTTTTGCAGCTGCTTTCCAAGAACAAGTCCATCAAGGTGTGGTGTGGCGTGGTGTGGTGTGGTGTGGTGTGGTGTGGTGTGGTGTGGTGTGGTGTGGTGTGGTGTGGTGTGGTGTGGTGTGGTGTGGTGTGGTGTGGTGTGGTGTGGTGT
>Ga0307948_1001721_pt1 | contig 15634 bp, 18 predicted proteins | sample OrgLakmetagen280_FD_201824 | JGI IMG/M metagenome (GOLD analysis project Ga0307948, IMG submission 201824) | Saline water microbial communities from Organic Lake, Antarctica - #280 | ecosystem: Environmental > Aquatic > Non-marine Saline and Alkaline > Saline | place: Antarctica: Organic Lake...
GTGAGCAGGTCAAAGCTATTGTATGCAAGCTTTGAGTAGCTGTTGTTCACGAGCTGACGTGCCAGGTGTGTGATCAATGTTTTGTGTGGGGCCTGGGCGCCTGACAAGGAAATCGCAAGCAGCTGCTGTGAAACGCTCAAAACTCGATTGCCTGTGCAAAAGGATGTGCCCGTGCTGTAGAAGCATTGCAGCGACTTATGTGTGGCTCTTAGCTAGCACAGCTAGCAAGCGTACTAGGGGTTAGGCATGATCGTGTGCTGGCCATGCCTAAGCCTTGTTTTGCATTAGGACGTGCCTGTGATGTAGAAGCATTGCAGCGACTTATGTGTGGCTCTAAGCAAGCACAGCTACGAAGCATATGCTAGAAGTGAAGCATGATCGTGTGCTGGCCATGCCTAAGCCTTGGTTTACTGTCTTTTTGTTGTGAGCGCACGCAAATGCACGTTCACAACCGCTGCATTCCTCATGCGGACGCTGCACAGACATGCTGGAGTTTACATCTTGCACATGTCATGACCACTGAGTTTATATCCTGCACAGGTCATGGGTTTCTTATATCTTGCAATAGGTCATGAGTTTCTTGTATTTTGCACAGGTCATGAGTTTCTTATATCTTGCAACAGGTCGTGAGTTTATATCTTGCACAGGTCATGAGTTTCTTATATCTTGCACAGGTAATGAGTTTCTTATATCTTGCAATAGGTCATGAGTTTCTTATATCTTGCAATAGGTCATGACTACTGAGTTTATATCTTGCACAGGTCATGACCACTCCCAACGCTTATGCGTACTTCAAAAACCTGCTGAGCCACCTCAAGCAAGCCACGGAGGTGCTGCATGTTAAAGGGTGGGTCGACATTGCTAAGGCCATGGATGATGATGACGGAGCAAACATTTCCAATGAGGATGATGATGGAGCGATGAGGATGGATGATGATGATTGAGCGAACATTTCCAATACTGCGTTTCGTAAGCTGCCATGCCATTTAGAGGTTGTGAGGTGTTGCATGTCAAAGGATGGTTCGTACTCAGTATGTTTTGAGTGAATATCCAGGCACTGCCCTCTTGCCCCTCGCAACAAACAAGTGTTGAATGAGCGCAGCTTCTCCTCCACTGCCTCCCACAGTGAAATCGTTCAATGCACGCTAATTCCTCTGTCCCTGCCAATGCACATGCATTCCACGTTCCTCTATAAATGATTCGCTAATAGTTCGCTCACTGCCCTTCTTTTAGTACCTGTGCATTAGCAACAACTGGGCACTCGCCCTCACAAAAATTAACTGCTAGGAGCTTCTAAGTGTCCTTATACGTGCTTTTGCGGCTACTGCTTCCTCTCTCCCAAACAAAACAGATATTCACGCCTCCCAGCTGCCTTATCACACAGCCAGACACACACACACTTACACACACTCCCACACACACCTCCATACCTGTGCAGGTACCGGTCCCTTGTCTACCACGTAGAGCGCTTTGCAAGGCTGCGTGCGGGCGTCGTGGCCCGCTCTGCCGCACACTACTTAATAGCCGGGAAAGCGTGGGGGCCGTCGATGGCGCATGCAGCTGCGTCAAGGTGTGCTCCTTTTCCTTTGTTGCATGATGTGCATGGGGAGTGCTTTACTAAAATACACAGCAAGGCCGATGCGCATAATGGTGGTGTCAGAGTTGAATGGCGTTTTGTGATGAGTTGCGGAAAGCCGACTGCTCTTGGCTTGACCCAATGCAGTTGTAGGTTTCCAGGTGCCCACGCACACCTGCGTGACTGTCATAGACACTGTATTTGTAGGGTTGGCCAGAACCATGTATACACGGTGTATATGCGGTGCTTTTGGCAGGGATATCACCAAATATACGGCGTATATATACGGTTCTGGCTTTCTTTGTATCTGAAATCTTATCATGGCCCCTGGATTCCATAGCCGTTTTCCGCCAAGCCACCGCCCAAGGACCCAACGCAGCCACGGGTGCCTATTTCTCACAGAGAAACCCTATTGAATCTGCACCCCTTGCACTCTCTTCACTTGTGTGTTCCACCATACCTGTCTGCACACAAACTGCTGCTCGCAGCCAAGCTGCTGCCACGGGCACTTCTGTAACCACACCCAGCGGCAGCTCAGACAAACCAGCAGCAGCACCAAACGGTGTCAACCCTCACGGGAGCTCGGATGGTGCAGATGGTGCCAACAGCAGGTGCGGGTGCTCAAGAGCAAAGAGCTGCCATCTGAATTGTGTTTTTGCAAAGGCAGGCACGGTCGGTGCCGTGATGCGTCCACCTTGCCTGCCAAAAGCACAGCCTGCGCAAACAGATCTCTCTTTATTGAAATGTGGTCACCATAAGATCTTTGTCTCAGACCTGCCTACCCATGTGTGTACGTCCGCCCCACAGCACACAGCACACATTCATACGTGCGCGCAAATTTTAGCCATCCCAGAGTATGAAAGACCAAGCTTACCTATGCTCGCGCACCCCACACAGCGCCCTAGCCACCTCGACAAGCTCTGCCCAAAGTAGCTCGCCCACCCCTGCGTGGGTGCTAGATCGGCCGCTGGTGTGTGAAGCCTGTGCCCTGCCGGAAAACTCGGGGGCATTCGGACCGGAGGCTGACCTGTTTCTGGATCAAATCATAATTGCGGTGAGCGCATTAATGTGGTAAAAATTTCCTCTTAATTCTTGTTTTACCTCAGACAGACACACTCACAGATGCTGTGTGTCATGAGTGCGTGCGTGTTGAGAGGCTAGTGTGCGAGTTTTAGATCGAGGTGGACCTGTTTCTGGACCAGATAGTGATTGCGTTGAGTGCGGTGTTTTGTTTTGAGGTTTGCAAGCAGTGTCGTCGCCTGTGTGGGTTTAAAGTTGAGTTTGCCTTGCACAACTATTACTGCTTCACCCACTGCCCATCCTGTGGTTACGACATGGAATTCGTGGTCACAAACGCTGTTGTCATGGTGCCTTGCGTAACTACCTTAACTCCAACGTGACTGTGTATCACATGCAAACATCATATGTAGGTTTGTACAAAACACGAGGCCCCACAGGCCAGCCATTGTGCACAGCGATCAGCCTCTGCTGCTGTGACCATTCCAGGAGCCTCTTATGCTTGCAGATGTGCTGGCACTTGACGGACTTCAGTTGAAATAATGTGCGCTGTAATGTGCACTTCTCACGATTTTACAATGTTTTACACACGCAGCCTAGCAGTCGCACGTGTTGACTGATGGTTTCATCTGTAAGCTCTGTATACTCTGTAATGTGCGCGGTGCACCCCCTACTCACAGACGAGCAACTGGGCACAGAGCATGCTGCTTCTGTATACACTGTAATGTGCACGGTGCACCCCCTACTCGCAGACGAGGGCACAGAGCATGCTGCTTCTGTATACTCTGTAATGTACTCGGTGCACCACCCCCTACTTGCAGACGAGGGCACAGAGCATGCTGCTTCTGTATACTCTGTAATGTACACGGTGCACCCCCTACTTGCAGATGAGCAACTGGGCACAGAGCATGCTGCTTCTGTATACACTGTAATGTGCACGGTGCACCCCCTACTCGCAGACGAGGGCACAGAGCATGCTGCTTCTGTATACTCTGTAATGTACACGGTGCACCACCCCCTACTTGCAGATGAGCAATTGGGCACAGAGCATGCTGCTTCTGTATACTCTGTAATGTACACGGTGCACCCCCTACTCGCAGACGAGCAACTGGGCACAGAGCATGCTGCTTCTGTATTCACTGTAATATGCACGGTGCACCCCCTACTCGCAGACGAGCAACTGGGCACAGAGCATGCTGCTGAACAGCTGTCGACAGAGGCGGCGGCTGAGACGCGGACTGGATGACTGGGCCAACATGTACCAGCACGCCCTCAATGCAGGTGTGTGTGCGTGTGTGTGTTTGTTTGTGTGCATGTGCGTGTCGTGGAATGACAGAGAGTGCTAGGAAACTGCTGCACCCCTTCGTGCGTATATAAGCAAGCATACTCAACTGATATACCACACACCTACGCATCTTTGCAACGGTGACAGAATGGCAGCACAACCACTCACTCGTGGAACCACGTGCTTTAGCACGCGTATATGGCTTAGCTGAGGTCCTGGCTGCGTCTTTTATAGGATGGTGTAAGGCTTCATTTGCTGTGTTGAATTTACTGTGCATGAAGTGTGTTGTAAGCGCTTCAGTCTTTGAAGTGTACGATCTGCTGCGTTGAATTCTGAGTTCAGATTTGGCAAATAACTCAAACTCAGCTGTGCACTCGTTCCACACTCTGCCCGCATGCCTCAATAGAGGGATGCAGACCATGGGCTAGCGTGTTTTTATCTGTGCATATATTAAAGCGAAGGAGCGGTATCAGTTGCAGGAAGTAAATAAAACTTTCTGCTTAACGTGGAAGGGACGCAGCACGTTTTGGTGCGATTGCTTCCCAAACCTCTCCGTCCCGCTACATCATGCCCGGACATGTTGGTTACCAGGAAAGCCAGTTGTGTGTTCATTGCATATGGTTGCCCCCGTGAAAAACTCACCTCCCTGCCAGCCAAACAGTCTCACTTAACTTTTTGCGCAAGCATATCTCTGCATCCACTCCACCATTTCGTGACCTGAGACATGTATTGGATAGGTAACTAATTTTTTGTTATTCCAGCAGATGCTTGAAGGTTGGGGAGAGGTGCAGAGGCTGGGGAGATACTTGGCGCAAAAAATTGTTAGGCGCAAATTGGCAGCAATTCTGAAAGCTAAAACCGGGCTGGAACTCGCAGTAGGTAAGGAGCGACGGATTTTTTTCCTTTTCCCCTGTGTCCCTTGTGCGAGTGCCTCCCACTCGCCGGCGTTCCCAGTACCCCTGTCCCAAATTCGACATTACAGCATTGTTATATAACATTAATTATGCTTATATTCTGAAGCAGAGGTCGATCGGGGCAACTTCAGAAATGCACCTTTCCCTGCCAAAGTGGGTGCAAAATACGCACTGGGCCCCACACAGCCCCCCAGAATGCCAAATTTCCAGCAAATGTCAATGATTTAGATATAACATCAAGTATTTAGCATTCAGATGAGGTATAGGGGGCTTTGAATTGGATGGAGAGCTAAGTGAGACTGGTAGGGTGGGTTTTTCTCGGGGGCAACCTTCGCCAAGCATAGAGTGTGTTGTAAGCGCTTCAGTTTTTGAAGCACTTGTTGAAGTATGTGAAGCACAAACGGCTTGTGTGTGCTCTTTCATGTGTCTCGTTCATTGATTAGGTTTGAGGAAGCACTCTGAAGTGGGTACAAGCTTTCATCCTGCCAAACAGCGATATCCCACACCCATTTGAAGCGTGTATCCACGTATAACTTTAAAAAATGGTCGTGCACCACAACCGTGTGTAGCTTTTGAAAATCGTGCATCCGTGTGTAACTTTTAGAAATTGTGCGCCACATCCGTCAAATCACTTAAATGAAGGTGTCATGGCACACCTCCTCCTATGCCGTAAGTGGCTCATTTCTCATTTGCTATTGTAGAAAGTAGGCTTGATACTGCCTTACGTGTCACTCAACTCAGCTTGCACACACCTATGCTTGCACTCAACTTTGCTTGCACTCAACTGTGCTCGCACTTAAGTTGCGCACACTCAACCTGCACTCAACTGTGCTCGCACTCGACTTGCACACACCTGTGCTCAAACTTGACTGTGCTTGCAATCAACTTGCACTCAACTTTGCTTGCACTCAACTGTGCTCTCACTCAACTTGCACACACCTGTGCTCACACTCGACTGTGCTTGCACTCAACTGTGCTCGCACTCAACCTCCATTATAAGTGATTGTTGCAACCTGTGGTTGTTGCAAGTGTTTGCGCTTACCTGAACTTGCACTCGACTATGCTCGCACTCAACTGTTGCGCAATTACAGATCTGTCGGAAGGGTTCATGGCATTCGCTTCTCGCGCACAGTGGGACTGGAAGCCCCCAAAAGATGAGGCACAGGCGGCAATGGAGTACTACCCGGTGGGTGATGTGTGTAGGGGGAAGTGATTGGAATGGAGCTGACGTTGCATACACTTACATCCTGCATGTGTGATGGCGTGAATGTCACAAGCAGGAGCTTCATTTGTGTGTATATGTGTGATGTGTGTGAGGGTGGGAAGAGCGTGTGCTTGTGTGTGAATTTGTGTGTGCGTGTGTGTGTGTGCATGTGTGCCCGTAACATGTGTGCACGAGCGCCTAGGTAGGAGGGCGTGTGTGTTTGTAAGTGCAGGTGAGCGTGCGTGTGTTTGTGCTTCACATGTATGTATGTTGGGGGAGGGTACGTGTGCAGTAGTGGGGGTGTGGTAGTGGGGGTGTAGTAGAGGGTGTGTAGTGATGGGTGTCTGGTCATCATGCACCATGATGCTCCCTACGTACTTGGCCAACCCTGCCGTAATGGAATTTGTTCATGGAGTACACTGGAGACTGGAATGCACTGGAGACTGTTTGTGTTTGATTTCCACATTAAGGACTGTGCTTGCCATGCTACACATAATATAGAGAGCAAACAACACCACTGTTGTGAGCAGCCCCTCGTCCAAATTCCAGCCAAGCTTCTCGACTGAGTTTCACCTAGCACCTTCAATGTTTGAGGGGTCCTGCTGTCCAATCCTTCAAAGGGGCGACCTCTCATTAGTTGGACCCTCTGCTTCAGACACGTGTTATTGCATGCTTGCCGTAGCATTTGGTTTGAGTAGTGTTGTTAAGCAATTATTGCACCCTCACTTGTAATAAAATCACGCCTGGTGCCCAAGATTGAGCAGGTTGCGTTCTCAGGCCTACAAAAAGGCAGTCCGTTTCAGCTGGGCTTGTGCTTCGAATTTACATGCCACGTACTTGCTCTCGCACTGTGAATAGACAAGGAAAAGGATATAATTAACACTCCTCACAGTCGCCAAGGAAAAGGAAACACTGAGGTTAGTCGCTAGGCAGTGTTCACTCTTGTTATGCTTACCCAGCAGTAGTAACAAGTCCACCTCGCCGCGCGCCCTGTGTTTGAGCAGGGTCCGCTATCTACTTGGGTGGAGTGCCAGACAGCAGCAGCGGAGGCGCTGCACTTGCTTCTAGGATTCGAGCTTGAACTGTACAGCCCTTCTGAGTTTGCCATGATCTATTGGTACTGCAGGTCAGGCGTTTTGGGGTAGCACATACATGCAAGGTGCAATGCAAGGAGGCCCAGTTCCGTCTTGTGTGCACTTATAATCACGCGCTGCAAGCAGGCATGTGCATTGTTGCTGCGTGGCTATTGCCAGCCTCAGGAGAAGCGGTTGGGGAAAGAAGAGTGTGGTTTTGCCTTGTGGCAAATAGACAGGGGATGACTGGAAGGGATGACTGGAAGGATGACTGGAAAGGGTGACTGGAAGGATGACTGGAAGAGATGACTGGAAGCTTCCCTTGTCTGGAAGGATGACTGGAAAGGATGACTGGAAGGATGACTGGAAAGGATGACTGGAAGGATGACTGGAAAGGGTGACTGGAAGCTTTCCTTGTCTGGAAGCTTCCCTTGACTGTAAGGGATAATTGGAGGCTTCCCTTGTCAAGTTGGACTGGACATTCTAGTCGTATCTACCTAGAGTGTTAGTCAAAAAGTGTTTTTGCTGGGTGTCAGGAGGAAGTGTGTATCACATGATGTGGTGACGGCCCGCAACTTCTTGCATTGAGTGCCTTGTACACGCCCTGTTATTTGCAATGCTCACCCAGCGCATTGTTGTTTGACCTTGAAATAGAGGGATCCTCACAAGCACAGGCAATTTAGGCAGTCAGTACAGGTAATCCCTTCCCTTTCACTGATGCAACCACAGATCTACACGGCACTCAATCCGAACTTAGGCCGGTTTACACTCATGCACTTCATTCCTTTATAAATAGGGCTGGCCAGAACCATACATTAAAGGTATATACGGTGTACATACGGTTTTTTTAGCAGGAAAATCACCATACATACGGTCATATACGGTGCAGATATATGGTTCTGGCCAACCCTACATACAGCCGATGCACTGCGGTCAGTGCGAGCATGGACCAAACATTCCTTGCATGCACTCCGTTTTACACAAAAAGCTAGGCACTCGATTCCAACGTGGCCCATGTCCTTCTCTGCTACATGTCCACCTACGCTTGCTGCTTGGTGCCCAGCGCGTCACCTAAACGGCACTGTCACTGTCATTGTCGCTTTCTCCGTCACATGCTGCATTGTCGCCTCCAATTGGTGTCGCTTTGTGCCCAACGTGCCACCTACATCACTGTCACTGCCACCATCACCATCACTTGCTGCACTGTCGCCTCCGATTGGTGTCGCTTTGTGCCCAACGTGCCACCTACATCACTGTCACTGCCACCATCACCATCACTTGCTGCACTGTCGCCTCCGATTGGTGTCGCTTTGTGCCCAACGTGCCACCTACAGCACTGTCACGGTCACCATCACTTGCTGCACTGCCACCTGCAGCTTGCTACTTGGTGCCCAACGAGTCACCTCTCAAGTCCTTCACTCCTACCGCTGCCCTGCTGGTGGTGTCAGCAAATCTTCGCTCACCCTCCCAGGTGCTGGTGCGCGAGCGCTTGTGTACGAATGTGTGTGTATGTTTGTATGAGCAGATGTGTAGCTCAATCTTGACATTGTGCCCCTCGGAACCCATTACTGGAAGGTAGGCGCTCACATGCTTGGCAAAGACGTAAGGCCACTTGCGTTCCTACCACAAATGTTTTCTAAGTTGTACGTAGCAGCACAACCCTGCCCTGTCTACCTTCTTTCGCTCTCCTCTCATGTAACGAGGTTTCACTGTCGTAATCATTAAAGTCCAAAGCAAGTTTGCACGTTAAAACAGCTGCACCTCGGTGTAGGAGGTTCGAACAGACAGGATTGGCTAGAACGTTTTCACACTGATGCATGACGACATTGAAGATGTTACTTTTAAATGTACGGCTGTCCTTAACAGCTGTGGCCAACTCTGCATTTGTACATACAACTTACAAACAGTTGTTACGGGTGTCACGGGTTTCACGGCTGAAATGATTTGAAATAAATTGGGAAAACTGCTTTGTATATTTCGGTTCTGGCCAGCTCTACCCATATAATGCACACCCTCGCTGGCAAGCACCAGACTCACAGCAATGATTTGCATCTTGTCTTTCCTCAGCTTTAACAGGGTGTGCCAAGCAGCACAGTTAGCCCATTCTTTACAGGTTGCATATTTTTGATTTCAAAAAGCAGGAGGGATTTAAAAAATAGGCATGAAGGGATTCTGTAAGGCAAATAGGTATGGAGGGAGCGCACAGCTTACCTCTTGTTGCAATTTCCTTTCATCCCACTGCAGCCAAGCCAAGCAAGAAGGGCAAACCAGGGAAAGGCGGCACAGTGCCAACCTCCCCAGATGTAGCAGCCCCCACTGCACAGCGACAGGTGTGAATTCGTGTGAGAGCATACGTGTGTGCAAGGGTATGTGTGTGTGTTGCGTGGTTAGACTGCCTGTCCTGAAATTGACTTTGGCTGAGTACCCTCAACAGCTAGAATTCTGAAAACACTGTGCTTGCACTAGATGCTGGACATTGAGATGCTTCCTCACTACAATATCCAACACATTTCGTGCATGCATCCATTCTCATCCTGCTGCTTCCATGCATGCCTGTGGGTCACTACCTAGGGCTATGGGTCACTACCCAGTTTTCCTCTGTAAATTTATTGGTAAGGAAAGCAGGGAAACGGGGGGAGGGGCAGCAAACATAAGCACCTGGCGTCCCACACGTGACTTCAGTCTTTCCTGCCTAACTTTTCAGTTGTGCACTTATTGATAATAGAAATAGGTCCCATTGAATGCTTTGATGTAAGATAGGTGATATAAAACGCCCTAATTGCATGCTAGCTGACCTGCAGACGGGCCTGCTTATGTACGCTGTGCGTGCGGAGCTTGCACTTGCTAAGAATGATACGTATTCCACCAGAAACTTTGATTCAGAACAAACTGATTAAACTGCATACTTGCTGACCTGCAGGTGGTCCTGATTATGGATGCTGTGCGTGCGGAGCTTGCACTTGCTAAGAATGATACGTATTCCACCAGAAACTTTGATTCAGAACAAACTGATTAAACTGCATACTTGCTGACCTGCAGGTGGTCCTGATTATGGATGCTGTGCGTGTGGAGCTTGCACTTGCTAAGAATGAGACGTATTCCACCAGAAACTTTGATTCAGAACAAACTGATTAAACTGCATACTTGCTGACCTGCAGGTGGGCTGATTATGGACGCTGTGCGTGCAGAGCTTGCACTTACTATGATACGTATTTCACCAGAAACTTTGATTCAGAACAAACTGATTAAACTGCATACTTGCTGACCTGCAGGCGGGCCTGATTATGGACGCTGTGCGTGCAGAACTCCTTGGTGCCATGTGCTTGGGCATGGTGCGCTTGCAGCTTGCCCTCAAAGTGGCAGGTAGGGACGTGTTGCTATAGGACCTCTGTGTGTATCTGCGCATGTACGTGTGTGTGCGTGTGCGTGTGTCTGTGTGTGCATGTGCATGTGCACATGTTTGTAAGTAGGGTGAGGGGTACTCAAAACTTTTGGGAGGGTGGAAAGGGTCAGGGCGGGAATGGGTGTCAGCACGGTTCCATCTTGATGCCTTGGGATTGATGTGATTATGAAGGAAAAGTGTTTGCCGCTTTGGCTGCCTTGTTCTGATCAGTGAAAAACGATTATATTGATCTGAAAAAAGCGACTAAATTGATCGATAAAAGGCAATTATATTAACAAAAGTACGCAGGTCAGCTACCAACCACCTTTATTCACCGAACATCTTCTCGCTGCTGTAATTTGGATACTTTTGCGCCACCACCTTAGCTAGTCATATTGCGAATAGTTTTGCATCAACACCTTATCTAATACTTTTGCGCTATTACCTTCGCTAGTCATATTGTTGTATTGTTATTTCAAATCTGCAAACCCTCAGCAACATACCTTACAGAGGTTGCCATTATGCCCGGCAGTGGGTACCAAACTCAAGCTACGTCTTTTTCGTGTTATGCAGGTGTCGTCCCAGATCCAGTGCTCACATTCAACACACAGCAAGAGCGCTTTGATCAAAGGTTTGCAGCCTTCCACACCCTACCCCTTGTCCGTCCGGAGCCCATGGGATATGGTGAGAGAAAGCATGGCTTGTTGTCTACTGATGTCACTTTTAGGGTCGGCCAGAACGCATATTATTTGCACCGTGTATGATTGAACATATGGTGATTTCCCTGCTAAAATACCTTTAGATACACCGTATATAAGTATATGGTACTGGCCAATTCCTATATATTAGTGAAAGCATTCCCCTCGTCAATAAAGAAAAGAGGCGTAAAGAAAACTCGAACCGGAAAAAGGAGCTTCTTGCCTGTCCTGGACGCTTATCTGTATTTAAGCTAGAGACTGCCACTGAGGGGTTTGTTGGACCAATTAGAATCTCATCACGATTGGACCATCGAGGATTGGACCATCGATTGGACCATCGATTGGACCATCGATTGGACCATCGATTGGACCATAAGTTGAACCATTAATTGGACCATCGATTGGACCATCAATTGGACCATCGATTGGACCATCAATTAGACCATCGATTGGACCATCAATTGGACCATCGATTGGACCATCAATTGGACCATCGATTGGACCATTGAGGACCATCCAGAATGTCATCACGTGCGCCTGAATGACACTGTGAGTTTACTTGAGCTGAAGTGCACCATTTCTGTGCTCCACGCAGGCCAGTACTTGGAAGCTGTCGGCTCGGCTGACAAAATGCCCCCTGAGCACCTGCTGGCTTTGGCCATGGAGTCCTTTGCCATGGTAGGTGGTGCAGATGTCCTGTGCTTAGGTGTGCATGCTTGTGCGCGTAGGTGTGCTTAGGTAGGTGTTTGTGCAGGCTTCTGTACATACGTGGATGCCTATATCAGCATATTTGCGGTACAGTGGCCATTCCAGTGACATTACAGATCCATACGCAGTAACATCGCAAGCACTGCAACGCCTTGCAGTGTGCATTGTATGTTTTGGTCATAGCGTCAGCACTTTAGCTTGCATATTGGAAGGTCATGGCGTTGCCCAATAATTTATCGTGGTAGGTTGATGGAACACAGTTAGGCCACATGCAGCACGTGGGAAGCATCAAAGTGCATGTATAAATCATGCAAAATGGTTGAGTAGGATCGCTATCTCGTTTTTGCTGCTTGTGACCAAGACGCCGATGCTGGGAGCCTCATCTCCCCTTTTGCCCTTTCAAGTGGCTCTCATTACATTCCGCATTTTCTGATACATTCTACCTCTCCTGTTTGCACCTTAACACCAAATGGCAGCCTTCAATCGAATGGTTTTCCTTAAACTTCCTGCACCTGCTCTCATCTGTGTTACCCCAACCACCCGTCTTTAAATCTTGCAGTTTCATATCAGGCCTTCCATACTTGGCAAGGTCAAGCAAAGGACAGCCTAAAAGTGTCCTGGACATCTTGATTGCGCTGTTCATTAAACAAGTCCTGGCAGAAGCTTGTGTATTAGTTCCAGAATGCCAACCCTTGCTTCAGCTGTGTGATTCCTCTGTACTTCCTCCAAGGAACTTACCATCCACACACCCTGACATGCAATCCCCTGTGCCGCAAATGTCTCCATCTGTCCTCCGTCCACACACAGGTACGGCGATCTCACTCCCAGATCATGGCCCAGCTGGCATCTGCCCACCCCCAGATGTCATCAGCCGTGCCCCAGCACCATGTGACCGAGCACACTGCCTTAGATCGTGTTGCTGCTGCCAATACCCTTGCTGCCACCGTCCTCATAAGGTTGGTTGACCAGCTTTCTCACAGACCAACAAGATAAGCCAGAGTCGTATCGTGTCATTGCTAATGTATTTAGAGCGTAGGTCCGTTTTCGCATCTAAAAAGGTGTTATAGCTCATGCATGTATGCATGCAGCCTTGCATCGTGTCGCTGCTGCCACTGCTCATGTGAGCTTTGTGAGCTTCAGCATTGTCACAAAAATAATTTTGGCCCGCTTTTGCAAATATACAAGGTGCTTACACTCAACATGCGCATCTACAACAAATATCTGGATCAATTGTGTTAGGCCTGAGATGTGTGTATAGGCAGGATATTATCGTAATACAGGAAGATATGCTTCTAGTCAAACTGCGTAGGTGCCCCATCCCTGTAAACCCCGCTTTGTGTACGTTCGTTTCATGCTGGCACTTACTTTTAAGTCTGATCATTTGCAGGTCCTCGTCAAGTGCTGAAGCTATGTTGCCTGCTTTGCTTTCTGCCTGATCAAACTCCCGTAACCTTTGCCTCCCGTAACCTCACATTTCAACAGTGATTACATGCGCAGCCTAGCAGTCGCACTTTTTGACTGACGGCTTAACCTGTAACCATTGTATCCAGCTCACACACACAGCGCACACACACATGCTTCAGGGCCTTGTCTAATGCTGCCACATCTAATGAAGACCAGAAGCAGCCAAAGCCCAAGCTTGGTGTGTGCGTTACGTACGGCTGGTCATCTCACCCTTTTTTTCCCATACTTGGTGTCAAAAGCCAAAAATGACGCGCCTTGAATTTCCTGAGGATGTGAACAGTTCCATTTTTAGTGCCTGACAGCGCGGAGTTGTATTGCAGTATACGAACCTAAATGGACTTTGCCGACAGACACTTTCACGGCTGCACTGCCCATTACAACAAAACTTCCCAGACATCAAAGCCGTCCAGATGGTGTGTTAATCATGCCCGTTGAAGGAAGAGGCAGGTATTTGGACCCCAAACATCTTGAGAAAAAATACTACTCAGACATAAACTCGAACAAGGTTTACAAGGTTTACAAAAAAGGGCCTTCAGTAAGAATTGCGACTGCTGGCCTGCTCATAAAAAGCGATTAGTTCATGGAGAAGAAATAAAGCTGTTATTGTTTTGGCTTTTTAAAAAAGTACACACATCGTGGGCTCCTGTTATGGGGGTAACAGAGATGTATATTTTCTGCGGAGAGAAATCACGTGGGGTTTGGAAAAGAACATGCTGCTCATCTTGGACATCATCAGTGTCACACAGGTCACAGATGGTGGAATTACTTTGATTCCGTGTCGCTGTCTCAAAACGTAGGGTGTGAACACGAAATGAAATTTAGTGTGAATGAACGACATCACGAGGCAGGTTGAGAAACATGTATGGAAAGGATGTCAGGCGAATGAGTGGCCAGAGCCCTTTTTGTAGGAAGAGCACACCATTGGTGATAAGTAGAGCGTTTGCTGTTGTGTTCTCTCGGATGCGTGTCAGAATACGGTGTCCAGTACTCCAAAGGTCTCTCCCTGAGGTCTACAACAAAACGGCTGAGATCAATGGGCTCACAAATTTGCAGCTTCTGTTTGATGATAAACGATTGTGTCAGACCATCCATGGCAGAAAGAATTCGGGTTGACCAGCAATCATTGGAACGTGTGCTCTGCTGCATGTCAGCATGTAAGACCTTTTTCATTGTGTAGCTGTTGGATTTAGTCAAAGAAATGTACAGCCGCATTGCCACGCAAAACCAAATGTACCGTAGAGGTTTCAATCCACACTCGCGCGTGACACACCATGAAGGCTTTTTTCTCTGACCCCCTACATCCTTTTCAACACTGCCAACAGCCATTCCTGTAGGGGACTGTCCATCTCTTTGCCTTGTTGTAAGTAAGGAGTGGCCCAAATCTGACTCGCATACATACCAGCAGGAATTGCGTAAGTCTTGAGAAGCCATATGTGCACGTGCAACCTGTTAGAAGGTTATGTTTCTGAACAAACTCTTTTGACTCTGAACGTGCCTGCCGTGAATGGGTGAACCGTTGCGTCAGCCGCGGTTCAGATTGATCTGCTTGTCGCGCACCATGCCCAAATATTTGAATGAGTCTGTGTAGGGGAGCAGTACACCGTCAAAGCACAGAGGAGGCAGATTTTCAGAGGTAGAGATGAGGCACATTACCATTGACTTCTGTGTGTTGACAGTGAGAGACTTCCTTTCAACGAAAACCCTCAGCTTGTTTAGCATGGTTTGCAAATCCGCATGTTCATTGGAAGGGAGGGAAAGGTCATCAGCAAACAGCATGTTTTTCAGTTTCTGATTCATCCCCATCCACTAGCGTGTTTGCATCAGCATCATACAAGTTTTTGAGGATGGACAGGATGTGGATGGGCATTTGGTTCTTACGGAGGTGGTCCCACAGTTTGCTTCTGGGAATGGAGTCATATGCTTGTTTGACATTTAATGAAGGCTGTGTACAGCCGAGATGAGCCCCTCTGCATCTTATCTGCTGCATCTTTGAAGTGTCGCAGGATAAACAGCAGGTGCAGCGTGCTTCTGCCAGGATAAAACCAAATTGTGTGTCCGGGATCTTGTTGTGGGTACATACGTCCTGGACCAAGGAACGTAGCAAATTGGCATAATGTCTGTACAGTGTCCCACTCACCGCAATCATTCTTAAATTCTCTGGGATTGTCAGGGAAGCATAACTAACCGACGATCTCAAATTCTATAATTTCTTGACAGATTGTATAGTTCATATGGATGCTGGCAGCACTATCGTTTTGCCCAACAAAACCTTCAAACTCCCGAGCACGCTAGTAATAGGACATTACCCACTTA
>Ga0307948_1001723_pt1 | contig 15632 bp, 21 predicted proteins | sample OrgLakmetagen280_FD_201824 | JGI IMG/M metagenome (GOLD analysis project Ga0307948, IMG submission 201824) | Saline water microbial communities from Organic Lake, Antarctica - #280 | ecosystem: Environmental > Aquatic > Non-marine Saline and Alkaline > Saline | place: Antarctica: Organic Lake...
CCAACTCACACATTAAGATCACTTGTATTCCTTAACAGACACCTTGTGTGCCTGCAGATCACACGTCAGTGCTGTAATGAACCTCAATGTTGGTGCATCCTTGCATTCAAAAGCACTTCAGTGGTGGCTGTTGGCCAAAGCACAAGCATATTACAAGAACCCATCGTGATGCAGAACTGAACATTTTCCTAGCAATTTAGGAACTGTGGTGCGTGTGTATGCTTTTAGCACGAGGGAGACATGACCAAGTCTTTAAATGTTTTTGAATATGTGCGTAGGTTACACGTGAGCGCCGCGACCAAGCCAAGCACCTTGCATATGGCCTGCTGTATGGTATGGGTGCCAGGGCAGTGTCTGAGGCCCTAGACCTGCCTGACGTGCGCACGGCTGCGGAGTGGCAGGAATCCTTTCTGAACTCCATGCCGGGGGTGCAGGCCTGGGTCAAGAGGTATGTTGGGGGGCGGCGTGGATGAAAAAGGTTCGACAAAAATCCAATGGTTAGGAATAAGGATTAAAACCTTAAATTCAGGAATAAACAAGCACGAGTGTATTTAAGGGAGGGGGTGGGTATTTAGAAAGCTGTCCAGGCGTCTGACTGCAGCAGCAGCCTTCTTAGGTCTTCATTTTGGTCAAGTCCACATGATAACCAGGAGATGAAAAAGAATTGCTGTGCTCAATGGTGCAATACAAAACGACGTATGAATGACACCTAAACGGTAAGTTCTGCCTGCATGCTTTATGCTCCACGGCTTAAACACACAACACGGATCAGTGGACGCAAAACTCTATGAAGTTCTGGATGAATGAGCACATCATCACATGGATCAATGTAGCCCCACCTTGCACGCGCAGGGTCAAGGAGGAGTGCAAGCAGACGGAGTGTGTGAAGACTATCGCAGGAAGGCGGCGGAACTTCCCCAGCATCAACAGCAAGAATCATGAGGTGGGTGGGCTTGCTGTAATCTTTGCAGCTGCAGGAATTTAAGTATCACTGGTCCTTGTGTCCTCCATCGTAATGCGCCAGCTCTTTGTTTCTTTGTATACACTCTTTTTCTGACACGCTTAGTGGCACAGCTCTGACCAGATTGTCCAGCGTTGGTTTGCTTGTCCAGCTGCGCATTACATGTTTTCCTGCAAGCATTTGCCAAGGAACTGCAAGGGTCTGCTCTGGTGTTGCAGCTGTAATGAGCAGAGCAGGTTGTTGCCTATCGACCTTCCAGCGAGACATGCCAGCTGCTTTTTTCTCTTACACGTATTAGAACTCAGGGTGCTTATAAGCACTGCTCTGGCCATGTCTCCAGCAATTATTTGGATGGTTCCTGGGTTTGCCTGTTATGTTTGACCGTAGAGCTGTGTGTCTCTTCTGGCTTCAATCGTAATGCACTATGGTCCCACAAATCACAATATTATTGGGTGGTTATTCATCTTGTTGTTTAGCGCCACTGTAGTATAAATGCATAAATTGCTGATACTTCTTCACCTTCTAGTTCTCAGCAGTTTATGCTACGATGCTAGATAATGGTTCACGCAGACCAACTCGGCTACTGTTTCTGGATATAACTCATCTCAATTCATTAAATCTAGCGCAACCTAAAAGTTGTTGCACACACTGCAGGCAAGGGGGTCGTCCGAACGTGCAGCTGTGAATACCGTGGCGCAAGGTGTGCTACTGCTGGCTGTAATGCTAAGACATAATAAGAAACAAGCTGTCAACAATGCGCAAGAGACTTGCCCTGCCTCCACCACCTGTTGTAGGCAATGTAACGTCAAGAATGTCGCAGACCCTGTAGGTACCATTGCTCAGGTTCTAGAACATGCTTGCTTATGATCAACAGACAACTACAGCTTCATCCTTTCTACCGACCATAGTAGACGCTGTTCTGACCATAGTAGACAAGTAGCAGATGGAGGATTAATAGTGAGAGCACTCTTTGCGTGCCATGCCTTAAATTAACCACAGGCTCAGCCGCAGACATGATGAAGACTGCAATGGTGCGGCTGCATTCCATTTTGGACTCGCCTCAATACTACGGCTCGGCAAACTTGGTGCTCATGGTGTGTTACGCTCTTTCCCTTGGACCTGTACTGTGAGTTGCTTCAGCCAACATGCTTCGTGTTGGCAGGCTTGCCTGGTTTTTTGCTTAATTTGAAGAGGCTGGGAGTTAAAAAGGAATACAGCGTAGTATGTTTGAAAGTACTTGCTTAGTTCGAAGAGACTGGGAGCAATAAAGGAATCTACGGCATGATATGCATAGATAATTGCTCTTGCACTAATGCAGGGTAAAAAACACAACAACTTTTGACCAGTAGTCTCATTGTGTACGTACAAGCAGGTCAAATGCCCAGCAGCCTTGCCCAGACTTCTATTCAATACATCTGCTGGGTCATTCTGCATACCACATCCGTAATTTGCCCCACAGGTCCACGATGAGCTGGTGTATGAGGTTCGTCAAGACCGCATTGCTGAGGTTGCTTCAATTGTCAAGCTGGAGATGGAGCGTGCAATTCAACTGCGTGTGCCGACTCCGGTAAAACTGAGTGTGGGCAAGAGCTGGGGAACGCTGGACGTTGTGACGCTGGAGAGTCTTTGTGCTGGTGTTGTTGAGTTTAGATAGGTAGAAAGCTCCTGCGCCCCGAGTAAATAAAGGGTGGTTGCAGGCAGTTATTTAGCGCGCTAGTGAGGTGCCTAATGCACAGTTAGGTCTAGTCACCTAGGAAGCTTAAAAGCTGAATTAAATTTACAGATAATTATTTGGGATGCACAACGCAAGTAATATCACCTGTATATAAAATATTGGCAAAAAGGTAAGGCTTGGCACTATAATTGTTGTTTTTCCTTAGTTTATGTTACAGTCCTTCTGAACCTCTTCCTTTTGTTGCGTTTAACTGGCAAGGCTCGCATTAATGTGGCCTTCTTTTTTCATCATGCTGGCTATGTTGTGTTTCTGTTGTCCAGCCGTTTTTCTTCGCCTCACATTAAAAAAAGCTAGCAGGGCCACATTCTTGCTTTTATTTTTTCATAGAAAAGATGTTTTGTAAAAAAACTGTTGTTGGGTCTGGTGCTGCCTCAAGAGATCCCTGTGGAGTTTTTGCCACCGGCGGCCAGTACGTGATCAAACAAGCAAAGCAAGCACGTCCTCTCATTTTCAGATGCTACTCTCGTACATTTTGTATCATGGATTAAAGTAGAGTGGTATAGGGAGCATCTGAACCATCTTCGTATGTTTCTTTTTCGCAAGTTGTTTCTTTTGATTTTGAGGGGAGATATCAAACTGCCAACTACGCTAAAAAAGTGGAAAGTAACACAAAGGCAGCGAAAGAGGTGGGATTTTCTATCACGCCCAATTGGTGACAGTGACGATTCGTTGCTTGCTGTGCTGAGTCTTGTGCTGTGACAGTTGTTTGCTGCAACATCTTTTCCCCCCCTTGGAGCAATTTTGTGCACTGTCTGGACACAGCTTCATGTTCAATCCAAAAAGTCACTGCCGCATTACGCAGGACATATAGTATTCAGGCACGTGCCAAAGTTGGAAATTACAAGTCTGCAATGTATAGGGATCGAAGTGACTGGTGGACCGCTAAAAAAAAGAAAGAAACAAGTGACCAGGAGGTGTTAAATACGTTACAGCCTTATTTTTATAGCTCTGCATCATGATGATGTCGTCATTTTTGTCTCAAATAAAAACTACGCAAGCTGTCAAGCCCAAGCAGTGGCAGAGACCAATCGTGTGACGGAGCAGTTGAATTGGCCAATGGTTGACAGTTGAGAGTTTCTTTATGTCTTGTTCAATAAGCTGGATGGCCAGTCTTATTGATAACCTTTATCTTCTGGATTTGATAGTTTTGGTAATTGATTGACAACATGTGAACTTTAAGAGGTACCATTAGAGGGGATCCTCAAGAGACCCTGTGCCGTGTAAGGTCTCCAATTCTATTTGTTCGTTCGTTTAGCGATGTTAATATGTAACCACATTGAGGCCGAGAGGTCCGTCTGAGTCATGGGTCCCAGCTCCGGGAAGGAGCAGCAGTGTGGCAGCCACGCAAAGCTGAGTAGACACAGATACATGTGTGCAAAGATCGCAATATCAGTAGATGTGCTGAGTCTTATACTTTGCAGTGACCGTAATTTGATCTGACAGGTTTGATCTGAAACCGTCTCCTGATATATGACAGTTGATAATAGTGCTGGAAAGGGCATGTCAGCCGAGGGCATGTCTGCTGAGGGCATGTCAGCTGAGGGCATGTCTGCAGATTCGAACGAGTTTGGCAGCGTAATTAACAGAATGAACTTGTTGAAGCGAGTTTGTAACTCTTTGAAAATTAAGACACAGCTACTTAAAAGGCTCCAGCGGGTGATTGCTGTAGATGGTGTGACCCACTCCCAAAGGGATGGTGTGGGGGGTAACGGAGGCTCCTTGAAGGATGGAGCAGAGGCCTTTGTGTTGTTCCTGCGCGGTGCTCAGCTGGTTCTGCGGTCCAGTGTCCTCACAGTACTTGATCTTGATGAGGTAAATGTGACGTTGGAGAATACTGAGACCTTTGGGTCGGTGCTGTCTGGAAAAGGTGGATCTGCTGGTGGCGGCTGGCGAACCACAAATATCACAACTTTAAAAATCTGGAACACAGCATATTGTGCGATGCCAGCAATTAGTGACCGCAGCAACTGCACACTCATCGGTCCAATTGTGCGTGCGTGCGTGTGTATGACCATGCACTACTCATTGTGTGGAAGGGGTCCAGGTTAGAACGCATGGTGCCTTTAAACATCACTGGCTCTGTGGAATGATGGCTTTGCGGGAGCGCATCTTCATGTACATGTGTATACATATGCATGTGTGCTTTGTATGTACACATGTGTGTGCTTGAGTGTATGTAGTGTGTGTCTGTCTGTGTGTGTATGTGTGTCTGTTTGTCTGTGTGTGTGTGTGTGTGTGTGTGTGTGTGTGTGTGTGTGTGTGTGTGTGTGTGTGTGTGAATGTGTGTGTGTAAGCGCGCGCGTGCGTTTGTGAGTGTATGTGTGTGCATGCGCATGTGTGCATGCATGTAGTGCGTGTACGTACGCACACGTAAAAATGTGTCGGCGCATACGCTGTGCGTGCCTGCGCAAACACTTGTGCTTGCTGTTCTTGCATGTGACAAAATTTTGGCAAGTACAAGACACAAGTGTGCAGCACACAACATGGTTAAAAACAAACACAGGAAAGCAAACGCCGCCAACAGCTCAGTTGTTTTTGGGGGCCATAGATACCCTGCCCTCTTTGAATCTGCCTTTTTTTAAAGCTCAATCCGCCCTCCCTTTCATTCCTCCCCTCCCTCCTTCTCTCTAGCACTAGGTGGTGAGTGCCTCATCATATGCACAGTACTCAGTGCCAAGTCGAGCTGACGTGCAACCTGCAGCCTGTCGACACATGCAATAGCAGTCGAATTCAAGGGCGGCATGAGGGCTTGAGAGAGGAGAGAGGCAGGGCAGCAGCTTCCCGGCAGCTGCAAGCTGCTGGCTCCCCCCTCTTCCTCTACAGCCCCCACAAGAAAGCTGCATCTCTCTCATGTCACGGGCAACTCATAAAGATCACGAGCAGAGCAGCTGCATGGCAGGCAGAAAGAGAGAAAGAGAAAAGCATGAGCGCAAAAACAAAAGGCAGCTGTCAGCTTGCATACATGCTCACACAAACTCATTTTCTCCCTTTCCTCCTTACTCTCCTCCTGCTTGCAGGTCGGCTGCAACTTTCTTCCTGCCACAGTGCCTACTTCTCACGCTAAAGGAGGCCAAGTGAGTGCCAAGTGAGTGAGTGAGAGTGCAAAGATGGACTGATAACAGCTGTCTGTGTACATTTGATTTCTGTGCAATTCGCAGGCCCTTCCCCATTCCGAAAGGACCCTGCTCTCTTGCACAAAATGAAGCCCATTGCTGTGCGCAAAGGAAAGGATATGTTGAAAATGTTGCTTGCAAGAAGGCAAAAGAAGGCGTGTGTCAACAAGCTTGCTTCATTTCTGCGATGCAGACCGCAGATATTAGCAGCTGCAACCTGACAGCTGGCATATAGTTTTGAATTTGTGTGGCATTTTCTGTTCATGAACAGAGGAATGAACATGCATTACAGTGTGAGTGTGAGCAACATAGATCGTAGGCGGTGGCTGGATCTGACGGTGAAAAGTCACTCATCCCTCACACCTAACCTAACAATAAATGGCCCCACTTCAATTGTATATTTCACGCACGCACGCACGCACGCATGCACACACGCAATGGACAACAGCAGCGACTGGGTATGAGTGTAAATATCACATTCCCTAAAATTTGCCTCTGTTCCTCCTCATCAGAACACATAACCATCTTCACAACAAGCTTGCAAAAAATGCCGCCACCATTGCTATATAGCACACACTCTTGTGTTGGCATACACACACCTAATCGCAGGACGCCAAAAGACAGTTATCCTGCTAAACGTAATACGGCTGGCATGCTGACCAAGGTTGCCAAGCACAACAAAAGCAGTGAAGGAGTTATCAATGACCCATGGTTCATCCACCCTGTCAGCCCCTGCACCATAATACGTGTTGACGGTAGCACTGACAGGAGAAAATTGTCTGTAAGGACTGCAGTGGCAGCAGCAAATAATTTAAGAGACTCAGAGTTGACCCTGCCAGCCACTACAAGTCCAACAAGACTGGCAAGCTGCTTGTAGATGTTGATTACTTGTAGGGTTGGCCAACTATAATTATACGATGCAAATACTGTGTTTTTGGCAGGGAAACTACCAAATATACGGTGTAAATATACAGTTCTGGCCAACCCTAATAGCTTGCCTTGACTTCGTGTGCTTTCTCCGCAAAAATAGTATAGAACCAGCAAACCAGTGTCCCCTCCCCCCTAAAAATTAATAACCACATAGGTATTTTGCAAACCTCTTCTAAATGCAGGCCACGTGCAACGCCATGCAGCAGCAAAGTGCCCAGCCATCAGGCCCCTCCGAAATGTCTATGCGTGAGTGTGAATGATGCAATTCTGTGCACCTGCCTAAATTTTGTGCGTAGACCTTTTTTCCAGATCTCAAGTCTGGACACTCAAATTTGTAGGGGGTGTTTGTAACCTGTACCAGATCTCTCAGGCCTGCTTCCCTTCCCTTCATATTTGCAACTTCACATAATATGACCTGAAAACAATTCCAACTGCCTTACACCCGCTCAGCTGCATCGTCAAGGCACGCCAGCCCTGCCTGCTATGCGCCCAATCAAGGCCATATAATGGCGTTTGACAGGACTTCAAACATCTCTGCACACAACCAGTACGACATAAAGCTCAAGGTGAGGGTGCGTGCAGAGGCCCTTGACACTTCTGCCCTATTTAACCAGTTACAAGCAATTCAGCAGCCGTGCATTCTTTTTCATGCGGCAACAGCCAGTAAGTAACTACCCAAACTTGAGTGTGCTGTAAGCACCATTGTCGCACAAAGTACTGTTCTAAGATCAAACAAGATAACTATACATCTTCTCACCCCACTGCTCTATTCTGCAGGATGAGGCATGGTGGTGGGCGTCAATAATTTCTGCTCAGACTCAACTTGCAACAAGGGCCGCACAAAGCAGGACCTACGCACGGTAAGATTTTTCCATTCGTGGGGAGGGAGGAGGGAGAAAGGGGGAAAAAGAAAAAGGGAAAGCAAGCAAAAGGTCTGCAGTTTTTTCAAGTGGAGTAAGATGTGACGATGTGGATGAGAACAGTGCTTCCGTCAACACGTACGATGGTGCGGGGGTTGACAGGATGGATGAACCACGGGTCAGTGATGACTCCTTCACTGCTTCTATTGTGCTTGGCGACCTTGGCCAGCATGCCGGCCGGGTTTAGTTTAGCAGTATAACTGTCCTTCGACGTCCTGCAATTTGGTTGTGTGTATGCCAACACAAGAGAGTGAGTTTCATAGCAATGGTGACGGCACTACTTGCAAGCTTGTTGTGAAGATGGTTATGTTTTATGATGAGGAGGAACAGAGGCAGTTGTCCTAGATAATGTGCAAATTACACTCATACCCAGTCGCTGCCGTTGTCCAATGCGTGCGTGCGTGCGTGCTCGCGTGCGTAAAAATCTACAATTTATGTCGGGCCATTCATTGGTAAGTAAGGTGTGAGGGATGAGTGATCTTTTCCCGTCAGATCCAGCCGTCGCCTACAACCTGTGTTGCTCACACTCAAACTGTGTTGCGTATTCATTCCTCTGCTCATGTACAGAAATGGAACACATTTAAACATGGATGCTAGCTGTCAGGCTGCTGCTGCTATACGGACTGCATTGCAAAAATGAAGCAGCTTGTTGGCGCACGCCTTCTCTTGTCATGCAAGTCCCTGGTGCAGCACACCATCCTGTGTGTATTTGCAGGACGCACAACCATCACCATTGCGCACCGCTTAGACACTCTTATCTATTCAGATAAAGTGTTGGCGATGGCCGGTGGTGTGCTGAAGGTGAATGATTACCCCTGTGGGTGAGTAGGAGTTTGCGAGCGGGTACAACAATGTACGCATGACAAGTATGTTGCTGACGTGGTCTAAGCAAATGTGTCCAAATTTTGCTGATAGAGGATGTTTTGCAAACAAACATAAAAACATACTGACAGGCACACACACATTCACACATACACATAAGCACACGCACACAAACACACATACACAGGAGTGCGGCTCTCCAGAGGCCTTGCTTAAATGTGCCTATTATCTGCTCCCATCTCCGCGAACACAAAAAAGCAACAGACTAGCAATGAAGGGGGGTGGGTTTTTAGGAGTGGCAGGGGGAAACTGAGGGAGCGAGACTGGGAGCACTGCCAGCCATTGGACGATCCACCTTAGCCATCATTCCACAGGAGCTATAGCAGGAGTGCATCTGCTTGTATATGTGTTACACATACACACGTAACCGCTATACCAACTCACCCCCAATTCTGGTGGGGAGCCTCCTCGCCTTCCGGCCCCTTGGCTGCCATGCGCCTCAACGCGACACTGGACTGGGGTCCAGTGTCATCCACTTGCTTGTTGAATATGCTCCATGGCACATTCAGCAAGGCCTCTGGTAAGCCACACTCTTTTGTATGTGCGTTTATGTGCGTGTGCTTAAGTGTATGTGTGGATGTGTGTGTGCCTGTATATTTGTATGTTAGTATGCATAACATCCTCTATCAGCAAAAGTTGGACACATTAGCTCAGACCACATCAGCAACATACTTGTCACGCCTACATTATTGTACCCGCTCGCAAAATACTACTCACCCACCGGGGGTAATCACTCACCTTTAGCACTCTGCCTGCCATCGCCAGCACAATGTCAGAAAATTATGATGGTGTCCAGTCGATGTGCAATGGTGATGGTTGTGCGTCCTGCAAATACACACCAGGGACGGTGTGTATTTGCGTGACGCACCACCATGATCATTATACGCTGCTAAACTTGTCCATTCCAGCCCCTTCCAGTATCATCATCAATCTTCACCTGGAGCTGGTATTTGCCAAGCCCGGCCTGTAACCCTCTTGTCACCCCTTGGTACTTTTTCATGTGGGGAAGAGCCTCTAAAAACTTTAAATTTACTCGGCACCAAAGTGGCTCCTTTTCCTGACTAGTGTGCAAAGGTTGGTTTTATAGTGACCGCTTGCAGGTCCCCCCCCCCCTAGCAGCGTTAAGCCACCAGCAGCAACAATCACAGTAATGGCCCCTTCCTATGCCAGGTAATGATGCCACTCTTTCCACCCTACTTTTCGACAAAAACAGGTTTACCTTCAGCCGTCCAGATGCAGTACTGGTTGCTCCCATCTCCTCGAACACAGAAAAGCAAAAGACTAGCAATATAGAGGGGGTGGGTTCTTAGGAGTGACAGGGGGAAACTGAGGGAGCGAGACTGGGAGCACCGCCAGCCATTGGAAGATCCACCTTCCCCAGACAGCACCGACCCAAAAGGCTCAGCATACTGACATCCACCTCATTGAGATCAAGTTCTGTGAGGACACTAGGCCTCAAAACCAGCTGAGCGCCACGCAGGAACAGCACAAAGGCCTCTGCACCATCCTTCAAGGAGCCTCCGTTGCCCTCCACACCATTCTTTTGGGAGTAGGTGGCACCAGCTCCAACAATCACACACTGGAGCCTTTTGGATCTTAACTCCCCCAAAGAGCTGCGAAACTCGCTTCCAAGCTTCCATGTACATTTTGGTAACTACACTGCCAAAATTGTCCGTATACTTTCCAGTACTAGTACCACCTCTCATCAGGAGCCGGTTTCAGGTCAAGCCTGCAACCCTCCTGATCCCCGTTAATTGTTTTTCTTTTCCTGTGAGTTTTACGTACACGGTACCAAAGTGGCTCCTTATCCTTAATAATGTGGGGAGTGGTCTTAACTGCCTGTGTAGTTTTTTCTTGTTCCTGTTTTATTTTAGCCCCACACGTATTTGGTGCTTTATAAGGTTTTAAAAAACAAGACCTTTGTCCATTCCTACTTGAGGATACTCAAGTACGTTTGATGTCACGCAAATAGACTATTTACCCAAAAAGAGTCTTTTTCAGGCTTCATCTTGGCCAATTGTTAAGCAACAAAGCTGATGCCATTCTTTTGCGTATCCTTCAACACACAAACACGTTTCATGGCAATTCAGCCATTGGCTGAGGTGGATGAAACCTGCAAAATGTAACACACCAATGATAAATCAAGACTTCAGGGCTCAAGCGAATCTTTTATTGGACGCAGTGGGAAACGCAAAACAGGGTGACATTCCTGCTATGCTTTTAGACATTGGACACATACAACACTTACATTGCATTTGGCTGCACCGCTTTGCATATCCTGCGCAGGAGGAAGAAGCAAGCAGACGTACAGTAGGCTGGGCAGAGAGATTGTGCTAAATCATACGCAAGGGGTGATAACACCACAAGCAAGGATTAAGGAAACGGAGACGGAGCTGTCAGACAGCGAAGTACTCACGCTACCAGGCGGATTCAAACCCGCGACCCCGAAGAGTCTGGACTGACCACGGGCCACTAGGCTTTCAGGGCAGCTACCCTAAGTGCTACAAAATACACTTTAAATCAGTAGACTCTCTAGATCAGCACAAATACCCTTACTATTAACTTCTAACGGCTTGCTCACCAAGCGTCTGGGATTAAGCACGCACCTTTTGATCTTCTCCCAATCCTCAAGGGTCAGGTCAACATACTGCCCTGTCAATTTTGTACGGCAGCATGGTGATTATATGATTATATGACTTTCAAGCATGCGTAGCTTAGCATTGCTGTCAACTTGTGCACTGCAATTGCGCTTCATATGAAACTGGCCAACCAATGCAGGGCATAAAATAAATACGTGCCAGTGCACCTGTTTGAACCCTCTCTGCCGCAAGGAGTGCAGGGCCAGAAATAGATGCCGGAGAGACATGTGGGGGCTCCTCTATGATGATCATCAGTAGCATTCAATCACGTGAATGGTTGAGTACTAGAACACGGCACTTAAATTGCTTCTTCCTTAATCACGCTGGATGTGCTTACACTATTGGTGTAGTCTTTCTTCTTACAAGTGCTAATAAAAAGATGGAGCAGTAGAAGGTTGCATCTCAATTCTCTATGATCTCAAAGGCAAATTGTTATGCGAACCTGGCAGATTTGCAATCAACCACAGCTGTGTCGCGTTTGTGTTGTGTGCAAGGCCATGCTCAACTCCTTGAAGGTCAAGGTACAGATGCAAGGCAAACCTGTGTGTGTGTGCGCGTGTGTGTGTGTGTGTGTGTCCATACTACATCCAAATCCCAGGACAGTAGGTGAACAGCAGGTAGCAGGTAGTGTTGCAAGGTGCGACAAAACCCTTGCATGGTGCAACCTGCAGTACGTCGCATGGTGCAACCTGCAGTACGTCTGGATGTTCCTTACCCGAGCTTCTTTTCAAACCCAGGCACGCTAAAGCAGCGCAACCGCTCTCCGTGGATTCCAAGCAGATCGGCTGCAATCTCGTTAGGCCCTCCTGAACGTAGGAGCAATGCACTGTGTCTACTGTGGCTACCAGTGATCATCATGTATTTGTAGCATTATGGGTAACAAATAACATGCGTGCGTGCGAGGCCTGCTGGCCTGCTGCTGGACGGAGGAGGAATCCTGTACCACACACGGTGTCATCTTGATTAACATGCGCCTTTTTGGGCCCACCACTGCTACCTACGTTCGCCAGTCTCATCAATTTTTCGCTCGAACATGATCTGAACCCAGGGGAACAACGCAAAAAGAAGAAGTAAGGGGCCGTCTTATATCAACATGGCGGCACAATTGGAGAACAAGGGCCTTTCAAGTGCAATGATGAAGAGGGGGGCTTTGCACACTACTTGGAGATGATGTATGGGATAAGACGGCAATGAAATGAATTGCTTGGCAGATGAAATAATGTGCGTGGTGAGAGAGGCTGATCCAAAGGCAGAATCTTGCACGCACAGGCCTGACTGTCGTGGGTCCCGGATTGGAGTCTGGATCCAACATTAAGCAGTACGACGCGTCTCCGTCCGTCATATTGTCACGGATAGAGCAGGAAAATATAATTAAATTGTGATTTATTTAGGCATGCACATACCTCCTTTTTGTCCTCTGGCTGAACTGTGGAATTGACTTCACAAAAATGTCTAGTATCCTTAGGAGGCTGGCCTGCAATGTAAGCAGCAATCTTCGTCAGGCAGGAGAGGCGTCAACCTCCTGCAGCAGGTCCCTTCTGTTGAGCAGCTCCGGCAGCACAGGCACAGGACCCTCCCTGCACCAGCCTCCCAGCAGCAGCAGACCTTGTTTTAGTAGTCTAAGTCAGCACGCTTTCGTCCTCCCCCCCCCATGTTCAAGTTTCCCTTCAGCACCCAGCTCCTTGCCCCTATTGACTGGTTGCTCAGCCTCGTGCAGCTATCAGCAGCAGCATTATAGTTTACAGGGCCTTAGCCAACCGTGGTCCACTTGTCAGCAGCTGCGGGGAGTTTTCGGTGCTGCATTTAAGCAGAAGCAACCCCAAATCCACACGCACGACAAGTACAAGATCCAGACCACACAGCCTACCTACGAGTGAGTCCATATTGCGTGAAATGCTTGCTAAGTGTGACGGCCTCCTGTCCTGCTGCTAATTACGCATGTGACAGCATGTTTCAACTAACTGGACAGCGCAATCAGTAACAGTCGAGGAGCGCTTTGTAACTGAGAGACGCGTGCTATCTGCTGGGCAGCTGGGTATCAGCAACCAAAACATTGCCTGCTGTAAGAACTTGCATAAAGATGTCTTCTGTACCTCTAATAGTTCATGAGCTTGCACAGACCACGTGGCTCTCACGGGGTCGGCAAATGTGCGTGCACCCATCGTCCTGTTACCTACTTTGGGATGACTTGCAGGAGCGTACTGCAACGACTTTTCTGGAAATACGTGAGCAATTTTCTTTTCAATTTCACCTGGGCATCTTTGTACCACAATGGGCCACACCTTCATGACCCTTTTGATCATGAAGCCAACTGTACAGCATACACACACACACACACCACAGCGCTGTCCAATGATAGCTGATCCCACGCATTCACTTTTTCTCATCTGTGCAGCTGGATGCTTGGCCGCTTTGTAATGGACCGCAATGGGGTCGTGTGGCACAAGCAGTCCAACCGTCAAAGCAAGCGTTATGGAAAGAGCAAGGGCACACTAACAAGGTTAAAGCGTTGGAAGGCTGTACACAACACTGTGGTAGGTCTTATGTGTGTGTTTGTGTGCTGGCATGCATTGTGCGAGCAAGCATTCGTAAGCGCATTTGGGTGGGTAATTGTAAACGAATAGATGTTGTGGATGTGTACAAAAAGATGGCAGTCTGTTTATGTGCATGCTTGACGTGTTCTTTGCTGGTTATTTCCGTCTGCGTTGTCCTGTAAGTATGCCTCCCTCTCTCTCTCTCCCTCTCTCTCTCTCTCTCTCTCTCTGTGTGTGTCTCTGTCTTTCTCTCTCTCTCTCTCTCTCTCTCTCTCTGTCTGTCTCTGTCTCTCTCTCTCTCTCTCTCTCTCTCTCTCTCTCTCTGTGTGTCTCTGTCTTTCTCTCTCTCTCTCTCTCTCTCTCTCTCTCTCTCTCACTCTCTCTCTCTCTCTCTCTCTCTCTCACTCTCTCTCTCTCTCTCTCTCTCTCTCTCTCTCTCTCTCACTCTCTCTAACACACACACACACACACACACACACACACACACTGCGGCAATTCTTCCAGGCTGCCAAGTTCCGTAAGCTTCCTGGTGTCAGTAGCATGCTGCGCTATTGGGCATCTCCAGACCCTCGTGCTGTGCCAGGCTTCTCAGGCAACACTCCTTACAGGTAAGCAGGGGGGGTTGTGACAACACAATTGTTCTCTGCAAACATTGTATCCCGGGCTTATTGTTCAAGGCGCATAAGCCCTGAGAAGCCCTGGCGGTTTGCATGAGTTTGATATATTGTGCAGGTAAGAGATGTTTAAGATGCCATATTTTGGCTATTGTGCTCTTTTGTTGAAATATACTCGGGTCTCGGTTGAAATGAACCCAGGGAGGTGCCGTGAATGTGAGTGTGGGTGTAAGTATGGGGCAAGTGAGCCCCTCCTGCCTGATAATAAGGAAATAAGCGCTCTCAAATAGTATTCAGGTTAATATCAGCAAGAACTAGGAAGAAAGCGCGCGCAGACCTGGCCTCTTGTTTGAGCTGGGTGCTACTACTGCTTTGAGTAAAGTAGGCATCATCACGCGAACAAACAAGGTGGATTATTGTAAAACACATAAGTTTGACTTGCACACTCCGATTTAATTGAGGAAATTTTTAGTTTAATCCCGTTTTGGGCTCTCTTTCTTTGCTTGCGCCTTTCACCCTCTTTGTATGGTTCCAGTTCTTGCTATTTAAAACATGGTGGTTAAGTTCAATTTTTAGGGAGCAAGGGTTCGATAAAGTTCGTGGAAGTTCTAGAACCCTCAGCACTGTTTGAGCAGTTCGATGTGATTTTTGAATTTCGGAAATGGAGGGATTTGCTGGTTTCCATGGTCATACTCGTCCAAAACATGCTTGTATTGTTTTGCATGTATATAATAGATTTATAATTAATGAGTGCAAAAAAATTCAGAACGTTTGACGGCCTTCTAAGGCTCTTTTCTGCATTTTGGACTGAATTTGTCCGAAATTTCGAAAATAAAATAAATAAAAAGTCAATAAAATAAAATAAAAAGTCAATAAAATAAAATAAAAATATACCCAAAAATTCGAAAATTGGGTATAAAGTTCGACGAACTTTAGTAGCTAACGAACGGCATTATTAGGGTTCGTTAAAAGGCGTGAATCTTTGCAAACACAAACTTTTGACCGAACCCCAAACTGAACAAACCTGATTTAAATAGAACCTTAGCATATGTGGGAGTGTTCCTTTGCCTGCACGGTGTTTTAATCTGTCCAGGGATGGGTCATACGGCGTAGGCGTATTATACGTCGTATCGTATTTATCACGTATATATCCGTATTTTTCGAATTGCTCCGTATAATACGATTTTGGGCACTAAATGAATTTTGCAGCCACAAGCCCCCCAGAGCACCCCAGAAGCACTCCCAGGCCCTCCAGAGCCCCACAGAGGCATTTCCAAGCCCTCTAGAGCCCCCCAAAGGAACTC
>Ga0307948_1001729_pt1 | contig 15607 bp, 12 predicted proteins | sample OrgLakmetagen280_FD_201824 | JGI IMG/M metagenome (GOLD analysis project Ga0307948, IMG submission 201824) | Saline water microbial communities from Organic Lake, Antarctica - #280 | ecosystem: Environmental > Aquatic > Non-marine Saline and Alkaline > Saline | place: Antarctica: Organic Lake...
TCCCAACCAGCGTTTGCGCCCACCTGCTTTCGAGGTGGGTGCAACGCTTACATGGCGTAGACAAGACAGTACAGGAGGGCGTCCTATACAGAATTGGCAAAGAGACTTACCCCTGCTGTGTCCTTTTTTTCTTTTGTCTCCAAGGCTTCCCGCATACCATCCTTGGCAGGCCCCAGGCCTTGACCTTTCTGCCACCCCATTTTCTCTAGCATGCGTTGGCCCTTACCCCCGTACCCAGTTGCCTTCCGGACACCTTCTCCAGGCACATAGTTTTGAGGCAGCTTCATTGTATAAACCTTGACTCTGGTGTGTGTGTGTGTATGTGTGTGTGTATGCGTGTGTGAGTGTGTGAGTGTGTATGTGTTTGTGTGTGTGTGTGTGTGTGCGTGTACATGTGCTGTGAGTGTGTATGTGCGTGTGTGCGTGTACATGTGCGCGTGCGTGTTGTGTGCGTGTGTGTGCGTGTGCGTGCGTGTGTGTGTGTGTGTGTGTGTGCGTGTGTGTGTGCGTGTGTGTGTGTGTGTGTGTGTGTGTGCGTGTGTGTGTGTGTGCGTGCGCGTGCGTGTGCTTGCGCATGTCACGAACCTGCAAGCCTGGCGGCCAACAATAAATTACTTATGCATTTGACGCAAATATTATTACATTTATGTTATAATCTGAAATGCTTGGGGCGTGGGAGAAACAGCCGTATCGTCTGTGATTTTTAAAGTCAGCACTCTTTTTTTCCCCACACAAATTTAAGGTCAATTTCGTCATTCCTTGTTTGGTGGATCATTTCTTATAGAGTATAAGGATCCTTCATTCAGCGTAGCATCCACCACATTACAGTACTCAATCGGATAACTGTGAGGTTCCGATCTGGACATGTGTACAAGGATAAGAGCTCTCTAGCTACGTACTGTACGTTCCCGGCCATACCAGCCAGACATGAATTACGTACGGGTCAGTGGCGGCCCAGTTTGTTTTTGCCAAAATTCCACCTGCTATTTTTGCGTTGGAGGATTTTGCGATCGTTGGTTTATTATGAGCGGTCTCGATGGTATGTTCATAACCTACGTTATTATGCTTCAAAATTGACACCTCCTGCCCGAAAAGCTTAAAAGGCAAGAACAATATGAGCAAAAAAGGCGCACTTACTAGGACGCTACAACATTCATTGGACCAACTTGATTAAAACAATTGGCATCAATATTACTGCAGCCAGCATACCCAATTTCCCACCAAATTCCACTCCACGGCCTAGGAGTTGCTGGCCTGAAAATGCCAACAATTATGAAGTAATAGACGTAACACCACCAAATCCTTAGCAAAAGTAATGCAGACAATATCAGACATTCATCGCTACGCCCGAAAGAAAATAAAAAATACGCAGGCAGTGAAAACCACTCTTCACATAATTAAGGAAAAAGAGCCACTTTGGTACTGAGTACCGTAAAGCTCCTCCACCGCGAAAAGGAAAGGAAAAATCAATGGGGATTAAGAGGGTTGCAGGCTTGGCCTGAAACCGGCTCCTGATGAGAGTAGTTGATAACAGTACCGGAAAGGGCACGTCTAGTATGGACAAATTTAGCAGCAAAGTTCACGGAGTGCACATGGAGCTTGGAGGCAAGCTTCTTTACTCTTTGATAATCAAGACCCAGTTTCTTGAAAGGCTTCAGAGTGTGAGTGTTGTAGATGGTGCCACCCATACCCAAAAGGATGACGTGGAGAGTAACGGAGGCTCCTTGGAGAATGTTGCAGAAGTCTTTGTGCTGTTCCTTTGCGGCGTTCAGCTGGTTCTGAGGTCTGGTGTCCTCACAGTACTTGATCTTGACGAGGTGGATGTCACGCCGATGTTTGCTGAGGTCTTTGGATCGGTGCTGTCTGGGGTTGGTGGCTCTACTGGTGGCTGGCGGTGCTGCTGGGGTGCTCCCAGTCTCCCTCAATTGCCCCCTGCCACTTCGAAGAACCCACCCCCCTACATTAGTTTGTTAATTTTGTGTTTTTGCAGCGATGGGAGTAACCAGCACAAAATCTGGGCGGCTGGAGGTAAATCTGTCTTTATCTGAGAAGCGGGGTGGGAAGAGCCATTTGGGAACAATTCTACTTTCAGCTGTTTCAGGAATTTGGAGATTTTGCATGGTCATCCGTTCGTTGCTGCCTATATCCATGGAGACAATGCATGATCCTAAGGAGCCTGTTTTCCTGATAGCCTTAAGGATCATGCGGCATGCTATGTTGTGTCTTTCGGTGATCATGATGTTCCTTATTTGCGTGTGTTGGCACCCAGAAAGGATGTGCAGGGCATTGTCTACTTGTGGGCAGAGGGGGCAAGTTTGACTTGTTGAGAGATTGAACAATACCGCATGTTTTTGATTATTTAAGGTGCCTGTTCTGTATTTCATAATGATACATTTGGTCTCAAAGGGGACATTGGATGATGTTAGGTAAGCATTGCTAGTGGCTCCATTGGCAGTGCCGTCCTTGATGAGGGTTAGGTAGTACGCATGGTAGTTCGCTTCAGTTTTGGCATTTCCCAGTTTTTGGAGAAGATGCATATGTGCTTGAAGGGCGTCACGGTGGTTTGGTAGGTACCAAAGTAAAATTTGGGTAGATGCTTGATTGTTTACTGATTTTATTCAGTGTTGCAATGTCACAAACAACGTTGTGCTTTTTTCCTTCTCTAGCAGTTTTTTTTTTGTAGGTGCTACAAGTCTGGTGCTACAACGATTATCCCACTTTAACACGTTTTACATACGCAGCCTAGCAGTCGCACTTTTTGACTGATAACTTAACTTGTAAACCTTGTAAAATTATTGGGTAGGCAATAACGCGGCGACTGGCTATCCTCACACACACACGTCTTTGAAATGCCAAACCAAGAACAGCATAACGTGCGTGAGAGAGCCATGAGAAATGTAATACATTACAGGATTTGAGCACATGGTTGCTTTGAAGTTTAAACTATTTATGGCAGGAAGTCTAGGTGGGAGTTTGCATTGCAATTTTTGCGGTAGCGAGGATTATGTTCAATATGATTTGAGATGCATCGTTTTTTAAAAAGAAATGAAAAACTACGCAGGCAGCAAAACACTTCCTGCATCAATTTAAGGAAAAGGAGACACAATGGCCCGTCGTGCCGTGAGTGTCTCCCACAACGCATGGGTGTAGCTACAGGACATCTCACAGCATCATTTCATCCACTTGTTTGGATGAAGTGCTATCAAGGTCGGGTATATTTCTCAACACAGTTCAGATGATAAAAAGTTCACAAGTGTAGCTGTTGATCCTAGCAGATGTTTCTTTGTTGGCGGATCCCCTTTTTGAAGATCGAGCAGCCATGCCACGCTGGATGCCTTTGTGGTCCTATTAAATTACAAGTATACCAAAAAGACTACCTAGTACACATAAATATAAATGGATCAGTTAAAAACAACTGGTGTCAAGAGGGAGTCTTCCGGCCAAATCTGCATAGTATTAGGTTCACAGGTTCAAGGTTCACAGGTTCACTTGCTAAAAAAACACCTTTAATGTCAGCGTTGCTCCATCTTTGATAAAAGGTACCTGCAAATAAAGATGAAAGTCAGGTTTGCTTATGCTCGTGCAAGAAACCCCTCATGTGGGGAGGGGTTCACTATTTTTGACAGGCGTAAACTTATTCATTAACTGATGAAATTTAAAATGTTTTCCTTACCTGGTGTTGTGAGTGCAGGCGATAGCCGGGGGCAAGAGCTCTCCCAGACTCTGAGAACAAGCCCGTTACTGCACAAAAGAAAGCACGCACACTGTTTGCCTGATGCTCCTATCGATTCCAAAGTCCAGGTTTTTTCTTCAAACGATACTCTGCAACGTACCCCTTAAGTTGGAGAAGTTAATTGGTGGACCAGACACTGCAGCAGGGAAGCAGGCAAAATGTCGTAAGAGAGGCAAGAAATGTCTTTCGTGGCGGAAACAGCGAAGTGTCAAATTGCATACTCACTGGCGTGGAGGTTGGCAACTGCTGTTGTTATCACATCAGCAACTGGAATGAAAGAAAATTGAGAATGGGGGGAAGGAATGAATAGGGTGTGTCACATCATTTGATCCGCATTTGCTATCATGTGGTGCATGTGTTTCTGCTACTGTCACGGTGGAGTGTTGCATTTGAGATAGAACAGAGACGCATGATTACCTGTTCCTGTTGATCTGACCCGGACAGGTATGCATGTCCCATCAACTGCTGCTCCGAGCAATTTGACCTGTACAAAGATCAGAATTATATTGCAGTACTGCAGCTCAAGGCTCAATGGTGCAGGTCTATTCAGGCTAAGTTATACAATTTTTGGTTCTTTATTATATAATAATGGCAACAATACCGACAACTATGCTCCTTTGCCATCTTTTTTATCTCTAGCATTCATCCGACTTAAAAATTGTTCAGATATTTCCTGCAACGTGACTTTAATAAATAGTACAGACAAGTGGTGTGATGCCGAACTTCTAGCAGTACAGCTTCAGGTTTCAGGCTGTATCAAGGTACCTCTTGACAATGTCAGCATTGAGTTGACTGCAACTTGACTACTAAAAATTGCGTTCAGACTTTACGATGCAAATTTACCGTAAGATTCAGCTTGTCGGGCATGATCTGTGATGGTGAAGGGACAGCAGAGCTGCACGGGTAACGTAGAGTTGACGGACTTGTTTTGGATGGCGAAAGTGGTTCCTGCAATCCAACATAGCATTAATCATACCATGCGTGGATTATGTTGGTGCAGGTTGGTGCCAATAAAATGGAGTGCAGCTGTGTGCAGGGTGAACAGGTGAAACGTGCGGGGAGAAAATGATGAGGACATTAAGGCAACATAAAGGCACCACTTAACCTGGAGGCTAGTAGTTTAAATCCTGATTTCTGAGCCCGACTTTAGCCAATTAATTGCCTGAGATCCTGGCACAAACATTGGCATTCCAGCATTTATCTAATAGCAACCTATACCTGGTACTGCAATTTCCTTGTTGTCATTGGATCCCAAGGGGTGGTTTTTTTGGGTGACAATGGTCCTCTCTCTGCTGGCTTCCTGCAAAGTAAAACAGGGTGAAAGCATGCTGATCAAAGTCAGAGGTGCAAAGCTTTTAGAGATGTCGGCTACGTCCCTTGCCACACTGAATTTGAGAAATAAGCAAGATGGATAGCTATTGTTATCAGTAGCTGAAAAGCCAAGGAACCATCAACAGCATTGCCCACCAACAGCATCGTGCTTGACTGACATTGCAATACAACATGCAATTACTTTTCCTTTATTTTGTGTGAATGTACTTCTTTTGTTAGCGTGTCACATATTTACATTGTACAAATGCACGAGTTGGGTTTCCATTGCACGTGTATGTATGCGTTTGTGGCAAGTCTTGGCATGCATGCGCCTATAAAGTATATGTACACATGTGCATGTGAATATGTGTAATATGTTTGCGTGCACATGTGAGTATGTGTTGTGTGTGTGAGTGTGTGTGCGTGCGTATGTACGTGAGTGCGTGTGTACGTAAGTGTGTGTGTATGTGAGCGTGTGTGTGCATGTGTGTTTGTGTGTGTGTGTGTGTGCGTATGTGTGTGTGTGTGTGTGCGTGTGTGTGCACATGTATGTGTATCATGTGTGTATGTGCGTGTGCATGCGTGTGTGTGTGTGTGTGTGTGTGTGTGTGTGTGTGTGTGTGTGTGTGTGCGCGCGTGCGTGCGTGCGTGCGTGTACGCATGTGTGCATGAGTGTGTGCATGAGTGTGTTTGTTCGCGTGTAAGCCAGTATTAATGTATAGCACATGCGTATGTACAAGTAGTCCACTCACCACGGCCGCACATTTCCATACTCCGGGCCAAAGGGATACGTTGTTGTGGCCACACCCGTTCTCCCTAGAGTTGCCTTGAATGACTCCCGCATCGGCTCTTGCACATCAGCATGAGTCTCTTGGACGTCAGCCATTTTGGACTCAACTAGTTCCTTCCCTTATAATCCTTATATATCCTGCAGAGCTTAGAAATTTGTTCTATTTCTACATCAATAATATATAAACTGACAAGGAACTGCAAAAGAAATTTGAACAACTTCCCATATTACATTTAAATTAGGTCCTCGACAGGATAAAGTCTCGAAGATGTGCAAAAATGTTTATGATGCTGAAGCAAGAAGGCTCGGCTAAACTCTGTAGATCACGCTGCAATTAAAGTCAAACACTGTTGGCCAAGTCATACACTGTTGGCCATGGATCTTTATACAGAATTATTACCTGCTGAGGTTCTTTCTAGCTCAGTGAAAACCACTCCCCACATCAATTAAGGATAAGTACCGAGTACCGTAAAGCTCCTCCACCGCGGAAAGGAAAGGAAAAATCAATGGGGATCAATCAAGAGGGTTGCAGGCTTGGCCGAAAAAACCGGCTCCTGATGCCCCATGATGAGATTTGATAACAGTACTGGAAAGTAAGGGCACGTCTGGTATGGACAAGTATAGCAGCAAAGTTCACAGAGTGCACATGGAGCTTGGAGGCAAGCTTATTAACTCTTTGAGAATCAAGACCCAGTTCCTTGAAAGGCTTCAGAGTGTGAGTGTTGTAGATGGTGCCACCCACACCCAAAAGGATGATGTGGAGAGTAACAAAGATTCCTTGGAGAACGAAGCAGAGACGCTTGTGCTGTTCCTTTGCAGCGGCTTGTCTAGACTCAGATCGTCTTCATTGCTCTGCTGAGTTATTTTCCCATTTTGCCACCACCACCATTGAAGGCCTTATTTCTTGGTCTATAGGCACCGGTTTAAACCTATGCTGCTTGGCCTGAAACCGGCTCCTGATGTGATGAGATGGTGCACATTATTGCAAAGGGCATGTCTGGATGACCCCATTGAACCACTCAACTACAACTATTCCATACTCCATGATGGAATTACACTTTATGACACTTTCGAGGAGGGGCTGCGGCTCCTCCTATCGAGTATGCTGTTGTGCTGTTGTAGTGCGCCCTCGGGCCAATGGCCGTGGCACTGAGCATCTATCCTGGCCGTAATAACACGCTCCAGCCTATCTTTTATTGTACGGCACCTCCAGCATGCTGCACGCACACTCAAGCCAGGTGGATCTGGCCGCATGCACACTGCGTCCATTGATTTCAAACAAGCATACGACACCACCCCTAGGAGACAGGACATCTGGCAACACCTGCAGCGCACACGTATGCCTGCTTGTGTTTTGTCCATTATTTAAGACAGTATGACGCTGATGACTACATTTTGAAAGATGGAAAGAAGACTTCTCGAGTGTACCCTAACACAGGTGTTAAGCATGGCTGCCCGCCTTTTGTCCCCTTTGCTTTTCTCTCCGTATACTTATGACGTTGATGAGATTGCAGAGGGTGTTCAAGGTGCTGTCACATACACAACTGGTTCCTCTGTGACGCACATGTTTAGGGTTATCCAGAACCGTATATACACACTGTAAATGACCGTATGTATGGTGATTTCCCTGCCAAAACTACCATGTATACACCGTATATACCTATAAATGTATGGTCCTGGCCAACCTTTTACATGTTGTAATATGCCAATGATTTGACTCTCATGGATGGCTAACGGCCCTGATGGATGCAGACCATGCTCAATCGTTTGCAATGGCATGCTCAGATAAAGCACCATACTATCAATGCTGCAAAGTCTGATGTGGTTCATTTCAATTCATCTGGTTCAAATGTGCCTGTGTCCAACCTTTGGAGAGTGTCGCTTGCACACAAAGATTCTTTTCAGTATGATACTTTACAGGCGCATGAGCATGAATAAGTCCTCTAAGCACGCAGCTGGTCCTTCTATGGCATCTGCTTTTCGGGTTTGTCAGTTTGTACGTGAGAACTCTCTGTTGAATAGGCCATATATGTCTCTGTGGCTTGGAAAGATGTATGTGCTCTCAGCCGGTGTGTATGCAAGCCAGGTGTGGAGCACTGAGTTTATTAAAGAGGACGAGGTCTTCACAAGTGATTTGCAAGGGCAACACATAAGTGTTTCTAAGGGCACGCTGGGTGTTAAGCGTACCACCACGAGTTGGGCTGTCTTGAGGGGGTGTGGACATGAGCTACTGCAGTTTTACTGGTTCAGGTCTGCTGTCAAGTTGTATAATAGCATGCTCAAGTCAAACAGTGAGACGTTAAGCAGGATGCTGAAAGCGGATCTGAGCTTCCATTCACGTGAACCCTCCTGCTGGACTCTTTTTTTTCCAGGTCTTAGATGCTTTTTAAGGGTTATGGCATTGTGATTCAATTGTGCAAGCAGTGCGGCAGGGTACTTCCATTTTGCCATGTGCCTGTAGTGAAAGTACGGCCATTTCTATTCAAGAGTTTGCTGATGATCTCAGGCACAGATTGCGGACAGTGTGGAGAGATGTTGAGGTATTAAACCCAAAGAACACAAACAGCAAGTTGACAACATATCAATATCTTTTTGCAGTGCCTTTTGATCACAATGTGCGTGCCCCTCTTCGTTTGCCGATAAATTTGCTGCCTGTGAGCAGATCCAAGATGAAGTGAATGGCTTTTTGATATGTAGAGACACTATCTGCGTTCTTTTTCTTTTTTTCTTGTGTAGAGACACAGACGTCTGTGCTCTGAGAAGAGAGGTGCTTCGCTGTTCAGTCAATCCTTGGCTGGATGATTTTTCAGCTCTATTTAGTAGAGCTAATCTGCAACAACAAGCAAGTCAGTGCCCAGGTGGTTTATGATTCCCCTCTTGCACCAGCCAAACAAAAGAAAAAGAACGCAGGTAGTGTTATCAATACCGGCATGGATGGCACAACAACTCTTTTCTTTTGTGTCTGAGCTTCTTATGAATTTATTGTTGGACTGTGTACTAACAACAGGCAGGTTTCCTGATGTCACTACTGGTCAACCAACATTTGTGAGGTATGACAAAAAATCGAAAAGCAAGCCAGATCATGTTCTGGTTTTTGAGACCCTATACGCACAGGTCCGCCACACCGAGGTTGCTCAGCCCCACTGGCTGGACCATTGTTTTCAATCAATTACCCCCGCCGCTGCTTGTCAATCACATGCCTGGGGTTGATATGCGTTTGCAACACGACCCCACATATGGACCTGAACGAAGAACACTTTCTCAGATAGCTCGTTTCAGACTTTGTGTCCACACCCTACGTTTTGAGACAGCGGCATGGAATCAAAGGAAGTCCCACACATGTGACATGTGTGATACTGATGATATCCAAGATGAGCAGCATGTCCTTTTCCAGTGCGTCAATCCCCGCATGAATTTTCTCCGTAAAAAATGTTTCCCCCCAACAGGAGCCCACGATGTGTCTACTTTCTTAAGCCAGAACAATAATAAGCTATATTTGTAAACCTAATGGATTTATTGTTGACCGGCGAGGACAAGTCACAGGCCGATTAGCCGAACAGTTTGGCCGAAGGTCCGACCTTGTAGATCAAAATTTAAATCTAATCTGGGGGAGGGAGGCAGTGATAATATCGAGAGGGGATTGTCTCATGCTTTTCTCCTTGTTCTTTTTATACCTAGCCGTTGTTATTCACATCATGTAGCGCCAAGACGCTTCTTATTATTTACACCTGTTCACACTTCCACCACCTTTAAATGATTAAAATAATCAATCAAAATGAGCATGATCATATAAGCACAAAACGACCGAATAGCAGATCGAAACATGGCTTGCGCTTTATCAAGGGATCCTTTCCTTAAGGTACTGTAACACAGCTGGCGTGCCTTTATCTAAAACAGGTCGTCTAATCGCACGCAGGGGATTGCCGTCAAGCTGCAACGCTTTCAGCGTGTCACTGAGGAGGCCAAGTTGAGGTGGCAGGCTGCCTAAGTCATTGTTTGACAAGATAAGCTCGTCAAGCCTGCAAGGGGTGGGCAACATTTCAGATGGTGCTGATTGATGGGTGCAAGTGCGATAAGAGGAAAAGAAGAACTGACCAACAATTACTGAGAACGTCTCTCAAGTTGATTCGCAAGCAAGCAAGGAAGTGTATAGGAGTTCAAAACGACAACCTGATGAGGGCATCTCTCAATTTGGAATGGGAACAAGCAAGGATATAAAACAAGACGAGATGTGAAGCTGCTATAGGAGCTGTTTTACTTGCTTTCTAAGCACCCAAATGCCCTGTCTGACCAGCCAGGGTGAAAAATTGGTGTTTTGAGGTTCTCACAGCAAACAAGGACGGTTGCCAATAAGTGGGGTGAAGAGACCCAGTACATATCAGAACTCAAATTCCAACCAATTACCTCATAAGAAAATCAGCGTAAGGGGTGCCAAAAGGCGCCAATTTCACCATCACACCTAGTACTGTATCTAAGACATAAAAATTATTAACACCCTGGCGGCGTTTTGGGCTGATACAAGCTTTGGTTGGGGCGTAGTAGCTCATTAGTGTGCAGTTTTGTGCCCAACATTTAGGCTACACTCTTGTCCAGGCCAGCAGGGTCGTCCATTCCAGCCAAAACAATATAGAGCCTAGATATAAATCTGCATCAAGAAAAGAAAATCATCAGATCACTTTCCCTGTCTGCACCCTTAAAAAAGCAGTGTACTCTTGCAAATTTACAATGATCTCTGCCCTTGCAGGTGGGCTACAAGGTTTCCAGGGATCATCGCAGTTTTGATAATGATTTACTCACTTGGTAAACACAGCCACGCATGCAGGCAGTGTCATGATGCGGTTGGAAGATAGGTTTAGCGACCGCAAGGAGGAAGCTATTGGCACCAACTCCTCCAAAGGTGCTTGTTGCAAGGCCGTAAAGCTGAGGTCTAAGGTTTGCAGCATAGAAAGGCTTGAGAGGGTGCCAGGCATCATGCACCCAGCACCAGGCACACCTGCGTTTTGCATCAAAGCAAAAATGTTATCACATTTCCAGGTAAATCCAACAGGAAAGCATGCTTCTCGTCCAAGGAGTGTGTAGCATAAGTCCAGAGGGCATGCCATGGCTTTTTGTTTTTGTGTAATATAACAGGGTTGAAGAAATGTAAAATTATAAGTCCGAACACACCAGACAACTGTAAGGTCACCAAGCCAGGGCAAGACGCGAAAGCACCAGGGGGCACGTAGTCAAGGCCTCTGTTGCCAGTGAGGTCCAATTCACGTAACTCAGGAAAACAATTCATTGCGTTTGGCAGCGGCCAGCTGCACGTGGGTCAGCAGCGGGATGTATCAAAATAAGGTGAGGAGTAAGAAGCTACAATGACATGAGGTAACTAGCTGAGCAATAGAGATAAAGGACTTATTCCTATTGCTGAAAACATGCTCTTGGATGCCTGACCTGCAGAGTCCTGCTTTGCTAAGCAGCAGCGTGCGGAGTTTTGTGCACTGAACCATTCCATCGAGAGGCAAGCTTTGAATCTGCAAGTCAGAAAGATGGAGGCACATTATGGACAGTTCTTACACATTTATTGGACAGCTAGGAGACACTACATTGTAAACTAAATAGCCTTCACAATTTATTGAAAAAGACTGGAAAATTAGCTCACCAAATTATTGCTCAAATCAAGCTTTGAGATTGAGAATGCCGCCTCCCAAACCTCGTCTGGAGCCCTTGTCAGTCTTAAGCCTTCATAGACAACAGACAGAGTTTGAAAGTGCAAAGTTAGCAGCAAGGTCAGCAATTCGCCCTTCTATTCTAGCCTGCCAAAAGCGTATATGAACAGCATTTCAAGCAGGCAAACGAATAGAAATTGCAGTATGCTGTTTGCATTTCCCCCCCTACGTGATACCTTGGAGTGGCCAGAGTACGGTCTGTTTAGCTTAGCATGCCCTTCTCAGTTCCTTAACGAAGAACTCAAAAGCGCAGAGATGCTATGATAGCGTGAGAGAACTAGAGCAAACCCGGTGATTGATGATGTTAGCAGTTATAGTGGCTGGCTACATTCCAGGGATACTGTTGAGTCATATCGGGGTTCTTACACACCATTGGCAAGTCGACGCGTTTGCTTGCCAATGGTGTGTAAGACCCCCGGTATGTACCTCAACAGATACTGCAATAACGTAAGGGTTTTGAGTCCTGTTTGCAGTGCTAACCATGTCAATGCATTTCAACACATTTAATAATCTCTTTGGACGAGCAGCAGTGGGCTAGGCAAGGACACATTCTACAGAATGTGTCTGTACACCAAATTTGGATGAGCGAGCTTGAATGCCTTAAGCTGCAGTGTGTATGAAGTTTAAAACAAAGGCAGTTGGAATTGTAAGCAATGTGGCATAATTAAATTTGCCCTCGACCTGCAGATATACGTATGTCAGCCCTGTTCTTCTTGTGCAGTTAATGTGCATGTGCAAGTACTATCACATTGAAAGCAAAGTTTGGCCTGGCACTCACCTGCTAGAAGGAGCTCTTCTTTAGGCAGACTTGTTTTGCCAACAGTGGGACGAGGTGCTGGCAAGTCTGGGGTGCCTAAGGACAGATGAATTACCAAAGGCAGCGGCGGATCAGTTTAGAAGAACATGAAAGAACATGCTGCGCGATTGGTAGGAGATCACCATCGGCTGTTAGTAGTTTGCAAAGCTTCAAAATCCACAATGAACAAATGAGATGTATACACCTTCTGTGGCAAATGGAGCTGTGCAGTGCGCAGCTTTGTAGTTGGAGGGAAGAGGCTGCTGAAACCCAGTACTACACGTGTACGAGGCTGGCTGCTGACTCTCGCAGCCCTGACGCTGGAAACTCTGGTTGTACTGCCCTTGCTGCATGCTGTTTTGGCACTGCTGCTGTGGGAGTGCATAGTTCTGATGCGGGCCTGAAGCTGTGAACGGCAGGCTTTGGTACTGGCTGGAATAGCGATCGTCCTGCCGGTGTAAGTAAGGCTGCTGCTGCTGCTGCTGATGATGATGATGATGAGGCATGCTGCTAGGCACTGGCTGAGCGTGCCTGTAGTTGCCTGGGGGGGGCACGCCCCCATGGTGACTGGGAAAAGGGTGGCCAGTACCGTTTGCAAGGGCCAGCTTGTGTGCCATACCAGCTGCCAAAGCGCCAGCATCTTGGCCGAAAATGTTTCCAGATTGAACAGCCTGTTTTGGAGCACAACAGATGATATCACATTCAATTTGCGATCCTGATTTGTTTTTGAATGCCTGCTGTATTTCACTTCAATGGGAGGGTAAGTGCTACACAAGTTTGATACAGCTTCTCCTCCATCTAATGCTCACATACTGTGGCACACATTGGTTGAGACAAGGCTCTGTGACCAGTGATCCTGCCCTTGAACTACCTACCTCCTGTTGGTTGCTAGTGAGAAGCCTTTCATTCGCAACACTTCCAAACCTCACTAATAATTGCATAGAATTTCCATTCATAAAGGAGCCGAATACCGTACCGTACACCACAGTACAGTTATGCTGCTTACCTGTGGACCTGTAGCACAGCCTTCTCCTTCAGGAATGCGAGAAGCCAGGAAGCTCAGTAGGGCAGAGACTGGGCCTGTGATAAGGGGTCGCCTTATGGTCCGCAACCCATTGCCCTCCAGCTGTGTGCGTGTCCATACGCGTAGGTGTGTATGTGAGTGTTTTTGCTTGTGCATGCATACTTTAGCCCAGTTGTCTGCATGTGAGCGTTCCATAAATTGGTACAGCCGTGTATGCGTGTCAAAGTGTATTAATGTCAGGCTTGTGCAAATACGCCGTACTAGAGCGATTTCGACCGTACTTACGGTACCGTACCGTAATATGGCGTACCGTACTGAACAAAAACGGTCAAGTTGACTAGAACAGTCAAAAAGCGTACAGGACGGTGGTCACCGTACAGTGCAAGTTTGGTGCAATTTGGCCGTTTGGCTCCAATTTCGGCCCAAAACACTTCGTTTTCTTTTTGCAAAAATTGTTCGAGTATAAAACGCTAATTGTTAACCAGGAATTAAGTACTGCATCCGACTTTGAGTTTCCATGCAAGCCACTGCTGGGCCCTTCCCCCGAGCTGATGCAGCCCCAGCCCAGCCTCAGGGTCGTCCAGGGAAGTATTGTATGGCGTCAACACATGAGAGGAGCATGCGGGAGGTGGAAATGGGAGGTGTTGGGGCGGAGAGGCCATTTTGAGGCCAAAATTGCACTGGCAGTGCCAGCTTGGCACCATACCGTACACAATACCGTATTTTACCGTCTGGACAGTAAAATACGGTGGTCAAAATTCGAAAATACGCTGTCTTCTTCAAAAAGACGGTCCGTACCGTACTCATCGTACCGTACCGTCTGACCGTCTGTGCACAAGCCTGATTAATGTACATTTCCTTCAGAGGCAGCATCAATAAAATATACAACGGTTTTATATTTTGGCTTGACAATATAAAGCACACACAAGCAGAGCAACACAGTGCGATGTTCTGATCTTTGTTTCATGTGATGACAAATTGCAGGCAAACACGGTGCCAGTATTGGGCAAGCAAAAAGGATTGAGAGGGCACACAAAAAGTCAAAAAGTCACTTACCAGGAGACTCTTTAGAGATGTCATGAGTCCCAGTTGTGGGGGGAGGGTAGACAAATCACAGCCTTGTAGATCCAGAACATACAGCTGTAGCCCACAGACCTGTAAGCAAACGTTGTTCTGCCTGCTCTATTATTCTATCTCACTTGTGCAAAACTCAACAGCATTCCAGTGTTAACGAGAGCATTGTCATTGTTGAAAGTACTCTATTGCTTACAAAGCAGTCTTGCTACCTTGGTGGAGCTTTCAAGCATCGTAAATGTCATGAAGATGCAACAACACAACACATGTTGTACCCTGGCACAGCGGAAATAGCACAGCTGACACGGCTTAAGATAATGCTTGCTTTCTAGACGGCTGGCCACAACCAATTTAAAACATACCTATGTCATCCATCTGACTTTTGGCACCTCTTAGACCCTACCTGCATTGGCACCTCCTGAATGCGGTTGTCTCTGAGGCTCAGGTGGCGCAAGGAAGTGCACGCTCCCAGGGCAGGTGGAATTTCTCGAAGGCAGTTTTGGCCTGCACCGAGGAGTCACACTTGCAAAAAGGTTGTCAAAGTACATGTGCAGCAACAGCTTAAGCAAGGGTGTGAGGTGCCTAGGCGTCACGAATAACCACCATTTTACATGTGTGCCTTGCTTTCTTACTTAATTGCACAAGTGTTGCAGGCTAAGAAACAGCAATACGCACCAGCGTGCAGCTCCATCAAGGATTGGCACCCGCGAATGCTGTCAGGGAACGAAGAGATCCTGTTGCGCACCAAATGAAGCAGCTTGAGGCTGGACAGCCAACCAATCCCGAACGGCAGGTTTTGCAGTTGGTTGAAGGACAGGTCGAGCTCTGTAAGACGCTGCAGGGAAGGCATTGCCTGAAACATTTGCAGAAAGCGGGGGTAACGGGTGTCAAGTTTTTGAATTGAACGGGTGATTACTATTCCAATTTGGCGCACGACGCTAATAGATAATTACTTCTGTACCCACTTACTTTTGCAAACAGGGTAGGACGAGGTAGCTTGCGCGGCACGGCAGGAAATCTAATTAAGATTAAGCGGTAATCATTCTAGGAACCTTCACAGTCCAAGACCAAACTACATCGGCTGAAGTGCACAGTAGTCTTATAGAAACTCAACAGTGACTCATAAGCCTCATCTCCTGCAGCCATCACGTTTAATGCCCGACTCCTG
>Ga0307948_1001732_pt1 | contig 15603 bp, 15 predicted proteins | sample OrgLakmetagen280_FD_201824 | JGI IMG/M metagenome (GOLD analysis project Ga0307948, IMG submission 201824) | Saline water microbial communities from Organic Lake, Antarctica - #280 | ecosystem: Environmental > Aquatic > Non-marine Saline and Alkaline > Saline | place: Antarctica: Organic Lake...
GCATCGGCCCCATCTTCTTCCCGCAGGAAGTAGCCCATCAAAAGCCCAACCAGCGGCAAGGCACACCAGCCATAGAGTTGCCAATCCATGTGCAGAGGCATCCAACGCCCGTAGGTGAACTCGCCCGCTAGTTTGCCCAGATCCGGCCAAAGCAAAATCGCCGCCAACCAAAGACCGACGAGATTTGCTGCCAGCAACCAAAGGAGGCTATACATCGCGGAGATGCACTGCAGCCGGCGGCGCCAGTTGGCCTCAGCCACTACACTCATTGCGCGACCTCCTCCACGTGTCCGGAATGGACGCGGAAGATGCGGTCGCAAGCTTCAGCAAAACGGCGCTCGTGTGTGGCGATGACCACGGTGACGCCGATATCCTTGGCGAGGCCACGTAAAATTTCAAAAACGACATCCCCCGTAGCCTCATCAAGCGCACCGGTCGGTTCATCTGCCAGCAAGACCTTCGGGCGGTTAATCAAGGCACGGCCGATCGCCGTGCGCTGCCGCTCCCCTCCGGAAAGATCCTGCATGCGGTGGTCGATACGGTGCGACATTTTGAGGATCTCCAAAGTTTCTTTCAATCGGCTTTCCGCCTCGGCATGTGGCACACCTAGGGCGATGGCAGGGATGAGGATGTTTTCTTTAACCGTGAGATACGGAATCAAATTGTGCAGTTGAAAGACAAAGCCGACAACTTCACGGCGCAACTTGAGGCGGTGCGCCTCCAGTGTAGGATTGAGCCCGAAAGTATCGAGCTGGCCAGCGTCGGGCAGGTCGAGCCCACCGATCAAGTTGAGAAGCGTGGTCTTGCCCGACCCGGATGCGCCCCAGAGGGCGACGCGCTGGCCATGGCGTATTTTCAAATTCACGTGCTTGAGCACCGGGATGCGGCCGTTTTCAAAACTCTTGCAGACATTCTGGACCGTGATGGAATGCTCACTCATAACGCAAGGCCTCCGCAGGTTGGATACGGCTCGCAAACCAGGCTGGATAAATTGAGCCAGACAAACTGGTCAGTAAGGCTGTGGCAAAAATACCGATAATCATTAATGGGGAAACGGAGGCTTGGATATAGCCCTGAAGTTGCGGAATGTATTGCAATACCAACAGCAAGCCGAAGCCGGACAGCAGCCCGAGGCATACGCCCAGCACCGCAATGATGCCGCCTTCCCCAAGAATGAGTAGGGCTGCCTGGCGGCGCGAAAAACCGCAGACGCGCAGGATCGCAATCTCACGTATCCGGGTGAAGACCGACATCGTCATCGTGTTGGCCACGCTCATGCCACCTAGCAGGAAAGCACAGAGGCCGACCGCCCACGCCGTCGCAGTGAGGATTTTAAATTGGCTGTAGTTACTGGCAAATTCCTCATTAGCCAGCACCACCAGATCGGGAAAAGCGGCCTCGACACGCGCCTTAAAGGCGTCGCCCTCTGCAATATCGTTGAGATTGACCGAGATTATCGAGGCTAACTCCTCGCGGTGGAAATACGCCTGTGCCAAAGCCAGCGGGAAAAACACGCCACCATCCTCGAAACCGTTTTGCGTCTCCAGGATGCCGCCGACTAGGAAGACCCCTTTGCCAATCTCTACACTGTCGCCAAGATCAGCCTTCATAAACTCCGCCGCACGCACACCCAGATAGACCGTATTCGGCTCATTGCCAAAGTCCTCGCGTTCGCCGGAGAGCCATATCGCCGCATCGACCCGCGCGTTATCCGCCTCGACCCCGAAGCAGGTCACGACCGGGTGCCCCGGCGCATTGACGATACCAAACAACACCGGCTGCGCCGAGGCCACCTCCGGCATCCCAGCCACAGTCTGCCAGCTCAATTTCGGGACACTGCTGAAAAACAAGTCCGAGACGTTGCGCTCGAAGACCATGTATTGACTGCCCGTTTCCAGAATATTGCGAAACATACCGATCGCGCCAAGCACCACAGCCAGCACCGTCAACATCGCGGCCACGCCAAAGGCGATCCCCGCGACACCGAAAAAGGTGCGCACCCGGTGACGTCTCAAATTCGTCAGGACGAGAGTTGGCATGCGCATAATCAGGCCGCCTCCATTGCCACACGGATGCGTGTGGCCTTCTCCCCAAGTCGGGCGTGAAATTGCTGGAGCGCTTGCCAGGCTCCGCCCCGTTGGGCAAAGCTCTGGGAAATCCGGCGCGCGCGTCGTTCCAGTATCTGCAACTCCGCACTGGCCGACTCCGGCCCAAGGGCCACGACAAGATTAGGCCTCGAGTATTGCAGATCACGGAAGGGAGTCTTGCCGGTGGCCTCGCCCGACAGGAGCATGTCACTGAAGTCGTCAATCGCCTGATAGAGGCGGCCCCATAAATTAGCCAATTTGGCAAGACGCAGTAGTGTGCGCCAGTCAGCGCCCCCCAGCACGGCCGGCAGAAGGAGGGCCAGCTTGAGCAACATACCAGTCTTCTGAACCGCGATTGCCCGCACCTCGACGGCTCCCCGGCCAGGACGAAAATGCAGGTCCCGAGACTGACCGTCGAGGATGCCACACTCCCCCATGCAACTCGCCACGAGTTTGGCCGCCATGCCCGAACGCTGCGGGTAACGGGCCGCCACAGACCAGCATCCGGTATAAGCCTGATTGATTAACGCCAGAGCTGTAAGAATCGCCTGATCCTCACCAGCCACACGATGCAAGCAGGCGCGTCCACGACGCTCCTCCGCGTCGTCCATGCAGGGCAAGTCGTCAAGGATGAGCGACGCATGATGAAAGGACTCGACTGCCTCCGCCGACGCGCCGGCATCAACCGGAAGCATGCCGCAGGCCCGACCGACTGAAACGGCCAAAGCCCGGCGCACCTCACTACCGCGCGAAGCCATCGCGTAGTCCATCGCCTCCGCCAAGCTCAACTCAGGTGCTTCCGCAACCGCTCGCAACTCATTCAAATGTAATACTGCTTCCATCATTCCAATAGCTTGAAGTTCGAGAGCAGCCTACATCTGAAAAATGAGTCCCAGATGAACCTAAGATGAATAATTATTCATGCTTACACGCACTACATGCAGCTGAATTTTATATGACTACAGAATCTGGTGGGCCACCATGCCCAACACGAAACCTAGGACCGCGCCCAGCGGTGGAGTCCAGTGGCGTTGTAGCTTCGCTTGCGGGGCGATGTCCTGGAATACGAGATACAGGATGCCGCCGGCGGCAGCCATCATAATGAAGGCATTCAGCGTCTCCCGCTCAGCTAAGAAGAAATAACCGGCAGCAGCGCTGAGCGGGCCTAAGATACTGGCCACCAATAGCAGAAGAAGGGACCTTCGGGCTGCCATCCCGCCTTTCAGGTTTTCGCGGTGTGCGTTAAAGCCTTCGGGCAGATTCTGTGCCCCGATGAATAAGGCCAGCAGTATGCCGCTCGCTTTCGATTGGCTGAACACGGCCCCCAGTGCCAGGGCTTCAGGAACGAAGTCGAGTAGCAGCGCCATAAACTGCGCCTTGCTACCCCCTTTCCGGCTCAGATAGGCATCCAACGCACAAAAAATGAGCCCCCCGGCGGTGAAGGCGGCAGCCAGCAGAGTCGTCGACAGGACTTCGATCCCTTTGGGCGTCAACGCAAAGGCAACGGCTGCGAGGAGAATCCCGCCACCGAAGGCGACCACGCCATGGACGGTTTCCTGCCGGAGTCTGGTCTTGAGCCCGCCTTCAAGATTGGCGACCAACCCGCCGAAAAATGCCATCAGGCCAGCCAACCAAGCAGCACCTGCTATAATGAGAAGTGTATCCATGACCTGTTCATATAATAAATTCAAACTGCGGGATAACAAGCTTAAGCGCGAGTCTCGGCACTTCTTAAGTGAAAAGTAATCGGAAAAATCACACAACTGAGTTGAACAAAGGCCCCGATTAACGAGTCTAATGCTTCATGGAAAAATCCGAAGTCACGATTCAGTGGGAAGCAGGCCTGCACCTCAGACCCGCAGCTAGTCTGGTTCGCATGGGGCAGTCAGCGAAATCATTGATTCTTATCAAATCCGGCAACAAAGTGGCCAATATAAAGAGCATCATGTCGATCATGATGCTTTGCGCGACCATGGGCACGACATTGACCATCGAAGCGACTGGCGAAGACGAGAAGGAAATAACTCGTGAGCTCGAAGTTTTTTTCAGCGAGAGCAAGTAGACGCACTCGAGACGAGGACACAACAAGCAGACATGCGATTGAAGTTTTGATGCAATACTACGCACCACTTGGCCTTTAAAAATCACCACGGTTGACATCGCGGACAGCGAAGCGTCTGATCGGAATTTCGGATTGGTCGTTTCACATGTGGCAAAAAGTATTCAGTTTTTTCGTAAGCGCGGGCTGCATCCCTTCCCGCTCGTTGACACAATACGCCACTACTCGATCCGCAAAGCCATCGCCGACCTGCGTGCCGGCATCAATGTAGCGCTGCTCGATTTTCCACAGGGCATGGCCTACGCGCTCATCGCGGGCTTGCCGGTGCAGATGGGTATCTTCTGTTCGGCGCTTTCGAGTATAACCGGCCCCTTTCTCGCCAGTTCGCGGTTTGTCATGCTGGGGCCCACGAATGCCACGGCCGTCATGCTGCTGAGCACTTTTCTCACGCTGGGATATGCGCCGGACCAAGCCGTCATCGTCCTGCCGATGATGCTCCTGCTGGTCGGGATTTTCATGGTCGCAGGCGCGTTTATCGGGGTGGCCGCGATCACTCAATATATCTCGCGGGCGGTCGTGGTCGGCTACATCACAGCGGCGGCTTGTCTGATCATCGTCAACCAGCTCAAGACTGTGCTTGGCCTTCATGTGCAAAGGGCAGGCACATTCGCCGAGTCCTTACAAAATCTGATCATCGGCATCGGCAGCACTCAATGGGAGGCGCTGGCCGTAGCATCGCTCACCTTGCTTGTCTATCTGCCGCTAAAGCGCTGGGCGAAAGGCCTTCCCACCATCGCACTGACGCTGCTCACCGTCGGCGGTTTAGCGGCAATCCTGGGGCATTACGGCATCCAAGCGGAAATGCTCAGTCCGGTCAGCATGAGTTCCTGGGCCTTTGGCCTGCCGAAGCTGCACCTTGGTGACCTGGCGATCATCGCAAACGGTGCCCTAGCTGTAGCTTTTCTCTCGCTGTTGGAAAGTTCTTCTATCGCCAAGACACTGGCCGCGCAGTCGGGTGACCGCGTCGACCTCAACCAGCAAATGCTTAGTATGGGGGCGGCTAATTTTGCCAGTGCCTTCGGTGGCGGCATGGCGGTCTCCGGCTCGCTCACACGCTCAGTGCTGAATTTCAAAAGTGGTGCGCAGACCGCGGTCTCCAGCATCTTCAGCGGCATCTTACTGGTGGCAGGTCTTTTTCTTCTCGGGCGCTTCATCGGCTATATCCCTAAACCGGCACTGGCCATGCTCGTCATCATTGTCGGCTTTTCTTTAATCAACCGTGCGACGATTTTGATCATGCTTAAGACGACGCGCAGCGATGCGACTGTCTTCCTCACGACCTTCATCGGTGGACTCTTCCTGCCGCTGGACACCGCGATCTACCTCGGAGCGGCGACTTCGATCGGGCTCTTCCTTCACAAAGCCAGCAAACCCGACCTAATGGAGGTTTCCTTCGACGACAAAGGTGAACTCGTGGAGCATAAGCTCGAACAGGCGCTCAAGAAGCGCCCAGAGATCGCCATCGTCCACGTGGAGGGGGATCTGTTTTTCGCCTCCAGTGATGTCTTCCTCGACCAGATGCGCCACGTGGTGACGCATCCTGCACTCAGCGTAATTATCCTGCGCCTGCGCAACGCGCACAACCTTGACGCGTCGGTGGCGCTGACGATCAAAGACCTCGTGCTCTTCGCCCGTGCGAACGGGCGAGACGTCATCGTGAGCGGTGCCCATGATTACGTGGAGCGGGTATTCAAAAACTCCGGCCTCCTGGCGACGCTTGGTGAAGCCAACTTCTTCCGCTACCACTCGGAAAACCCCACAATCTCAACCCGAGATGCCCTCAAGCGAGCCCAGGAAATCACCGGCTCGAAGTCGGCTGACATCACGATCTACGCCAGCGAAAAAAAGGAAAGGTGAAGAGGCGTGGTAGTGTGGCAACAATAGCCGCCTCAACCCTCAGGTTCGAATGCACCGTTGTAGCCGGGGGTATAGAGTCGCAGGCCCAAGTGCTTTTTCATTACTTCGAAATGTTCGTCGACCGCGTAAGCCCTGCACTTATGGCGCAGGGCAAGTGTGGCCACGAGGACATCGTTCCAAGGCACAGTAACTCCCTTACCGCGCAGAGTCGCGTAATGGGTCGCCGCTTCGCGCCAGATCTTTTGATCGTTTGTCAGGTAAGGCAGAATATCAAAACGTCTTTGGATACGGCGGCGCTCATGCGGACGGGCACCCCCGAAAAACTCCATCTCGACCGGACCGGAGAGCGTGGCTTCCAGTTCTTCGATCAGGGCTTTCATCGCCAGTTTGACCGCAGGGTCACCATCCCGGCGAAAAAACTCAATCCACGCGCTGGTATCAACGAGAACCATAGCTTCAATTCGCAGGGCAAGTCCGCATTAGCGGTCTGATCGCTCGATTTCGTCGTTGGTCAGGGGGTAGTCCTCAAACTCCCCCTCCATGACCATGGTCGCAAACTCTTTAGCCATCGCACGTCGTAAATACTCGGTGGCCGCCTTTGCTACGGCAGGACCTTTCTTTGATATGCCAGTCGCCAACATGACCTTTTCTAGGGTTGATTCGTCCATTTCGACACTGAATTTCATACGTTAATAGCGACCCACAATCAGACTTAGTCAATATAATTATCAGACAATAGAATACTTTAGCTTAAAAAAGTATGATATTTGCCTAGCGCGGGGTCTTCCACCTGACCGCGAAATATCCATACCGCATAGAGCGGATAGCCGAGTCAATATCAGTCTCTTAGCCCAGGGCTACGTCAAGCAACATCATGACAGCAAACCCGACCATGGTGGCCATTGTGACAAGGTCGATATTGGCCTCGTTCCGCTGAGACTCGGGGATCAACTCTTCGACCACGACAAAAATCATCGCGCCAGCTGCGAAGCAGAGGGCGTAGGGCAGGAATCCTTGCATGTGCAAAACAAACGCCGCCCCAAGAACACCCGCGATCGGCTCGACGATACCGGAAGCCTGCCCCATAAAAAAGCTCTTTCTCCGGCTCATGCCCTCGCGCCTTAAAGGCAAGGCAACGGCGGCACCTTCAGGGAAGTTCTGCAGACCGATGCCGATCGCCAGCGCGATGGCTCCACCCATCGTCGCCGAGGGAAGATCCGCCGCCACCGCCCCGAAAGCCACACCCACTGCAAGACCCTCGGGGATATTGTGCAGGGTGATGGCAAGGACAAGCAAGGTGCTCCGTTGCCACGATGTTTTGATCCCCTCGCTGTGTCGCATATCCAGGTTCGTGTGCAAGTGAGGCAGCACCCGGTCGGTCAACCGCATAAACACCCCGCCGGCCAAAAACCCGATCACTGCGGTCAGCCAAGCGGTTTGGCCCATGTGCTCTGCCATTTCAATACCAGGCGCGAGTAGAGACCAGAAACTGGCCGCAATCATGACTCCAGCGGCAAACCCCATCATCGAATCCATGATTTTAGGATTAATTCGCTTGGCAAAGAAAACCAACCCGGCACCGAGCGCAGTCACGCCCCAGGTAAAGAGAGTGGCGATCAAGGCCTGAGTGATGGGGCTGAATTGTTGTAGAATATCAATCATCGGTCACTTTTCCAGTAATCTGCGGGGTGCATCGCCCGCGACATCCACCGCATAGCCGACTTCGACCAGCCTTTTTTTTTAAGCTCGCCACCTTGGCTTTACCCTCAGCGACTAAAATTCTCATGTTAGCAGACGATTAAAACACACCCGAAACCACAAGATAAATCCATAAGCAAATCCAGGCCACCCAGCAAAACTAAGCTTATGCATATTCCCTAAAAACCAGCAGGGCTTCAGCCTTGCTCGGATTAAGCCCGCTTAAAGCCGAGCAGCCGCAATCCATTTAGGCAAACCAGGACGGTCGAGCCCTCATGCCCGACCACACCGAGTGGAAGGGGCATGCGGTTAAATAAGGCGAAGCTGACCAGCACCAGAATGACGGTGAGCGCGAAAGCGAGATTTTGGGTGACAATGCGCCGACTTTTCCGCGCCAGGGCAAAGGCGTTGACGAGGTGTTCCAGTCGACTGCTCATCAGCACGACGTCGGCGGTCTCCATGGCGACATCCGTGCCCGCCGCCCCCATGGCGATGCCGACATGCGCCTTAGCCAGCGCGGGCGCGTCGTTGACCCCGTCGCCGACCATGGCCACAGTTCCCTGCCCCGTCAGTTCTTTGATTTTGTCCAGTTTCTCCTCCGGCAACAGTCCGGCATAGACCTCGCTGATGCCCACTTCGCGGGCCACTGCTTGCGCCACCTTCTCATTGTCGCCGGTCAGCATGACGACCCGCCGGACGCCGAGTTGCTGCAAGCGTTGGATCGCCACATGGGCATCCTCGCGGAGTTGATCCGCCACCGCGAGCCAGCCGAGCAAGCGCCGGACCGAACCGCCGCGCTCAACTTCCGCGAGCAGGACGACCGTCTTACCTTGGGAAAGTAAGGCATCAATCGCCAGCGTCTGATCATCATCAAGGGCACCCCCTCGCTCTGCATAGAGGCGTGGGCTCCCAACTAGGATGCGCATGCCCTGCACGGTCGCTTCCGCGCCTTTACCGGGGAACGATTGGAAGCCTTCGACCGTCAAGAGACCGCAGCTTTTTTCTTTGGCCTCCTGCTCGATTGCGCGGGCGATCGGGTGCTCGGAGTGTGACTCCAGTGACGCTGCCAATTGCAGCAAGTCAAGCTGACTGCGCTGCCGGTCGCCCTCACTGTCGGCAGCGCATGGGCTAGGCACCACATCGGTGACTCCCGGACGACCCGTGGTCAGGGTGCCCGTTTTATCCAGGGCGACGGTATCGACTGAGGCGAGTTGTTCGAGGTGCACGCCCCCCTTAAATAGCACGCCGCGCCGCGCCGCGCCGGCAATGGCAGCCCAGAAGGCGGCCGGCGTGCTGATGACTAAGGCGCAGGGCGAAGCCACCACGAGAATGGTCATGGCTCGGTAGAAACTGGCGGCAAAATCGGCCGCCAGGAAGAGGGGCGGCACGACAATCAAGCCCAGCGTAAAGAGAATCACCAAGCCCGCATAATAACCTTCTGCCTTTTCCAGGAAGCGTTGGCTGTGGGCCTTCTCCTCCTGCGCTTCTTCGACTAGCTTGATGATCCTGGCGAGCGTCGAGTCGGCGGCGGCCTTGGTCACCCGGTAGCGCAAACTCCCATTCTGATTAATGGTACCGGCAAAGATACCGCTGCCCGGTTCCTTGTGCACCGGCATTGACTCACCGCTGAGGGAAGACTCGTCGATGGAGCTTTCGCCGTCCAGCACTTCGCCGTCCAGCGCGATGCGGTCGCCCGGCCTGAGGCGGACCACCGCACCGACGGTGACCGATTCCACCGCCAGCATCTGCGTCTCACCATCGATCTCGCAGCGCACCTCGGAAGGACGCATTTTCATCAACGAGCGGATCGCCGAGCGCGAGCGGCTCAGCGCGTGGTTTTGCAAAACGTTCGAGAGCGAAAAAAGAAAGAGCAGCATGCCGCCCTCGAAAGGCGCACCGACCACGGCCGCCCCCAGCGCCGCCAAAATCATCAGCAAATCGACGTCGAGCTGACGCTCCCGCAACGATTGCAGGCCGTTTATCGCGCCATACCAACCGCCCGAAAGATAGGTCAGCGTATAAGCGACTACCGAGACCGGGCCCCAACCGTGCCAGCCCGCCAGGCCACCCACCGCCAGCGTCACTGCCGCGACCACCATAAGTAGCAATTCCTTACGCTCCGTGCTCAGCGACGACCATTCCAACAGACGACGGACCCGTCCGCCCGTCACATCGATTGGACAACTCCGACAACCGCGCGCCCTGCGACGCGGGCATTCCTCGTAACGAGGGCAACCCGTCTCCAAGCAGACAGGACCATTCACCTCTACCGTTTCATTCATTGAGCTCATACGAATCGTCTTCTTTCTATGCTAAATATTATGGTGATCACTGGACCTGGTTTGGACCTTGTGCTCCTGTAGTATGCAAGTGTTCGCATCCCACGCATTCAGTGAAGCTAAATCACTTGCTCAACCTTAGCATAGTTCGACTAGAAATAAGGAAAGAAAGCGACACTAATGTTGTACGGAGCTTCGGCTCAGGTTTAATTTTAGGAGCGGGGTAAGTTGATGATGGATCGTATCGTGTGAGCTTGACTTTGATTGCTACGCTCCGACCGTCATATTTCCCCACTCATTGGTCCTTTTCTTCATCGACGGAGCAGGCTACAGCTTTCTACCTATCGTGAATCATGTCACCTTCTTCCGACGCATCTATATCGAACCCGATTAGCCGTATTTCCGGCTGCGTGGAGGGGCGCATCCGTAAGCTCCGGGGATTCCAGAAGCACCACCACGTGCCGGGTGACGTCAGCGACGCGACCCGGGCCTTCGTGCGACGCGCCGGGCAAGAGCAGGTCAAGGAACTGGCCGATGACCTCTACCGCGACATCCGTGCGACCTTTGGCTATAAGCGCAAGGAGTTCGACTACAGCTGCGAGGATGGGCAGGCATGGATCAAGACGCCGGACTTTGATGCGCAGATTCAAATCGACCAGGACGAGGACGCAGCGAAACACTACCTGCTCACCACCGAACTGGTGCAACTCCACCACGAGGCCATCGCGCTGGACCCCCGTTTGCACACCTGCTTCAGCGCCCACTGCGATCACCTCGTGGTGCACTTCCCCACTCCCATCCAAGTCGAAGACAAGATCGACGCCATTGAAGCGATCGATGGACTGGCCGAGCATCTGAGCTATGAACCGGATGCGACCGCCTTCGAACTGAAACTTCCTGACCTCGATCTCCTGATCGAAGTCGACGAGAGCTCCATTCGCTTCTCCCTGCTGACCCTGCGCAACCTCGGCAAACTACTTGACCACAGCCAGCGGGCTTTTGAAATTCTGACGGACTGCGACTTCGACTTTCGACTCGATTCCTGATGTTTTTTGAGGGTTTTCAAACAACCATGCGTATGACAAGTATGCCCAACTCTGATCTCAATCACGCCATACAGGCACTTAAAAAAAAGGCGCTGCCGGCAGCGCCTCCCATCGAAGCCCGAGTCCTGCGAGCGATCCGAAATGCTGAAGTCAATCACAGCAGTCTCAGCTTCGACTGGCTGGAGGCCCTCCTCCAACCGCGCTTCGCCGCAGTCTGTCTGGCGCTGGCGCTGGCTTGCTCCACAGGTATCACCGCCCTGACCTCGAGTGCACAGCAGAGCGCGGCAGCTTACCCGAAGGTCGCCGCCCAAGCCCTCTATTTTGATACTTTTCAAGCCACCGATCTGCTGGCATTCTCCACCCCATCACAAAAGTGAACAACAGCTCCAAATGTAAACTGGCGACCTTTCTTTTACTGGTTGTTCTTCTCTGCAGCGCGGTCTCCTACATGGTGGTCCGATGGACTGCACCGACGGCAAACTGGCAGCACGACCAGGCTCACGGCCATGAGTGGCTGCGCGATGAGATCGGCTTAAACGACGAAGAATTTGCCGCAATCAATCACTTCGAGGCCGGATACCAGCAGCAGCGTGCGGATTTGCTGCTGGATTTTAAGGCGGAGATGAATGACTTACAGGCACTCCTGCTCAACAAAGACGAGTTTTCGGCCGAACTGCAGCACGCGATTCACGACCTGCATGCCGTCCATGGCGAGCTACAGGAACTCTCGATCCGGCACTACTTTGACATGCTCGGCGCCCTACCGGCAGACAAGCGTGAGCACCTGCGTCAAATCGCCGCCAAAGCGCTCAGCCAGCCAGAGTAGCGAACAAACGAATGGACGATGATCTGCCAGCGATGCAGTCAATTCAACAAGGTCAGGAGTCCGGCCTGATCGAGTTGATGCACACTTACCGCGAGCCGATATTTCGTCTGGCCTACCGCTACGTCCATTCGGAGGCCGATGCGGCCGATCTCACACAAACAACCTTCCTTAAAGTCTGGCAAAAAGCGGCGCAGTTTCGCCCCAAGGGCAAAGTAAAGTCGTGGATTTTTTCAATCGCGGCCAACCTCTGCCGCGATCACTTGAGACGGCAAAAATACCGCCAACGCACGATCCTAGCACCCGCGCAGGAGATCCCTCAGCAATCAGCGCAAGGCACCAGCCCCTCGCACGAACGACCGTCACATCAATTACAAACAGCCGAGAGCATACAAGCCATCGAAGCGGCCATCGACCACTTGCCGGAAAAACTGAGGTTCCCATTTGTATTCTGCGTGTTGGAAGACCACGCCTACGACGAGTGCGCCCAAATCATCGGGGGCAGCCGTAAAACTGTCGAAACGCGAATCTACCGCGCGCGAAAACGACTCCGGGAGAAGCTGTCGGATTTATTTCAGAAAACCTGAAGGTTTATCGAGTTTTGCTAAAAGAATTTGAGGGTTTGCGGCAGCGTTTACGTTTAAAGGAACTTAGGCCGACTAGTCGGCCTGATTAGCCAGCTATTCAAAACAAAAAATCATCGCACGTTCGCGCTCCGCCGCAGAGCAACCGAAATAAATAGAAACAAAATCGAACCAATACAAATTATGAAAATCAATCAAGCATTCACCCTCAGTCTCATCGGTTTCGCTTTCGCCACCCCAGCCGTCATGGCGGCAGATGTCCATGGTCAAGCAGCCGCGGGTCACGGTCACGCCGAGCACGCAACCGCCACCAACGAAGCCCACGCCGACCACATGCTGGAAGGCTACGCCGTTGTTTCCACCGCACTTTACCAGGACGACCTCGCCGCCGCCAAAAAGGCAGCAGCTGGAATGGTCAAGCATGACAAGGACAGTGCCATGGCCAAGCACGCCCAGGCGATTGCCGATAGCGAGGATATCGCAGTCGCCCGCATGCATTTCAAGATGCTGAGCGACGTGGCAATTCCCATCGCCAAGCAGGAAAAGACCATGCACCAGATGCATTGCCCCATGGCGGCAGATGGCAAGGGCGCCGACTGGCTCCAGCAGTCAGCCGATGAAGTGCAAAATCCTTATTTTGGCAGCCGCATGCCGCACTGTGGCAAAATGGTGAAGTAAAACACTCTGTGCCGGACTGGTCGCCGCAGCTGCTCACTTCGGTGCGAGTCTTGTTTATGGCGCTGATTTTCTAATGAAATTCTGAACACAATACTATGAGCCAACATAATCACGATCATTCACAGAAGCCAGAGCCCGAAGAAGGCGATGGCGCACACGCATGCTGCCATAAAGAGGACAGCAAAGAGCATTCTCATGATGGGCATTCACACGGAGATTCGGTCACGCCTTCGGCATCGGCCAAATACTTTTGTCCGATGTGCGAAGGGGTGGAGTCCGATAAACCGGGCGACTGCCCGAAATGTGGCATGCGGCTGGAACGGAATCCCGCTTTCAAAGCGGCCACGCAAGATGCCATTTGGACCTGTCCCATGCATCCGGAAATTCAGGAGCCAAAACCCGGCGCCTGCCCGAAATGCGGCATGGATCTCGAACCGATGGCAGGCTCTGTTGAAGACGACGATGAAGCGGGCGAGATCAACAGCCTGAAGCGGAAGATGCTGGTCGCCGCCATTCTTACGGTGCCTATTTTGCTATTGGCTTTCGACAGTATGATTCCCGGTTTATCCTTTGACTCGGTGCTTTCGCCCAAGTTACAAGGGTGGCTCGAATTCGCTTTGGCTACGCCTGTTATCCTTTGGGCGGGCGGGATGTTTTTTACCCGTGGCTGGCGGTCACTCGTGAATCGCAGTCTGAACATGTTCACCCTGATCATGTTGGGCGTGGGCGCGGCCTATGCTTACAGTGTGGTGGCGGTGCTGTTTCCTGGAATTTTCCCAGATTCCTTTAAACGTCATGGCGAGGTCGCACTCTACTTTGAGGCGGGTGCTGTGATTACGGCCTTGATCTTGTTCGGTCAATGGCTGGAAGCACGTGCGCGTCGGCAGACGGGGCAAGCGATCCAGAGCCTGCTCGATCTAGCTGCCAAAACCGCGCATCGGCTCAACGAGAATGGCGACGAAGAGGACGTCGAAATCGACGAGATTCAAAAAGGCGACCGCTTGCGGGTGCGCCCTGGTGAGAAGATTCCGCTGGATGGGAAAATCGTCGAGGGCAAGAGCACCATCGACGAGTCGATGATTACGGGCGAACCGATGCCCATTGAGAAAGTCAAAGATGACAAAGTGATTGGCGCGACGGTGAATCAAACCGGTAGCTTTGTCATGGAGGCAGAAGCCGTCGGTGAAGAAACCATGCTCTCGCAGATCGTCAACATGGTCGCTCAAGCGCAGCGTAGTCGCGCACCTATTCAAAAGATGGCCGATCAAGTCGCTGGGTATTTTGTGCCAGCGGTGGTTCTCGTGGCGATCATTGCTTTCATCGTCTGGGCGATTTTCGGGCCAGCTCCTGCGATGGCGTATGCCATCGTTGTGGCCGTTTCCGTGCTCATCATCGCTTGTCCCTGTGCCTTGGGATTAGCCACGCCAATGTCAATCATGGTGGGTGTAGGCAAAGGAGCGCAGTATGGCATCTTGGTTAAAAACGCCGAATCGATTGAGCGGGCTGAAAAAGTCACTCATCTGATTACCGACAAAACGGGCACTCTGACCGAAGGCAAACCCTCGGTCGTTGAGGTCGAGTCTGCCGAAGGGCAAGATGCTTCAAAGTGGTTGGCACTCGCGGCTGCGGTCGAATCCCAATCCGAGCACCCCCTGGCTCGGGCGGTCGTCGATCAAGCCAAGGCAAAAGAGTTACCGATACCCGGCATTTCAGATTTCGAGAGCACCACGGGGGGCGGCGTCCACGCACAAGTGGAGGGGCAGTTCATCCGTGTGGGTAAACGCAGCTTCATCGAGTCCAATGGTATTTCGATTTCAGAGAAGTTAGGCACCCTTGCCGAGCGTTTGCAGGGAGAAGCGCAGACAGTAATCTGGGTCTCGGGGGCGGATCAATTGTTGGGCCTGATCGCGATTGCCGACGCGATCAAAGAGACTTCAAAGGAGGCAATCGAATCGCTGCACGCAATGGGCATCACCGTCGTGATGTGCACTGGAGATAATACACGCACTGCTCAGGCAGTCGCTCAAGAACTAGGGATCGATACAGTCCACGCCGAAGTCTCCCCCGAGGATAAACAGCGCATCGTCAACGAACTAAAAGAGGCAGGTCACATTGTCGCTATGGCTGGCGACGGCATCAATGACGCGCCAGCGCTCGCCGCTGCTGATGTCGGTATTGCCATGGGCACGGGAACGGATGTGGCCATCGAAAGCGCGGGCATGACTCTCGTTAAAGGCGATCTTCGAGGGATCGTCGGCGGGCTAAAGCTGAGCCGCTCCGTCATGCGTAACATCCGGCAAAATCTATTTTTCGCCTTTATCTACAATGCGGTCGGTGTGCCCATTGCAGCGGGAGTTTTGTATCCCTTCTTCGGCGTTCTACTCAGCCCGATGATCGCGGGCGCGGCCATGGCTTTCAGCTCGGTCTCGGTG
>Ga0307948_1001734_pt1 | contig 15583 bp, 13 predicted proteins | sample OrgLakmetagen280_FD_201824 | JGI IMG/M metagenome (GOLD analysis project Ga0307948, IMG submission 201824) | Saline water microbial communities from Organic Lake, Antarctica - #280 | ecosystem: Environmental > Aquatic > Non-marine Saline and Alkaline > Saline | place: Antarctica: Organic Lake...
TTCTGTCATCCCACCATCCAGAAGTATTCCCCAAAGGTACACCAAAATGTGTGTGATATGTCCTCATAATTCTGCTGGAATGGTGAGCTTCATGTGGTGTCAAAATGTCAAGATCTCTCCAGCCCCCCCTGATATGTTCACGTAGAGTTCTTTTTCTTTGAGGACATGCTGCTCATCTTGGATATCATCAGTATTACAATGGTTACAATGGGGGGTGACCTTCAGCCAGGCTGTTTGGCTAATCGGCCGCTGACTGGTCTCGGCCAGCCACAAATGAATCCGTAAGGTAAGGTTACATCGCTATATATGCCTCTGGGGGGCATCTGAGCGGAAGCTTGGAAAAAGCCTGAAACCAAACCAAAAAGGCGCTAGAAAAAATAAAGGGAGAAGGGCTAGGCACTCAGCCACAAAAGTAATAAATCCATGAGCTCAGAAAGAAACAGAAAAATGCTAGTGTCTTGCTGAGAAAGGAAATTATGAACAAGTTGGTTGTTGGCCTGTTGCAGCAATTTGGTTGTTGAGAAGTCCTCGAGAATAAGGTGTGGACAAAAAGGAGAAATGTTTCCTCAGCTCATAGACCCGATGGTTTTGGCAACATAAAAGGGCATGTTCATCTGAGAGGCCTCGTTCTGAACATGTTCATCTTCAACAGGACATTGGTCAAATACGCTAGAACCACCTTCAAGCCACGCTGCTACCTCAAAGTATGTGTATGCAAGCGGGGCCTAGCTACTGACATTGCACATAACATGTTTGGACAGATCAAGATGAAGATACTGTGGCTGCGTGTTGGGGTCCAACTCAGCAAAACTCAACACCTCTCATCCTATGCTTCAAATTTGCAGTAAGTTTTTGCATGAGAATAGCTCGCCCAGCTTGAACAGCTCGTTCATATGATCCACACCCACGCAGTCTTTGAGAAGCGCTCAGCAATTCAGCAGTCCAGCAGGCACCTAAACGAGGCTGTAAATTTAGATGAGCCTCCACAAAGTGACACTATTGGTATTAAGCATACTGTTGATAAAGCATGACAGCTGACCGAAACCAATAGAACTGCAACAATTCATGTCCACATTCTCGGAGTACAGCCCAGCTAGGTAGACCGCTTAACACCTAACGTGCCCTTCAGAAAATGCAAATGAAGCGTAGACAGCAAGCTAGAGAACTCCCTACCTGCAAAAAAACAGTACCCCATACTTGACTACCATACATGCCAGCAGGGATAACATACGTCTTAGCGAGCCACAAAGAAGTGTGCGGCCTGTCTGCCAAATCAATTCACGCACGAATCTACATATCCTATAGGCAGAGGGAGAAAAGGATGGGATGCGTGTTCAGCAGACTGAGCCATGTTCAAGGTCCTGTAGAAAACCATGCCCAGATATCTAGAAGAATCTTTGTGTTAAAGGGTGGCACCGGCAAGATTTAAAATAGGAGCATTTTTACTTGCGGAGTTGGAGTGCACAACCTCGGACTTGGAAGTGTTGACAATTAGATGTTTATCCCTGACGTACACAGCCAACCAACTCAGCATGATTTGCGTATTACGGGGCTCATTAGTCAGCAAAGTTAGGTCATTTGCATCATACAACATACAACATGTGTTAAACGTGCACACCCGTGGTTCCAGTGACAGCCCCTGATACCCCCTCAGCAATGTCGTTAATATTGTTAATGTAGAGGGGAAAATTCAGGGGGTACAGGGGGCAATCAGTATCACACAGGTTATAGGTGGGGGTGTTACTTTGATTCCATGTCGCTGTCCCAAAACGTAGGGTGTGAACACGAAGTCTGAAACGAGCTGTACTGCAAATGACATCACGAGGCAGGATGAGAAACATATAATTGGGAAGGATGAAAGGCGAATGAGTGACCAGAGCCTTTTTTGTAGGAAGAGCACACCATTGGTGATATGTAGAGCGTTTGCTGTTGTGTTCTCTCGGATGAGTTTCAGAATAAGGTGTCCAGTACTCCAAGTGTCTCTCCCTGAGGTCTATGACAAAACGGCTGAGATCTGAGATCAATGAGCTTACAATTCTGCAGCTTCTGTTTGTGGATATACGATTGTGTCAGACCATCCATGGCAGAGAAATAATGGGCTGACCAGCAATCATTAGACCGAAGAATGCAGCTAAGAAAAGTGGCATGGTGTGCCTCATTTATGACCAAAATCAAAAAATTTGTCAAATGTTTTGAAGGTCGTGAAAGTAATCAGCTATCTGTCAGTGGACACCTCGCACTCGGTGGCAAGCAGGCTGTCTCTGGGTGGCAAAGCATGTGATACTAAAGAGACATAACAAGGTTATTGTAACATGCATGAGTAAAGTACAAGTTACTTATGGCTCATCCTCGGGTTGTTTGGAGGTGGCGGCAGAGGTTTGTTTTCTTCCCCATCTAGTTTCCTATGCATCCACGGTCTAGCCTCCATGGGATGTATTTCCCCGCCCCCTTCTCAGTGGCAGCCATAACAGCCTTCTCCGCTTCTGCATTAACAATAGCAGCAAGGAGATCAAACCCACCGGGGGCTGATGCATGGTGGTGAGCAGGGCCAGCTCTGTTATCCGGACGCCTCCTAGGATGAGGAGGTCCAGAGTGCTGTCCGTCTGGGCCACGCTTCCCCCCCCCTATCGCTGAACGCCAGGCGTTGCCCCCTGAATGCATGACTAAGAATAATTGCGCTTGGTCAGTGTCAGATCCTCCCTTTGGCAGTTGCATAAAGTTTAGACTGCGCGACAGCAACATGAGGGGTAGGAGCAGAAGATGTTTTGAACTTTCTCGTAAAACGTGCATTGGAGTTTGGGACAAGACATCAGATGTACCACTGGAGATTTCAACAGTGATGAGGTACCTGGCCAGTGCGTCATAGTCTGTCCATGCCTGACCCGTCCTTGGATCTGCACGCGCAAAGTTCTTTATTTCTTTGTTAAGGCCATCGTACAAAAACATCAATGCATCTTCTTTGGCCGGAGGACGTGACCCCAGCCAATTGTGTGATAAGCTAGCGCACGTGCATAATGTCTTTTTTATACAGAGCTGTTGCCTTGCCTGACATTTATCAGTTGCATGCTTGGCTGCATTGTTGTGCTTATGTGCTTATCCGGCGGTGCAAAAGAGTCGCAGACACAGATAGTGTAAACTCTACCGGCATGGCTTAGGAAAAGAAGTTTTGTGTTCTGCACCACCCAATGGATGCAGAGACACAACATCCCACCTGGAGAATACAAAAAGAGAAGTTTTCAGTGGAGTCCAGATGGTTGGGAGGCCTGCACACAACCAGGAGTATTGTTCAGATATTTGTGGGGGTTGTATTTAATGTTTCTTCTCATCTGTATGATTTTTGTTGTGGATCTGATTGAATGTAGGCCTAATTTTTCATGAGTGCTGTGGCACGTGGACCAGTAATTCCAAAGCTGTGTAGTGGATTCCATGTGTGGTTGCTGTAGATGGTGCCTGTTGCTCCTAGCAGGATGATGTGAGGGATTTTACGGTGTCCGAGTATGCAAAGCGTTAGCAGCTTACGTTATTCTTGTGCGTTTTTTACTTGTTGAATAAAGGAAGTGTCTACACAGTGCTCTACTAGGTTTTTATAAGTAGCTCTTCTTGCATTATTGGCAGACCTAGTTTGATACTTGTTTGTTGAATTTCGTTTAGGACGTGGTTGCTGGGTCGGGGTAACTATGATTGCATCTGGCTTGCAAAATTTCCGCCGATGTAGTGCATTGAGATTGGAAGGTAAGAGCCCGGTTGAAATCATTTTTATATGTGTCTCTTCTAAAGGGCGTATAATGGGGCAGATTGGTGGGCCTTCTATATGGTTGCATTGAGTGGCACGCTTTTGGTTGTACCTTTGGTTTGGTATGTCATATTTGTGCAGCAGAGCATGGCATTACCTTTACTTTGGTTTGAGACTCCTTTGTGTTTCTTTTCTCCTTCGTTTGATTTTGCAAGATGCTGTATGTTTTTCATGTGCCCAAATTTTGATGATTCCCCCACTTTGATTTATTGCGGTCGGCTGGTCCTGGCAGATGCTTGATTGTTTTTACTGTTTTTATCCAGTGCTGCAACGTCACAGCGTTGTGCCTTTTTTCCCTATCCAAGGTTTTTTTTGTAGGTGCTACAAGTCTGGTGCTACAACAATATTTATCACAATGCTACATGTTTTACATACGCAGCAGTTTTGATCGATTGCTTATCTGTAAACTTTGTGAAGATCTGTAAGGCGCATTCATTACAGCGTTTTAAATCTATACCGGAAGAAGCATTCTTTACATATAAATAAAATAAAACTTCTTGCGTTTCAGACATTTGAAGGTATGGAGGGAAGCTGGTTTTTCATGTCCTCGCGCAGTAAACAAGAAAGCAGTGACGTGTCACAAGTGGTGTGGGAGTTCTGAGAGTGGTCCTAAAGGTTCTCCTTCTTCTATCCCCTCCTACTTGTACAAGGATTTGGACAAACATGTGTTGAGGAATTTCAGCAGGTTCAGATTGCGTGCACACCATTTGAAAGTGGATTCTTGCAAATGGCATGGTGGTTCTAGCATTTGTGATAAATGTGAGTGTGGAGAAGTTCGAGATGAGAAGCATGTGCTTTTCTTTTGCAAGTGTGCTGAAGTGTGCGAGCTGCACATGAGATACAGAGACCTTTTTGAAGGAATGTTTAAGACTCTGCGTGCGTTTGCCCCTTCGAGCTCTGAATTTATTCCTTTCTTGGCTTGTCATCACAGTATCACTGATTTTGAGATCAATGCATTCCTGAATCAAAACTCATACAGACTCCTCAAGTTTGTGTCAGATTTAGTTTCAATTTTTGACACTGGTTGATTGTGTTTCACCAGCCAATTGCCATCAGCCAGAGTCTCGGGCTGTAGGCCATCCTTGTAACCCCTTGTAACCCCTTGGCTGCTAGTCCTCCCGCATTCTTGTAGCCATGGAAGGCTTGACACAATCTCACATGTTCAAACAAAAGTTGTCAACTGTGAGCCTATTGATCTCAGTCGGTTTGTCATGGACTTTAGGGACAGGCATTTAGAGTTTTGGGCATCTTTTTCTGATGGCCACCCGACAGAGCGCAATAGCAAAACGCTGACTTATCACCAGTGGTGCGTAATGCCTGCACGACGAGCTCTGGTTACCCATTCTCCTTACAGGCTCCCAGATACATGCACCTTGACTTTTCTCAAGATGTCCGACATTGCAGCGCGGCTCATTTCAGACTTCGTGTTCACACGTTTCGCTTTGAAACAGCAACTTTGAAATCCACCTCTTCCCCTGCTTGTGACTTGTGTGAGGCTGATGACGATGGCCAGGATGAAACACGTGTTCTCTTCCAATACACGCGCCCTCAGATGGTTTCTCTCCGCAGGAGTACGCTTTATTATTTTCACAAACAGGATCCCAGGATGTGTCTGCTTTTACACCAGGAAAACAACAACTGCCATCTCATGAACATATTTTACGTAATAAACAGGCGGCAGTCCTACTTCTTGACTGAAGGCCTTTTTCTTGTAAACCTTGAATGGTCGCAAAGCTGCGTCAGCTGCACAGCTCAGGTTCATCTGTCTGGCGCACACCACACGAGGTATTTGAAGGTGTCTGTTTAGGGGAGCTGTGTACCATCAAAGAAAAGGTGAGGCAAATACTCATACGCCTCTCCACATCATCCTTTTGGGAGTGGGTGAGAGTGGGCACCATCAACAAGACTCACACATTGGAGCCTTTCAAGGGCTTTAATTTCAAGTTCATTCTGTCAACTATGCCGCTTGACTTGACCATACCACCAGACGTACCCTTTCCAGTTCTCTTACCAACTCTCACAAGGATTCAATTTCAGGCCAAGTCTGCAACCCTCTTCTTTAATTTGTTTTATTTCCTTCGGCGAGGAAGCTTGATGATACCTGGTACCAATGTGGCTCCTTTTTATAAATCTCTGTGGGCAGTTGTTTTTCACTGTCTGCGCAATTTTTTTATTCCCGTAAATCTAATTATAAGGCTCATATAATGAGCTTTGCTTTTCTGCTGCCCGTATCTTGCTTATTCTATTGTGTATATCTGTTTGTAAACGTATAAAGAAAAGGAAAAGTGCAACTCCTTGGAGCCCCCTCAAATGGAGCCCCCTCAACTAACTAATAATGCAATTGAGACTTGTGCTACATCCCTTTAGAAATGCGCCGAATAAGAATAACAATGGATGACACGTGAATCTGGCGCTCAGGGTTCAGTAGTTCTACACACCCTCCATACAGATGATTTTATATGGCAGCAAGATTGCTAGCGATGAAAGGAAGCGAGCTCCTGCCTTTTCACGCATGCAACTCAGATGACATGATAAACTGCAAGGTCAGGTAATATGTGACACTGTAATCTTTTTAGCAGTAAGAGTAAAATAACGCCATGGTGTAAACATATACGGCATGGAATAGAAACTTCCTAATGTAAACACTGTTATGGGTCGAGCCATACAGCATCCCACCGTGTAAAGCCTCATTACATGACACGTCCTTCACACAGAGAGGCCATGACTCTGTCACTGTGCACCTGAAACAAAGGCACATGAATCAATAATGAGGATAAGGAAAGAGCGCACAAGGCCAGGTAAACTGCACAGGCTGAATGATAAGCATTTTCGGTGCATCCACGATCACTTCGGATATTAAATGATATTTGGCCAGAGAACGAAAATTTTTATTAATTCTTGGAGGCCTCTCTGAACTATATTTGAAGTGATAAATTAATTATTTTTAGTGGTTTTGATGGTGATTTCAAAATGAGCTCCAAGCGTGCCAGTGTGAACCCTCCTGGCCCTCTTTTTGAAGCCCCAGTCTCCAGCTGAGAGGCTGGCTACTCAGCAGAGAGATCATGAGAAGCTGCAGAGGGAGAGGCAGCTCAAGGAGCGGCAAGAGGAAGGGCAAAGGCAAGGGGCGAGGCTGGGAAGAGGCCTGTGGGGCGCCTGCGCGGCTCCAAGGACAAGCCTCCCCCTCTCTCGGCCCCTTCAGGGGCATCCATACAGAGTGAGTGTAGATGGCAAGTGTGTAAGAGAAAGTTCCTTCTCTGAATGGAGAAGCACACGTTGACCCTTCACCTCCATTCCCCTGCAACTGAGCACTGTGCAGCATCAGCCTCAGCTTCAGCCACAGCTTCAGCCTCTCCAACAAACAGCAGTAGCAGTGCACAGGCAGCATTCACAGGGGGGATCTCGAACAAAAAATTAATTCCCGACAGGGCCCGCCTGAAGTGCCCTCGACTCATTAATAATCCCCACGAACAAAAATCAAAAATTTAAATATTTTGTGCTCGCAAAGTGATCGTGGACGCACGGTACTACGTTGCTGTGTAGGCAGAAGAAAGTCCAGAATGGTTGTAAGAAGCAGGTATGAGTTAAAACTGCTGAATCCAAGAACAACTGGGGGAACGACAACAAAGGCAGCATTTAATCGCACCTGAAACATCTGAGTTTCCATGAAAGCACGCACGAATGGCCGATCCCGAAAGGATGTGGCTTCTATTACCCAATCCTTCATCAGGGTTGCAGTGCGTGCATTTCCGCTTACCTGCAAGTGTAAACGCAGAAGAAGCTCAGTGTAACTCCGGCTTGTGTAAAGAGAAGGGAGGCTGGAGTTGCAAGGATACTGGACAGCCCCACTATACTCCTTGCAAAGCATAATACACACACAGTGCTGGTCGGAAAGTTACAGAAATGTAAAAGGTTTCCCTGAAGCGTCCATACAATTGGTTGGCAAAAAAAGAAGAATCCCACACTTACACATGGCACTATGCACTCACATTTGTGATGAAGTAGGGTCGCAGGTCTCCCAACAGGCATGTGTCTCGGCTGCTGCCATTGTAACTGTCCTGGCTTTCACAGCTGTTTCCACCTAGGTGCGAGGAAAGGACTTCAAGGAAGGATTGGGTGGCATGTTCCTGCATGTTTAAGCACGGCTCAGCAATGTCAGTTGAGATAATTGTGCACTGCAACGGTATCTGTACCATGCAAGCATATAAGTTCCTGAAGGTCAGGCCAGCCATTCCTGTGCAGAAAATATATGAGTATATAGGAGCCTTGCTTAAATAGTTTTAGCACCCCTGCACACTCAATTTGTAGCAGGAGGTGCCATGGTGGGCAGGGTGAAAATCCCTGCCAGAAAGTGGATTTCCAAAGGCTCCTCCCTGGTGCCAGCAACTTACCAGGGATGTTTTCATTAATTTGGGGAGGTTTTGGTGCAGACCCGGGGATCTGGGTGAGGACCCGATTTCAAACCCTCGTCCGAAGGGCTCAAATTCCTTCTGAAATCCCAGCACTTTTGGTGCAAAATTTCACACCAAGCAGGACATGAGGGTTTGAGGTTGTGTCGCAATTGATGGGTGTTAGGTTGAGGTCGAATCCAGTGTTGCAGTCCCCGCCCCAAAGTGTAAGAAGTATAGCAAATAGAAGCAGAGTTGATTGCGAGAAAATATAAGTACAACAAGAAGGACCAGTGGATCTCGGATTGCGATCTGCATTGCAACTGAGCGTTTAAGGATTTTGACGAAATGAATAATAACTTCTATTGGTCTGTGTGATCGCTATTGCGTTTGGCACTGAAGAAGGGCACGAAGAAGTGGACCCAAGAGTTCCTGAGCATATAAGGCCTGGACGGAATGAATATATAAACATTTTATTGGTCTGTGCAGTTGCTATTCGTTTGGCGCTGAAGAAGTGCACGAAGATGTGACCCAAGAGATTCTGAGCACATAAGGATTTGACAGAATGACAATATAATCAGTGTTGTGCAACTACGCCGTACAAGAGCGATTTTGACCGTCTAGACGGTCCGTACCGTATTTGTACCGTACAGGACGGTATAAGTACGGTATGTTTGAAAAGCAAGGTACGAACCGTACAAGGACGGTCCGACCGTACAGAATGATTTTGACCGTAATTTGGCCGTTTGGCTCCAATTTCGGTTCAAAACAATTGTTTTCTTTTTGCAACAATTATTCATGATAAAATACAAATTAATGAACAGAAATCAAGCACTGCGTCCGACTTTGAGTTTCCATGCAAGCCACTGCTGGGCCCTTCCCCGAGCTGATGTAGCTCCAACCCAGCATCAGGGTCGTTCAGGGAAGCATTGTGTGGCGTCAACACATGAGAGGAGCATGTGGGAGGTGGAAATGGGAGGTGTTGGGGCAGAGAGGCCATTCTGAGGCCAAAATTGCACTGGCAGTGCCAGCCCCCGAGCTGATGTAGCCCCAACCCAGCCTCAGGGCCGTTCATGGAAGCATTGTGTGGCGTCAGCACATGGGCGGAGCACACCGGGGAGAGAAATCGGGAGGTTTTGGGGCGGAGAGGCCATTCTGAGGCCATTTTTGCACTGGCAGTGCCAGCTTGGCACCGTACCATACACCGTACCGTAATTTACCGTCTAGACGGAAAACTACGATCACCAAAATACGCTAATACGCCGTATTTCAAGAAAAGACGGTCCGTACCATCCTACTCGTACCGTACCGTCTGACCGTACTTGCACAACACTGTAAAGGATTAGTTTTCTATTGTTCTGCAGAATTGTACTTGCTTTTGGCGTAACTCCAGCAGACCTTCAGTATAGACAGGATGGACTCTGAGCACGTGATTTCTATGAGTAGTGAAGAAACAATGCCGTAAAGTTTAAAATCCAAGAGCGCACTTTTCACACGATTACCACACTGTGTGTGTCACACACACACACTTTGCTGAGGAATGACGGGACCCAGGAGCCAAGACGGGACCTGTGGCTGGTGGGTATAGTGCATGCAACGTGCACAACACGCACTGAGCACAGGAGGCCACCGGGAGGGCTCTTGCGTTTAAGGGCGCTGAGCGAGGGGCGTTTTGAATTATGATGAGAACTTTGCACATTGGGCTCACGGGGCACTGCTCACCTTGCTAGCTACACACACGCTGCACACTGATGGGGTATTGTCCGCAACTTATGCACACGGCAAACAGCAAACAGTGCACAGAAGCACCCTGCACACACAAAGCACTCCTCATGCTATGTTCACTCACCTGCAAGTTACTCACACGCATGATAAAGAGCACAGCGTGTGCACAATTTACACACGATACCAGGCACAAAACACAACCTGCACAAACCTAACTGAGAACCTGTGCGCAATGCACACTGCAAACAATGCGCAATCACAGTACCAAGCACAAAACACAACTTGTACAGCCAATCTGAGATAGTGAATGTGCACACAATGCACACACAATGCACACACAATAACAAGCACAAAACACAACCTGCATACTGAGATACAGAGTGAGAGCAAAGCACGCAGCACACAATGCACACAAAGTACCAGACACAATATACAACCTGCGCAAGCCAATCTGAGAGACTGAGTGCAAATAACGCAACACACAGATCGCAAGAAATCTTCATATTATGTGCATGCAATACATTGTGCATAAGAAGACTCACAATGCACTCTGCACATTGCACACAGCACGCAATGCACACCCTTGAACTTGCACACGCGGCAACAAGCACAAAACACAACCTGCACAAGGCACACTGCGCACACTCGTCACACTGCACACAATTCACAAAATGCAATGCCTGTACATGATGTGCCCCGCACATCATATGAAGATACTTATGCGCACACTTGAGGGGTTGTGAATTGCTTTGCAGCGCTAGTGCTTTGTTACCCAGATCAAGAAAATGCTGATGTACGTGTGTTTTCAGCAAGAAAGGTGCGTTTTCAGCAAGATAGGTGACCAGAAGCTCAAGAAAAACCCAGGAAAAAGTCAGCAACAAAGCAGCATAGGGGACACGATATGGGTCCCCAGCGTAGCTTTCAGCAGAGCTGTGTGCTGGACCCCTTTTGGGCAGAAAAAGTTGCGATTTTCCCGCCAATCCACTCCCCTGGTTTGAGAGAGCCTTCCCTTGGAAGTCTGAGTGGCTGAGTTTTGTTAAATAGTTCATCTGGTATTGTTTTCGAATTAGTCTGTGCGCGGAGGGGCTGATACCTAAATTTAAAGTCTCAGCTGTCGCTGCCCACCGACGCCCATCCCCAGTATTCCAGACCTTGGAACTTGACAGGGCATGCCTTGGGAGCATGCTGCAGGGCCCCTGACACTCAGGTGGTGGCCAGACAGCGTGCTTCCAGGGTGTTCAGAAATACATCATTTCTGCACAGCAAACAGGCCCACGCGCTGTCCTTTAGGGGCACGCCACCTGTCTCGCAGGAAAATGACGCAAATCCAGCCCCCCATCCACACCCTTGACCCGAATTCTAATTTTTTAAATGCAAAAGTGTTACGTTTATGCATAGAAACCATTTGAGTGACCTCAGATGTGCAATTAAGGAAACAGGCAATCATTTCCCCTTTTTTGGTGGGCTTGGCTGAGTTGTTGAAGCAGACAGAGCAGAAACGCGGCGCACCTCTTCTGTGGTGATCATATGCACTGCGCACCTCTGACTGAACATATGCACTGCGCACCTCTTCTGTGGTGAGCATATGCACTGGCCGTGTGCCAGTAGAAGCAGCTGCAGATCGCACACGAGCATGGTGGGGGGCTAATGCTGCAGCAAGCTTTTTGTGCCCAGGAAGGGAGGGCAAATGGCTGGCGTTGCTGACGTGACCTTTGTACACATTCACACGAACCAGGGAGGAGCACCTGTGTGCATGAAAGATATTCAGCAGGCAATCTAAAAACTACCTTTAAACAATCAGGGTTAATCGCGATCGCTGCATCACGGAGCTTAGCCTGGGACAACAGGAGGCAATACCTGCTTAGCTCTGCTTGTATTAAAAAGTTGCTGCCGACTATCATGTAGTGCCAAAGTTTGCCTCAAGTTCCCAGCTCAGTCTATCGTACTTCCATCAATTCAGTGGAGCTTGACGCATGTGTAAGTGTGTGTGAGTGTATGCGTGAACGTGCATTTTTGTGTGTGCATATGACAGGGATTATGTCCTGGGATTCTGGTCCACGCCGTTATACACCGGCATGTAGAAGAACAGAAGAACAGCATAAGCTTTGGTGTACAAAATACAGTCACTGTTTCAGCATTTCAACGGTTGCTGACACTTTACAATATAATATCGTACGGAGCGAGTGGATATCGGACAGTTTGCACCAAATAGGTGGAACTTTGGCTCACGTTCTCTACAACACAAGTGTTCTATAGAATGCAAATGCAGAACATAAAATGCAATATTGATCCGATATTTGAAGGTGAAAGCGGAATAATGCTGGGGTAGAGACAAAATGCAGTTCAGGCCTGAAATTGAATCCTGGACTTCCTTCACCTTTTAAAAGAAACATAACTGGAAAAATGGGTACTGTTGTAATTGACATTTTCGGGTAATTTACTGACCAAGCTGCAGACCAATATCGCACCAATACTGCAAACGCACGATCGAAAAATGGATGTACGGCGCTTTTTCACACATGTTTACAGCACATGGCCTTTGTAGCCACCTTAGCCCTTTTCATCATTTATGCATGCTTCAACAGGCAAGCACGCGTAGTGTTAGTGTATCAAACCAGCAAATTTGTCATGTGGCACACGGCTTCCAAGTTGGGTCAGGCAGCTCTTGTAATAAGCCACAATAGCAGGTACGCATTGTCCATACCTGGTGGACACGTCATGCGTCTTGTACTGCCAGCCAAGTACGAAGGGCACAGGGGCTTCTAAGAAGCACGTCAGGGGAGCAGGCGTGACAGGCATGATGAGGCCATACCTGGACCAAATTTAGGCAGCAAGGAAACTTAGGGATGAAGGCGACGACACAACAAAGATGTCACAACAATGCTTGAAGTTTACATGACCCTTTTGGCAAGCTATAATACCAAAGACCACTTTGTTGCAGTGCTTTCATGAATCTCAGCAAACAGGCAGAGGACTGCTTGGGCTGACACAAAGTATTAAGCCACTTCAACAAACAAGCTACAGAAAGGGTGTTGGTTGCAGTAGGTGGTGAGCTTCATCATTCAAAATTGAACACACCAGGCGTAGGGTCGCAGCAGCGGCAAGAGCCCCAACACACAGGCGCTCAGCAGGGAGATGTTGGGGCAAAAGAAGACCAGCTGCTGCTCCAGCAAGGCAGCACTGAGTAGTGCAAGTAGGTCTTCTAAGGGCAGTGCTCTGCGGGGCATAAATGAGCACAGGCAAGCCTAGTCTGGCGGCAGGAAGGTGAGGCGAGATTACTACTTGCCAGAAGCCGTAAGATCAAATACGTAACACGTAATAGCATCTGCACTACTGCAAGTTGCCAGCCAGATAGAACATTCTTTGGTGCAAGCTGGTTATAAGAAAGAACAGATAGAAGCAGATGCCAGCCAGATAGAACATTCTTTGGTGCAAGTTGGTTATAAGAAAGCCCCTAGGACAGACAACAGCTTCTTTTTCAGAAGGATCCGGGCTCCTCAGGGAGAACAACTTGCACACCTTGACAGCTCCACCAAGGCTGGGGGGTTTAACAGGGCTATTTGATTGTCTGCATTTTCCCATGAGTGCTGCAAGGGAGTCTCAGCTCGACGAAACTCCATCGCAAAGCAAACACAGCTGCTTTCTGTGCCCTTACTACCTTATGAGGGCTGCTGCCGCCCAGCTAGAGAGCTCCGTGGCAAGCTCCTCGTCTGCGTAGCTGGCTAGCTGGTGGAGAGGTCCAAGGATGTGCGCTCGTCGAGGCAGCAGGGGTCGCCAGTAAGCAAGGGTGTTGATGCCCCCGAGTGAAAAGTGAAGGCAGTCTCCTATTTTTGGGGCATCGTGAGAAACGGAGTGAATGATGGCTTACGCAGTTGTGAATTGTGAGGGGTAAAGGTAAAGTAAGAAGGCAAGGTGTGGAACGGACATTACAAACAGGAGGGAGGCTGGAGAGGGGGGTATTAAGTACAGCAAACATCCCATTTGGTCACACAATTCTGGCAGACCTTGGTGGCACACCCGGAAAAAAGAAGCACAAAGATTAGTAGCTTCATTCTGATAGACTCCTTGTATTAAGGATAAAGTATGAAAAATTATCACAATAAGTGCGACCTAAGAGTACAAAGTGAGGATGTGAATTGGAGCCGGAAAAGCTCCAGCTAAAATTGCGTTGCATGTAACGCTGCGAATAAATTCCCGAATTCCGACCATGCCGTTGATTGGCTCCATTTCAATTTTGTATTAAGCTATATAGCTATATTTAACCCCGCAACTCTTGTAACACATAATGGGCTGAAACTCGCAGCAAGTGTGGAGTGACAGATTTCCCCCCCCTCCCCTGTCCCTTGTGTGAGTGCCTCCCACTCGCCGGCAATCCCAGTACCCCTGCCCCGAATTCGACATTGCAGCATTGTTATATAACATTTATAATGCTTATATCCTGAAGCAGAGGTCGATCGAGGCAACCAAGAATGCACCTTTTTCCCTGCCAAAGTGAAAGCGAAATACGCACCAGGCCCCACAGAATCCCCCAGAATGCCAAATTTCCTGCAGATGTCAATGTTTGGATGAAACATCAAGTTTCTTGCATTCATATGAGGTAAAGGGGGCTTTGAATTGGGTGGAGAGCTAAGTGAGACTAATTAGGGGGGTTTGTTTTATTGGAACAGCCACGTATTGAACGTCTCAAATGACTGTATGACACATTACTGGCGCTAACTATGCAATCTGGCACACATTAGCTCGCTTTGCACAGCACCAACGAGGGAGGGACGGAAACCCTGTAGAGCAAGCACACAATGGGATGCAACAGGACATTTGAGTTTGCAGCGGGATTTCCGGGGGATAAACGGAAACCATGCGCACTCAGCACACTCCAGCACCTAGCCTCACAGTGGGATATCACATGTCATTGCATTCATGTCAACTCCACATTTCTAGCAGCTTCCCTGCACTTGAACTCTAGACGCCACCACCATCTTCGAAGCTTTGGAAGCACACATTTCACTTGAGCCAGCATATTTTTAACCGAAGACTTGTTATTCAATGTCCCAACTACTAGGCCTCGGTCAACACAGCATGTGTGGAGATGGTGGCACCACAACACATCTTCAGGTCTAGCAGTGGTACGTAGCCCAGTTCTACTTGCTCAGTCTCAGCACGTTATACCAAACCAATGCGGTCAAGTTACAACAGACCAGTTACATCTAATTTACGCTTAGTCCAGCTTCAGGAGTCCTTGCAATTCAGACGAGTAGTTTTGTGGATGTGCTGTTTTTGTGCGGTCCTCGAGGTCTTTACTTGCGTTTCATGCTTGTCAGCAATTGTGTGAATTGTGTGTATGGGCCAGGAAGGGGGTGTTGTGTGCTGTACTTGAAAAGTTATTTGACTGTCAGCGTACCGTACAAAAAGTATTATCACCGCCCCCTAATTATTGTTTTTTGGTGGGGGCGGCGGTGACGGGGTGGTTCATATATTTTTTCCCCTAAATGGGGCAGTTTTGGGGCGGTAGCAGAAATTGAAGTCTTTGAGCAGTGCGAGCGATGAGTGGTAAGGAAGCCTTCCCAACGCTCCCTGACACCACAGCCCCTGCTCCGCCTGTTCCTGCCCCTGCACCCCGAGCCCCAGCCCCAGCCCCAGCCCCGCCTGCACCGACTGTACTTGTAGAGAAGTTCCAGCGGGG
>Ga0307948_1001738_pt1 | contig 15573 bp, 10 predicted proteins | sample OrgLakmetagen280_FD_201824 | JGI IMG/M metagenome (GOLD analysis project Ga0307948, IMG submission 201824) | Saline water microbial communities from Organic Lake, Antarctica - #280 | ecosystem: Environmental > Aquatic > Non-marine Saline and Alkaline > Saline | place: Antarctica: Organic Lake...
ACACCCGACACACACACACACACACACACACACCCCCCCCACACACACACACACACACACACACACACACACACACACACACACACACACACACACCTATCATCTCCCACATGCACAGCCTCCTCAGGTTGTACTCCCAGAGATTCCAGCGCAGCCTCAAAGATGCATCGGTTTGGCTTTTCAACCCCCACCTCTGCAAATCCATGTGTGTGGTGTGCCCAAACATAGAGCCTTCACAGATCCATAAGGGGCTCACGGCAAGCGCGGACCAACTCATGCACAAACGCAGCCATGCCTAAAACACAGGTCAACTGGCAACGCAGGTAAATGGGGAAACAAGGACACTCTTGCAGCAGTGTAGCAGTGACACAAACAAACCCTCGAGCCTTGGGTTAATTCCAAGCTTGCATTAATATCAGATTTGACAACTGCGTTGTATGCCTCTGTGAGCGTGCGTCACAGAAATGAAAGCAAGCCTGCCAGGCTCTCCATACCTGCTGAAATGATGATTGCGTCGAATAAGTGTCCGACTCCTAAGCCATCCAAGATCTGTATGCACGAGAAAACATAAGAACAAGGTCTGGCAAAACCAGTATAACCAGGGTTATTGAACCAGCCAGTGAATCGAGAGATGAATGCCTCACTTGGCAGCACATGCCACCCAAGCGGTAGCACATGCCACCCAAACCTGCCGCACTGAACTTTTGAAGCACTTTTGCTGAGTGCATTCCTGTCCAGCTACTCCAATCCAACCAGGGGTTAAGCCAGGACCAAGGTCTGCACTTAAGCAACTTGTGCTGCGGTCACTTGTGTGAACAGCTTTAAGAAGCCCCATTTTGCACCTGCCACTGACCTGCCATCGAGGTTATTGTGCACCTCTATGCACTTGACACACACACAAACATAAAAACAGTCACTTGTGTGAACAGCTTTAAAAGGCCCCCTTTTGCTCTTGTCACTGACCTGCCATCGAGGTTATTGTGCACCTCTATGCACTTGACACACACACACACACACACACAAACGTACAAAGTTTAAAGTACACACAGTCACACAGCCGCACACGCACACACCTGGCGCAGCCGGGTGTCAAAATTTGAAACAACAGCCAGGAGCACACCCGCGTTGTGCATCTTTGTGAGAGCTTTTGTTGCTCCAGGAGCCAGCTTCCATGCCTCTGTGTATATGTTTATGTTTTGTGTATGTGTGTATATATGTGTATGTGTGTGCATCAGCGTATGATGAGTTTTCACTGAGCAATTGGTCACAGCATAGCTGCGCGCTGTCACAACCATGCCATAATCAGAACCTGCCTGCAAAATAGTGTATTGTTTGCTACGCTACTTGAATTTAGTGAATTTGTCCATAATATTCTGTTATATGATGTGACAAATGTGTGTTCTCAATCTTGTCTCGTACGTGTTACATCTTACAGCAAAATGTTGTTCTGTGTTTATTATGCCACTCACTACCTTGCGACGCTAAAGGGGGTATGCACACACAAACACAAACACACACACTAACACACGCACTTACACACACGCACACACACGCACACACACACACAGACTCACACACCCAACGCCACCCCCTGCTAGCCCTAGAAGCAGAAGCACCACTGAGGGTTTAAATAAAGGCACTTATTCTTTTGCCACTGAGTCAACTCTCCCCTTACACATGTTTGCTGAAAAATACATAATGGACCATTCAGCCCAATTCAGGCGCTGAGTGCAATCAAAAAGCTTGCAACTACAGGTTTCACGCAAATTTCATCATCACACGTGCACGCCACGCCATGGTTACAATGTGACACACTTACGGTTGTCAATTAAAGAAAGGCAGAAAGAATTTTATATAGCCAACCAGCTGCATTGCCCCTGGACTTGCATTGTACCGGTTTACTACCAAAAATTGCACAACTGATAGCTGCATTTTTGGTAACCTACCAACTGCTACACCGCACCTGGCCTTGCATAGTACTGGTACACTTCTTCAAACATGGCCTCGTCGCTGCATTGAGTTGCCTCCTGCACGATGAACCTCCAGAACGGTCTTCCATCCCCCACTGCAAACAAGAGGAGGCAGTAGAAAAAGGAAAAGGGTCCAATTTTCATCTGGTATTGGACTGGGAGAAATGAGTTTATCAGATCATTTCCATTCCTCTATGTCTTCACGCAGCTTGCTTTTCAAACCTGTTCAGGATCTGTTTATACACATGGATGCTGCGTAGTAATTGATTGGAACAAAAGAGGTTTACATTCTTCATGCTTGCTGAGCCGACCTCCGAAAAGGTGGTCCATTCTTCCTGCATTGACCACAAAGATGCAGACCACAATAAATGTTTTCTCAAATCTAATGATTAACACACAACGAATTTAAAACCCTACAGGTTGCTCCCAACCCACCACTGCAAATTGATTCAGAGTTTCGTCCGCTTTGTTTGCTGGTGCACATAAAAAGATGATGCAACTTAGCCTCTTCTCACCAGTGTCGTTTGCGTAATTTGATATTTGCTAGTTATCCGAGTGCCAAAAATTCAATAACCAGGCAAACCTTACTGAAATAATTGTGCAACTAAGCTTTCTGCTTTCATCATCTTTAAAACCTCAACAAATAGATTTTGGGGCCAATTTGCGTCAATACAAGTGAGATCAGAACCGTGGGAACATTATATCCCGCCACAAAATACTGTTTTGGGGGGTGCGGCCAATTCACTCCCCCCCAAAATAAATAAATATTCGAGGTGGTGCGGATTACTGCAGATTGAGTTTAAATAAATGTTACGAGTTTTCGACGGTTCATCCCTGGGGGAGCCAAGATGACAGCGAGGAGTGGAGTGAGGAGGAGGGGAGTGAGGAGGAGGAAAGTAAGGAGGGGGGCAGTAAGGAGAGCGAGGAAGCCAGCAGGAGGGATGGGGAAGATGATGATGAGAACTTGAGTTAGGAAAGACTAGAAGGCAAAACCAGTTGCCAGGTGACACACAATGGATGACTGAGTAGAGCAGAACAAGACTCGTTATGATTTCTCAGTGCTCTTGGACAAAACAATGTTATTGTGTTATGGAATGCACCTCTGAGTCTCTTGGTGCCTTTCTAGTCTCTTGGTGCAGTTCTGAGGGCATTTTGCCCCTGCGGATTGGTGCGGCCAGGGTATAAATAACTGTTTTTGAGAGAGGCGGAATGAGTACATGTTCCTACGGTACGTAGGAATTTGCTCACAAGGCTGTATGAGGGATGAGGACATTTCCTTTTATGGGATTAAATACTCAAGCCTTCCACACGCACCGTATCTGATTGACGATTTTGCCCATGGAGTGCTGTACGCCCTGTATGTTGCAAAAAGGCGAGCCGTTAGGAAAGGGAAGCACAACAGCAGGGTTGGCAAGAACCATATACATACACCGTATATGATGGTATATGACTGTATATTTGGTGATTTCCCTGCCAAAAATATCATATATATACCGTATACATATGGTTCTGGCCAACCCTAAACAACATTGATATGAAGGCATCGTTCAATTTACGTATGCCAGTAGAGCCAACAAAAGTTGAAAAGCAAAGGAGCTTTTCAAACACACGCACAACCAAATAGACGCGCAAAATGACAGAGAGGGTTTTCTGAGCAAATGTCCAAACATGCTCTTTTTTGCATTAAAGGGGCAACTACTCGCACGTCAATTCACCAAATTGAACCCAATCTAGCTTCACACTGTTGCCGATATTATAAGCTACCAGACCATGTCCTCAGTTTTAGTCAAGTCGCCCTGCTCTGCATATGGAATGACAGGACGAAATGCACACGTCATGTACCTGTACCCTAAATAGGTGCTCTCCAGGGACTGGTGCATTAATTTGCATACCTCGCCAACCACTCGCTCTTTGTGCTCCATTGTTTTTGCAATGATCTTGATTAGTTATACGGACTCCAAAACACAAAAAATCACTCAATTCAATGCTCTGGCTGGTCAGATACAGCTTGTGGCTGCTCAAAAAGGAGGATTCACGCGGCTGATTAAGTATGGGCCCATAACTGGCTAGTTGGCAAAATGAACACATACAAAGCCCTCACTTTCTAAACCGCCGAAGTATCTCTGGTTGATCCAATACTTTGTCTTGAGGGAGGTATTTTGCAGCATATCTCTGGTACACAGCAGCAGCGGGCTCCGACGGTGACACCTGCCAGCAGGAAATAAATGTACGTTGTCGCGAGCCTGTTCGATTTGAACATGTACGTTGCCAGCTAGTGATTGCTGTCATATCAAATTACCGTCACTGCAAAGTAAGACTCAGCACAAAAACCAACCAGTGTCCCTGCCGCATCTATCAAACATGCTGTATATTGGTCTTCTCGCCGCGAAAAAGGCTGTGCTTTTGAATGGGCGTGCCGTGCTTGCTGCTGTGCCATGGCCATCTCATTCAGATTGCTTCTGTGCAAGAAAGGAGAGAGGACCAAGCCACCAAGCCTCTTGGTGAGTGGGAAGAGAAGGGCCATGTACTACCAAACTGTTCAGATGTTCGTGTTCTTAATATCATTTATATAGTTTTACCGGTGCATCTGTTCACAAGTACGCACAGAGGCTGGCGAGCTGCTGTTATTTAAATAAATTACTACTGGAGTTTGTATCTGCAATTCCTGTGTCCAAGTTCGAAGTCAACCGCCTTTGTAACTCCCGCAGGACCACCTGGGGTGAGTTTGCAGGAAACCCATAGGCCCATGTCCCCTTGGCATATCCATCTGTAGCCACCCTGCTGATTCCTTTACTGCTCCCGCCACGGTCAAAGTGTGTATTACATACACACTCACACACACACACACACACACACACACACACACACACACACACACACAAACACACACACACATACACACACACACGCACACACATACACATACACACACACTGGAGCCACCTTGCTGGTTCTTTTGCTGCTCACGCCACGGTCAAAGTGTGTATCACACATACACACACACATACATACACACACACACAAACACACACAGACACAACAAAACAACACACACAACTCTAACACACCAACACACGCATGTACACACAAAATCCACAGCTTTTAAACAACAGGTTTATTACAAATGCTTGCTTCAGGCTGTTACCGGTCACTACGCTTTGGTTGACCTGTGCCGGGAATATGGGATCTCACACCGAGCCTCTGGCTAATGTTATCAACCAGCAGAGCCGCACTCCTGGCAAGACACTGATGACTCAAAAGTCTTTCACCTCCAAAACCCCCAACGGGAACGGGAAAAAGGCAAGCAGTGCTTTGTACATGTTGTATTTGTAAGTTATTTTGGAAAGCTAGGCTCGTTCTAAGCCTCTATCATCACCCCTTCACAGCATTGCACTCTGAACAAAGGAGCAAAGGATGTTTAGTCTATGGCCCTAGCAAAGGTCGTCCAACAGGTAGTGCCCTGCACTTTCTTAACCGCAGCTGCCTGTCTCTCTCTCTCTCTCTTTCTCTCTCTCTCTCTCTCTCTCTCTCTCTCTCTCTCTCTCTCTCTCTTTCTCTCTCTCTCTCTCTCTCTCTCTCTCTCTCTCTCTCTCTCTCTCTCTCTCTCTCTCTCTCTCTCTCTCTCTCTCTTTCTCTCTCTCTCTCTCTCTCTTTCTCTCTCTCTCTCTCTCTCTCTCTCTCTCTCTCTCTCTCTCTCTCTCCCACATAAGCTGCATCACCCCTCTCGCTTAACCTTCTTTAATCAGTAGCTTGGCTTGAGTACAGCCCTCAACAGAACAGAAGCGTATTCCTGGCTTCCCTCCACCACACTTGAAAATGCGGCATAGCTTATGCCACGGTCAAAATAGCTTGCAAACCTCTCCTTGCTGCGTCCAGTGAATGGAAACAGCAGGCATTCCCTGGTGCTTCTTTCAGAGACCCTTTCACAGATGGGCTCTCTCACCTTGCATTCCACACAAATCATACCAGCCTGGCCAAGAAAGTGAGCGGCTAGGTGCTCCTACATCAGGCTCCACCAACCACGTCTGACCCCCTTGCGCCTACATCAGGCTCCTGCGACCACGTCTGACCACTCCTGGATGTATCATTCTCACCAATCCACCACCAAACATTTTCCTCGGCAGAGCAACACGCTGGCACCAGATAATCTAACAACCTTTCAACAGGCATCCCCATCCACGTCCCCATCCACTGAACCCCCTTTGCGCGCAGATGGATCGCTTCATCCCCACCCGATCCGCCATCGATCTGGACTTGGCCAACTTGCACCTCACCAAAGAAAATGGCAGTAGCGGAGGCAGCACAGAAGCAGGAGGCCCCTCCGGCTCCCCCTCCAAGGACGAATACCAAAAGATGCTGGCTGACTCCCTGGGTGTGGACAGCTCTGGCCGCATCCTTGCCTTCAAGCAAAAGGTGCGGCTGTCGCAGTCAAGGAATACGGGCATTCGCGTTGGAGGTTGGATGAGTACCAAAAGATGCTGGCCGACTCGCTAGGTGTGGATAGCTCTGGCAGCATCCTTGCCTTCAAGCAAATATGCGGCTGTCACAGTCAAGGAATTCGGGCATGCGCGATGGAGGTTGTGAGAGAGGTTCAGCAATGGAGTGTACTAAAAGAGGTGTACTAAGAACAGTGAAATGACAGCTCTGGCTGCTCTGGCTGATTGAATTGGTGAGTACAGCTTTGGCTGCACCCAGATCCCCAAGCAAAGAGCGTGGCTGTCTCAGCATGTACAAAGGGCATGTGCTTTGGGAGGGGTCAGGCAATGACACCAGAGTGTGTGCAAAGAGCAGAGGGCAGTAGATGCGTCGTGACCCGCTGTGTACCTTCAATAACTAAGGCAACGTTGCGGCAGATTTATCTGCAAGAACCGCATATGTTTATAGATTTGAAGGTGTAAAAAACAGTATTAATCTTATCTTTTGTGTGGATAACCCCGCCCTCCACGGCAGAAGGTATGGCAGTGGAATGGTTGTATTGTTAACAGGTCTTAGTGATTGAAAAGATGAAAAGTGAAAGCTAATCTTATATGTGGAGGGGCACACTTCTGGTTCTCAGGCTTGTGAGCAAAAGGTGTGGCAGTGACAGTGAGCTAGGGGTTATCGGCCCGCACGTAATTTGCAAGCAGTTCTATTTTGGCCCCAAGCAAGATTGTACTATGATTACCAAACAAGGGAGATCGCTGAGTGTACTAAGTAATTGGAGGTGCAGCTGTCAATCAACGCGCGGGCACTGATGTGGTCAGCTGCCAGTCCTAGGTGGTCCGAGCCGGCCTGTGCACCAGATGAAAGCAGTCCTTAGTTACCTCAGATAAATTCCTTGCTTACGTCAAGATGATCACTGCCAACTATGGCGCTCCAGTGCTTGCTGGTGTGTACTGATTACGTGCATGAGTGCACGCACGCCACAAATCATGTATGGTCTTTTTAAAGGATTGTGACTCTTAGGGTGCACCTATAGATCTTTCTTCTGTGTATGTACTCACATGCATGTATTTTATTTTTGTGTACCTACAGGCACCTGCTCCACCAGAAGGCCATGACAACTGCCTACGTGGATTGTATACGGAGAACCTGGGCCCTGCACCCAGCAAAAAGCAGTTCAGGTGCAATTATTTGTGCATTATTATGAGGCACAAAGTAATCCGGTTGAAAACTGGAGCAGTAGCTTGGTAGTTCTCTCTCTCTCTCTCTCTCCCTCTCTCTCCCCCTCTCTCTCTCTCTCTCTCTCTCTCTCTCTCTCTCTCTCTCTCTCTCTGTCTCCCTCTCTCTCTCTCTCTCACACTTTCCCTCTCTCTCTCTGTCTCCCTCTCTCTCTCTCTCTCTCTCTCTCTCACACACACACACACTTTCCCTCTCTCTGCATTATCTGTATTTGCCATACATCCTTGCGCATGTGCTTTTTAACATTTGACATCACTATGCCCGCCACCGTCCAGACATATACCTCAGACTCAAGACCGAATTCTGGATGCCCCAGACCTTGTGGATGACTATTACCTCAACCTTCTAGACTGGAGCTGCAACAACGTGGTATGTTTTAGCTTTGCTGCAATAGCGCATGCGCTCATGACACACCTTGCTTGTGTTGCAAGGTATTTCTTTCTTGGCCTCTAAGGTTTCGTACCGCTTCATACCACATCCGATTGGTGTCCAAGCCTTGTGAGTAGGGTTGGCCAGAACCGTGTGTATACACCGTATATGACCGTATATTTAATGATTTCCCTGCCAAAAATACCGTATATGCACCGTATATGTATGGTTCTGGCCAACCCTACTTGTGAGCCTTACCATAAGCTGCAGTGGCCACTGAGTGCACAGTTTATTTCTGCTACACATAGTGAGCAAGGTGTTTCGTGCATTGCTGCCACCTGCCGTTTTGCTTTACCTCACACCCCGTAAAGGGGTTCCATCAAGCAAGCGGGCACAGCCAACATGCAATCTCACACTAGAAGGCATCCATCCAGCACCTTGTTCCTCCTTGTCATAACCACACATCAATTCTTGTACACCAGCTGAACACCCCCATCACATACAAACACACAAACACAAACACGCACTCACTCACTGACTGACACAGATCTACATTCGCAATTTCCCAGATCATGCATGAATGGAACACCCCACCGCGCACACACACACACGCACACACGCACACACACACACAGATTGCAGTGGCCCTAGGCCCTACATTCTAACTGTGGAAGTGCATGAATGGAACACCCCACCACGCACACACACACACAAACAGATTGCAGTGGCCCTAGGCCCTACAGTCTACCTGTGGAACTCCACAGCTGGAAGCGTGGAGGAGCTATGCACCATGCCTAATGCAGGCGACTACGTCAGCAGTGTGGCATGGAGTGCTGATGGTGCATACCTCGCGGTAGGGTTTGGGGGTGAGGATGGGGATGTGAGATGCCAAAGTCTAAGAAGAATTGTCATGTGCTATTTAGTTGTGTGTGCCTTAAGTGAGATGAAAAGTTCAGGCAGGTAACTGATTGTTGCCAGTCATGGAATTTCATGAGAGTTCAATGAGGCTCAAGATACGTGTCCATAACCGGTCCATGACCGTTGGCATAATAAGTGTGTTACGCCATAATTTATCTGTGCACTGTCTTGAATTTTCTCCATCCTAGTTTACAAGTCTTTGTTTGATGAATTAATGAATTAAAATTGGTGAAAGGTACACCCGTAAGCATAAGCACCGCCCCTGCAAACACAGAAATACACACACATGCACGCAGACACACGCACACACACACACACGCGCACACACATCCACACACACACACACACACACACACACACACACACTATCTAACAGGTGGGCACGTCAGACGCCAAAGTTCAGATCTGGGATGCAGGGCGCACCAAGCAGATCCGTGAGCTGTGTGGTCACACCAACCGCATCAGCTCCTTAGCCTGGTCAGGTGAGCTCTATACAGCTGTCAAGCATGAACGCATTGTCACAGTGAAAGCTTGAGAGGAGGAGAACTGGAGGTAGATTTGGTAAGCTTCAACCCTTTGTGGAATGCAAAGTAGGGAATTGTAAAGGACGCGTCGCTGCTTTCTTCCTTCGTTGGACAGTTGGACAGTATGTTTTTGATGCTTGTGGATGTTTGGAAATTGTACATACAAACACTGACGTAGAAATGTATAATGTGCAATCGCTTCATAACTTGATAACCTCCTGACGATAAATTTTGCTTCATCCAAACCAGGCACCACACTGAGTAGTGGTGGCAGAGATAGTGTGATTTGCTGCTGGGATGTGCGCAAGCGAAGGGATGAAGCGTGTGTGGCAAGGCTCACTGCACACGAGCAAGAGGTGAGTGAGTGAGTGAGTGAGTGAGTGAGTGAGTGAGTGAGTGAGTGATCTGCTGCTGGAATGTGAGCAAAGAACTGTATAAACAAAGCATGCATGACAAATGTTCGCTGCACATGGGCAGAAGGTGAATGAGTGAGGCTGTAGAGATATGAACTGCTGGGATGTGCATAGAGCAGAGCAGGGAAAAGGCGTGTGTATCTGCCACAGTGCTAGCATGTTATGCTATAGGTTAATCCATCACACATTGTACGGCCAAATCAGATCACAGTAACAGCTGCCAGCACCGTGCCATGTCGTAATGTGAATTTTGTACTTGTGCGCACGCACATACCTCACAAACTTCTCCAGGTCTGTGGCCTTAAATGGTCTCCTTGTGGGCAGCAGCTTGCCAGCGGAGGTAACGACAACGCTCTGTGCATCTGGGACTCCCAATTCAGGCTGCTCCACAAGCTGAACGCACACCAGGTGAGAGGAAAGGGCTGAACAAATGGCTAACACAACTGAGTGTGTTTGCCTCATGCCTAGCTGCTTAAAGTTTCCAGTTGCTGACACCTGCGTGTGTGTGCAAAGACTGTTCCCTTACCAAAAGGCTTGTGACTCAGCGCCCAATTGTTCTTCCCCTCATCTCACTTAGACATGTGCAAGCTCGACGCATTTTTGCCCTGTGTTGCAAAACCTGTATAGCAAGGCACTGCTGCGTGCGTACACAAAATAGCATTGCAATTGCAACCTTTCCAAAGCACTGTTGTGCCCGCAGAATGCCTCCACATGCGCACATTGAGATTGCATGCAAACACAGTGATCGAAAGCCTCCCTTATTCATTTTTGATGCAGGCTGCTGTCAAGGCTGTAGCATGGTGCCCCTTCCAAAGCAACCTCGTGGCGACAGGGGGCGGTACGGCAGATCGATGCATCAAGTTCTGGAACACACACACCGGCGCGTGCCTCAGCACCATCGACACAGGCTCGCAGGTAAGATTGTTTGCATGGCTCTTGCGTGATTATGGGTGTGTGTTAGAGCGCACCTGTATGTGTTTGCAGTTTTAGAGCAGGGGTTTCTGGCACGCAGTTGGTGTGCCACAGGAGCAAGTTGTGAATGGCTTGAACCATGCACAACAAGAGACATGCTAGACAAGAGGATAGGAAGGGGAAAAATACTTTGCAGGGCAATGCACTTCCCCAATTTAAATCAGAAGAAAGGGAGCGGCACTTTGGTCAGGGATTAGGTGCTGGAATTCGTTTCTCACAGGACGTGCAATACTACTTCAGCATGAGAGGGTGTGTGTGTGTGTGGCCCTCAATTTGCACGCAGGTGTGTGCACTGCAGTGGAGCCGCCACGAGCGCGAGATCTTGTCCAGCCACGGCTACTCTAAGAACCAGCTGTGCCTGTGGAAGTATCCCAGTCTGGTTAAGGTGAGCATAGTTGGTTCTGGTCCCCAAATTAATGGACAGGGAGGCACTTCTCTGTCTTAGACTCAGCATTCTCTTTCATTGAGCAAGACTGAATGTTCGTGAACTGGTCCATGGTGAGACATACTTAGGGGGCGTAATTGAGGACTTTCAAACTCTTTGAGGTCTTTTATGGAACAAAAATCAGCAAATGTAGCACAGGCGTAATTATGTCCCTTAGTTTGAGGACTTTTTTGCTGTGGGTGAAGAAGTTCGGATGATGTGTACAGTCACATTTATTGCTCCATATTTTGTATGATGATAAGGTTGTCCAGAACCAAAAATATACTTTGTACGGTACCATCAACACGGAATTTTCCTGTGATAAAAGCAATGTAGAAACACGGTCTACATGTTTCAGGCCAACCCTGTATACGACAGAAGCAACGTGTCCAGTAACATTCGTAGCACTCGTCCTCTTTGCTTGACCTAGTATATACAATCCGCCTGTGAGCACTGGCTAATAATTGTACATTACACTCTCAAGCACAATAGTGAGTGGATGCGTCCTTTTCACCTGCCAGCCTCTCGCTTTTACAAAACTTACACATGCCAGCGCCCACCCTGCATTGCTGCTAGTCACAGACTGCGGTGGTATCAACTTTCTTTGATCCTAATCAGCGCTGCTCTCCTGGATTACATTTTTGTCAATCTGTTGCATGGGAGTGTAGCTAGCTGCACAGCCGTTTGCCTACCAAGGTCACGTGTGGTCCTGCACTTATTGCGGGGTCAGCTAGAACCGTTTGTAAAGGGGACATACATACAGACATACATACATGTAAAGGTTACATAAAGGGTGAAATATGTAAAAGGGTAGTAGGTACCAGGGAACTTCATGGGGCGCCGCACTCATTAAGCAATTTTTGGCTTTGCCCGGGCAAAGCCAGAATTTGAAGGGCCGATTCCAGACTGCCCGGAGGAAAATGTGATACCGATGGAGAGAGGCCCGGGACTCCAGTGTTTGGGGTAGGGGAGGACGCAGCGGAGGCCTCCTCTCGTGCCCAAGGGGAGGATTCCAAGAGTAGCAAGGAGTACAGGGAGTAGAGTAGCAGGAAGGGCAGGTCCCTGCTCTTTGGTGCTCATTGCTGGGCATTTAGAGAGTGTGGCTGCATGCGCCTTGCGTATGTGTGGGACTTCTGTATATGTGGTGTGTGGGGCTTCTGTATGTGTGGTACTACGGCATCACTGGGCACTCAATGAGCATGTGCACGCTTACGCATGATAACATGGATGGTGCCCTCCATTGCCTGCATACGTGTGCACGGCATATGTACGTGCGAGTGCTTGCATGGTGCAATGTGCACTGTGCGTACGGCTGCACAAACTCATGTATGTGTGTGTGATTGTATGTGTATGATTGCATGCTTGTATGTGTACGATTGTATGCTTGAAGGTGTTTGAGTCATGCTGCATGTGCACACGTACTGTACATGCGATGTGCGTGTCTGCCCATGCGTACACGGCTGCACATGTGTATGTGTGCGTGCGTACTTGCTCATGGAAACATAGATGGTGTTTCAATTTGTGCGTGCGTGTGCATGGCATGTAGCATGCCATGTGCGTGTAACACTACCTGTGGTGCATGTGCATGGATGCACGCATGCGCATCTGTGCTTCTCGTGCATGCCCGAATGACGTTGCTGTGACTGCCTCCTAAATGCCCAAAAGCCTGGGCTGCGCCAGCAGCCCAGGCGAAAATTTGCCCTTACCCGCACATTTCTTCACTTTGGGGGATACCAGCTGAGGGCGTCCCGCACAAAAAGAATTTGGGGGTGAGGGAAAACCGAAGGTTATACAAACCCCCTGAAGTTCCCTGGTAGGTACACATAATATTGTTGGCGGACATTCCCCAATGTACGATCATACGTGGTATATTATGCGTATCTATTTAACCCTAACTACTTTCCCTTCATTTCTAGTGCACTTATGCTCAACGTTTCTAATGGCAATGGATCCGCAACTTCTGACTTGTCATCTCCTCTGTTATTCCCTTCCAGGTGGGAGAGCTGACAGGGCACCAGGGGCGGGCTCTGCACATGGCCACCTCACCTGATGGGTCTTCTGTGGTTTCAGCAGGTGCGTGATTCATTGCAAAGTTGGCATAGTGCAATCATTGTTATTTGAGTCTGTGCGTGAGTTGGTGCATGTGTAAAACCTGTGCCTTGACTCGCTGGTTGACTAATCGACAAGTACGTGTAGTTGGTGCATGCCTGTTGTTTGACGGTCTAAAGAAACGCCTTCACGCATGCACTCTTGTGAGGCCAGAAGGTAATCATTGCTCGAAAGAGATGCTGTTTTGCGACCCAGATTGGGGTGGAGGTCATTAACGGGTGCAAGTGAAATGTTACCCAACCACAATTTGTCTCTACAGTTTTCTAATAATGATCTAATCATGGGTATGGGTGTATTGTTACCCAGATCGGGGTCGTATTGTTACCCAACCACCACATTAATCAATGTCATGTCTGCACTCTGTGGTCGCATGGTGCGTTTCTGACTGTAGCAAGAGTTGTGTTGCAATAGACTGCCTTCCAGTTCATCATAAAAGCACAGTTACAAAATCCCTTTTGAAATTCAGTAAGCTTTTCTTTGATGCAAATTGTCTAAATATTTCACGGTCACATGCTATACACACGCAGGTGCTGACGAAACGCTCCGCTTCTGGCGTGTATTCGGTGAGCCACCTCTGGCCGCCAAAGATGAAAAGGCAGGATTGCTGTCTGCTGGAGGGGGTATGCTGGCTGGTGCGCCACTGGGCGGATTAAGAAGCATTCGATGACAAGCTCTTCGTTTTGTAAATGTAACTGTTGTTTTCAACTTCCTTTTGGCCTCATCGCACCCCTTTACCCCAGGACCTTTGATCTTCAAGGCCGGGTGTGTGTCTAATTTTCATACATCTGCCAACATTGTTGTCAAGATTGGCAAAGAGGGGTAAGACTAATGTGGAGGGCTTGATGTGGTGTGTGCCAAGCACGTGCTGCAGCTTTGGTTGCAAGCGCATGAGAGGTGCTAGGCGTACTACCTGCTTTTGCTCAGATCATAGTGTTTAGTTGGACGTAGATATACAAGTATGAGTGCATTATGGTGGTGCAGAGTGTGCGTTAGGTGTTAGCTAGAGTCATTATTGTGATTGTTACATGATATTGTGGTACTGGGTGCTGTACTTAAGTAGGCCGCGAGTTTATAAATGGTTCTGTGTACTGTTTGGATTTAGGCATGCGCGCTCATCCGAAGCTAAGAGTCAGGCGATTAAACTCATTTAGGTGGTGGTGGTGGTGGTGTTAGTTGAATGCCTTGAGGTTCAAAAACATTGGTTGCAGTTGTCTTTTTAAGGGCTGTTCAATGACGTTGACATAAAGATCACCCCTTCCTGACCGGGCCGAAACGCACAGGGAAAAGTGACATTTTACCTGTGGGGTGCAATTCTGGATTGCGCATTGCACCGATTAATCTGAAACTTGGCGTGCACATGCATTAAATCGATGTTCTGATAAATGAACTCTGTTAAAAAGACAAAGAAACAGAAAACGCGGCCAGCGTAACAAACACTGGCATAAAAAGTAGAGAATTAGGTGTCCTGCATTGCTCGATGGCTGCAGAGCCACGCACCAATCAACGTCTCACCGGACCGGGAAAGAAAAGAAATAACCATCATTAATAAGGGCAACCGCACGACAGGTAAGGGCGAACTCTAACCAGTTTGTTCCTACTAACAGCAGCAATGTTCCTCTTTCTGTTAGGGTGCTTCGCATTTATGACCGAGAAAGCTCTAAAAAATTGGGAGAAAGCGCTGGCGCTTTTGAGGACGCGCGGCGTAGGTTTGAACACACCGCCAGGATGGCCGTGGAGAGGGGACAACGGTCCTCCCGTAAAAGGGCCATGAAACAGCTCAGACTGACAGTGAGGAGGGCAGCCCATATGATGGGCAGGGGGAGATGGTGAGCTTAGCTCACAGCGAAGGCTGTTGCATGCTGGCCAAGCAACGCTGCGTGTCCTCATAAGCACCAGTGCGTTTTCCTCTATTTTTAGAATTTTATAATTTCTCGTGATCCGCCAAAATTATTTTAATATGCATTTGACTGCATCAAGGGTTACAAGGGGTTACAAGGATGGCCTACAGCCCGAGTCTCTGGCTGATGGCAAATTGGCTGGTGAAACAAAATCAACCAGTGTCAAAAATTGAAACTAAATCTGACATAAACTTGAGGAGTCTGTATGAGTCTTGATTCAGGAATGCATTGATCTCAAAATCAGTGATACTGTGATGACAAGTTAAGAAAGGAATAAATTCAGAGCTCGAAGGAGCAAACACACGCAGAGTCTTA
>Ga0307948_1001739_pt1 | contig 15573 bp, 10 predicted proteins | sample OrgLakmetagen280_FD_201824 | JGI IMG/M metagenome (GOLD analysis project Ga0307948, IMG submission 201824) | Saline water microbial communities from Organic Lake, Antarctica - #280 | ecosystem: Environmental > Aquatic > Non-marine Saline and Alkaline > Saline | place: Antarctica: Organic Lake...
TAGCTCCTGGCACACTACTCTTTGCTTGATCGTTCATCAGCAACACTGACCATTCATCAAGTCTGCTGTTACCAATCAAGGATCACGTATGTAATTGCGTCAGGCCTGTTGTATGTAATTGCGTCAGGCCCTTGGGTTGATTGAGCAATAGCGGCTGCTTTAGAACACGTCGTTTGGGCACGTGTAGCGTAGAATTAAAGGGTGCACTGTAAGTGGTAATAAAGAAACAGACGTGTCACGAAAAGAGCTTGAAATGGTGCCAATGAAACAAAGCTTTTAAAATTGCATACCTTACCTCTTTCAGGTGTCCAGGCAAAGGATTGTTTGATTACAGCACCTAAACTTTCAAATGCAAAGTCGAGAGTTTCAATCATTCTGATTCTGCCTCATTTCTCACGCACACACAGCAAACACCCCTCTGGTGTTCTTGCTGTCCGTCTTCTTACCACTTCCTGTCGTGCAAAAGCAGCGCCGCTCATGCCTGCATTACATGTGTTAGCTGTTTCTGTGGTTTGTCATCGTGACGACATGACAGCCAACCATTTTCTTTGTCTTCAGCGAACAAGCAGTCAGCACTTGGGTGGCCTGCCCCCTTCAGAATCCGGAAAGGGAGCCGTGGTTGGTATGGTCCTTGGCGGGGGGCCCAATGACTACATGTAAGTCAAAGCTGCTGTGATTCTTGATGACTGCGCGCACTATGTTTCAGGTTTGTAGGCTATTCTTTTGTTGACGGGTGCACCAAATAAATGTAAGAAGCTTATACATTGTTTTTAAACTGTTTAATCTGCTGCCTATTTGCTCACAGGAAGCTCTTCCCTTTGACAGAGAAAAGGTCAGTGAATCTGCTCATGACGGATGATATTCAGCAGATGCTCAAAATGTATGATGCATACCTTAATTGATAGTTACAATGTTCAGTTGGTTGATCATAACGTGGGGAGTGGTTACCACTGCCTGCGCAATTCTTTTCTTTCCTATATTTCAGCTACAATTGGAATTAAGTGTGCTCACAAATAACCTTGCTTCTTGTCTTTGCGTCGGCACGTCGGCGCACTCTTAAGCAAAGCTTGCACACAGAGAGAGAATTGGTCTCTTGTTTGAGGCGCCTATGTTGCATTCACAATATAATCATCTGAGAAATGTACGCGGTCAGTGATGAACTCTTTCTACCTAATTATGATGCAAGCAGGAAGAGGAAGCTGTGGCAAAGCATGCGATCTTTGCAATGTACCGCCATCTAAAAGTATCAAAATGTAAAGGAAAACAAAGCGCAGGGAGTGAAAAGCACTCCCGGCATGCCGTACAGTATAGGCCAGTTTTCAATATGTTTATTCCCACCTCAGCAGAGAAACGCTGCCCAGGTCGTTCGATCCTTAGCTCGTTCCATAACGGGCGCTCAACCTTATTACCCATATACTAAACATCCTTAGATGCCTGTAAATAACAATGGGGCAGTGGTGCGCATCAACGACGCCAGTGCATGCATTGTGAGTTGTGAGTGATGCTTGAACTATTCACAAACTATTAGGTGCCTGTAAAAAACAATGGAGCAGTGGTGCGCATCAACGACGCCAGTGCATGCATTGTGAGTGATGCTTGAACTATTCACAAACTATTAAACATCCTTAGTTGCCTGTAAAAAAACAATGGAGCAGTGGTGCGCATCAACGACGCCAGTGCATGCATTGTGAGTGATGCTTGAACTATTCACAAACTACTGTCCACGCCATCCTGGGGCCGTGAACACGGCAAATGTTGTTGCTGACCTATTAATTAATCCCGCATACAATGCACGCGTACAATGCAGAGCGTTGCCTGCCATTCCAGTCGGCGGTGTGTATCGGCTGATAGACATAACGTTGTCTAACCTCATCAATTCGAGCATCACCAAGGTATACTTTTGGCCTCTTCATTGATTCAAGTCCACAGGAAGCGTTTACAAGCTTTTCTTTGTATGTGTGTGTGTGTGAGTGTGTGTGTGTGATCAACAATTTGCTATCTTTCAATTTAATTAAATAAGCAGGATTGACCAATTTCAGCTAAGTCTGATTTGTTTTTGCCTTGGCATGCGCGCTTCCCTCCATCCGGTGCTGCATCCCTCCATGGTTAAGCTTTCATCACGATTCTTGTCAGCGGACTCAAAAGATGATTCATCTGTGATGTCCAGTCAAACAAATGCCACATACCAGCATAGAACTCAGTAGCACTCTAATTACTGCTAATGCTCACACAATCTGCTGCTGCTACCAATTGGGCCCGACAGCAAAATTTTATATTTTTTGCTCTTCCATCATGCATGCTCCTTGCAGCTATACGTCATCACGCAGTTCAAACTTTCGCGCTTTGATAACTTTGCTCTTTCAATTGTGTATGCTCTTTGCAGCTATACGTCATCACGCAGTTCAAACTTTCGTGCACTGATAGTTTTGCTCTTTCAATTGTGTATGCTCTTTGCAGCTGTACGTCATCACGCAGTTTAACTCACAGAGCCTAAACCGCCATCTTACGCGCACGTACAGCATGTCAGGTAGAAATCTGGTGTCTAAGGCTGAAGCAACCTTTTTTTCTTCTTCTCCATATTACACTATATAGGTAGTAAGACGAGATTCAATTTTGGCTGCTGTATCAGTGTTGACCGTTGTGGGATAGTATAAACACCAGCTGGAATTCTTGACCTCTTCAGTTTGCGCACGCCTTTAATCATTTTCATACACAAGCACACTTTCTTGCCTGTTCATTAAAATCCCTAGGCACTGCCACAGGGCGGGGCAGTTTCATAGAGGTCCTTTCTATCAGTCAGGTGCGTGGTTGGCAGGCACAATTTACCCATTACTTTATGGCCCTTGCACACAAATCTGCAATGCAACTCCACAATCGTGTTTTTTGCTTGGGTGTGTCTTCTTGGATGCATCCAGGGGAGGTGCGATGTGATCAAGTCTTAGTAAAGCCATCTAATTAAAGAATGTGTTCTCAACAAGAGCACCTTTAAACAGCGGTTTGATTATACTCGGTCTATACGCTTCCCTTCCATTATGCGTTTACCAACTCTCATCTGGAGCCAGTCCCCGGCCAAGCCGGTCACCCTCCTGATTCCCATTTACCCTCTTTCCTTCCTTCCTTCCTTTGAAGGTGGTGGAGGATTTTATGGTGGCTTCCTTTCCGTAATCTATGTGGGGACTGGTTTCCACTGCATGCCTCTTGGTGTTTCCCTTTTCCCTTTTCTCAGTGGTGTCCTTTGATTGATTTCATCTGTACTCAATCCATTCACCCAAATCAAGACACAAGACTACGGCATCAAACAATGATGGAAGCGAATTTTGCAACTATAAACAACTCTTTGCACCACACAGTCCCCAGAACAGCAACGATGGTCGCTGGGCACTGCGGATTCAGTGAGACAGTTTCTTTGGATCATTGATGACGTGCGCAACAGGTACTGCTATGTGGTACTGCTATGTGGAGTTCAGTCAGGCTAGCAGTTTGTGTGAGTTAATGTGCCTTTGTGCACCCCTTTTTGCGCTTCCACAAGGATGTTTTTAGAAAGTAATCCTAGCTTCAGCTATGGGTATGTGTGTTTCTTTGGGTATTCCTGTCTGGTGCTTTTCTCTGTGTGTAAGTAAACCGCCTTGTCCTTTATTTATGTGGGGCGTTATTTACTGCCCGTGTAGGTTTTCTGTAGTCTTTCTGTTTCTTTTCCTTCACAACATGAGTGTAGGAATGGGCCAGACATACAGTTTCATTAGGGGGGGTGCCTTATTGGCAGGTCAGTAAGTCAGTAATGCTGTTGACGTAGTGGATGTGTGGACATTACCTTGACCTCCACTCATTTTCCATAAACAATCCTTTCTGCTGCCCTCCTTGCTCGTTTCTGCAGGAGGGATGTATCGGATGTGATCATCCTACCAGCTGACCAACTGGTACGTATTAGAGAAGAAATTGAAAAACTACGCAGGCAGTGAAAATTGCTCCCCCCATTAATTAAGGAAAAGGAGCATTAGAGACAGGGATACAGTGATCCAACCCCCTGTAGGGATGCGATTAGATACTTGCCTACTAAATTCAGCAAATAGGTAGTGCGCCACGTATAGAATAAAAACGCTACGCAGGCAAGGTGAACCACACCCGGAAGGACTGCCATAAGCATTGCAATGTGTTCCACCCTCAACTCTGTTTTCTTAAACATGTTGAGCAGGACCTGGCGGTTATTGTATGTTGTAGTGACACAGATAAAATTATGACTATGCAATCCTGCTGGTGAGCAATTAGCTGCGAAAAAAAGTACGCATGCAGTGAAACATCATTCCCCCCATTAATTTTTCCAAAGGAGAAGGAGCCACGTTGGTACTGATCAAATCTGAAATGGCATTAGACAAATTTTTTAAAGCTCGTAGCTGTTAAGCATCTAGCTTTTGGTCCAGACTTCCTACAGCCAATTAGCCTTGCGGTCATTTGATCCACAACTCTACAGCTATGCAACATCATAAAAGATCCAGTGAAACTTATCGCTTCACCCTGCACCGCCTCTCCTCACCTGCTCCACGTAGTATCGAAGGGTACAATGGTTCTATTTCGCTTGCATCGTGAGATGCATAGGGCTCTGTCATTATTACCAAGGAATAAAAAGAATCGCTTCACCCTGCACCGCCTCTCCTCATCTGCTCCACGTAGTATCGAAGGGTACAATGGTTACAATGGTTACAATGGGTGGTGACCTTCAAAATAAGGTGAAAACAGAAAGGAAAAATGTACCGAAGAGTACTAGGGTACAAACCACCCTGGTAAAAGCACTAAAAAAAGGAACGTTTAGTATTATGCTTACTTGTATGGTTTTGGCCAACCCTGCTTCACCTTGCACTGCCTCTTCTCATTTGCTCTACGTAGTACCGAACAGACTTTTCTTGGGCAGAAGCCGCTCACCGTGCTCATGATGCAGGTGGGACTGTTGAACTGATGATGGATAGTGTTTGTGTGTGGGTGTGGGTGTGGGTGTGGATGTTTGATAGGGAAGAATGTTGAAATGACAGAGAGAGGAAAGGCGAGAAAACAGATAATTTGTCGGGTGATATGATACAGGTGGGACTGATGGACTGATGGATGGTGTTTGAGAGGGAAGAATGATGAAATGATAGAGGGAGGAAAGGCGAGATAACAAATAAATTTGGGAGAGGGTAGGTGATATGATGATATTGTTTGGGAAAAAAAGGACTACAACAGCCCCTTTTATCAAGCCGCAGTAACCCTGGCTCCTCAAAAAAAGTCCATTTAAGGGGTCATTGAAAACACGGCGTCTTATTTTGCTTTGTGGTTTGTCATAGTACATACAGCAAGTTTGGCAAGTATATATGCAGGACCCACACTCCACACTCGGCCAGCAATAATGAGCCTTACTGTAGAGCGCGACAACTTGTGCCTTTTCAACATCCTGACTTATTTTGCAAACTGCAGACATCACAGTTTTGTGCCAGCCTGTTGCAGAAGAACAAACCGATAGAATGGGCATTTGCAAGGTAAGTAAGGTCTGTACGCTTGTGGAGCAAAGTGTTTCTGACAACGCTTCAAGCAACACTTCAATGAGCACGCATGTGTGCTCCATATCTTCCATCCGAAAAATCCATCCGAACCTTGAAACTTGATTTGCTTTCTCTAATGTATTTACGTAGCTCTGAAACAGGTAGGCGACCACACATCACATACCTGCTAAACGCAAACACCTTGCTTCCTTTATTGCTCTACTACATTCACTTGTGCACACACATGCACAAAATTCAAAGGTGCAAAGTATTGACACAGAGCTCCTCCCAGATGGCAATGCCAAAGCCTGGTGGATTGTTGATTACAAAGAGAAGGTGAGTGCCGCACTGAGATCCCAGGAAGCTAGCTCCATTACATGCATGAGCGTCTCCTTATGTTTAAATTTAGATCGAAGGTCAGACTGCTGGTTGTTCGCTTGTCTGAGTCCCTTCGTAAGTTGTAATTCAAACCTCAGGTTTATATGTTTTGCTTGTCTGACTTTGCAGCCAAAGGGTGAGGCCAAGGAGGGGTTTGCCTTGACGCAGGAGCAGCTGCGGCAATTTAAAAAGACCAGTAAGTGGTGAGGAGTGACGGGCAGCGAGTGATGAGCAGTGAGTAGGGTTGCCCAGAACCATACATTTATAGGCATATATGGTGTACACACGGTGTTTTTAGCAAGAAAATCACCATGCATACGGTCATATACGGTACAGATATACAGTTCTGGCCAACCCTAGCAGTGAATGACGACCATTGAGTGTTTGAAAAGTGATGAGCAGCGAGTGACGACCATTGAGTGTTTGAAAAGTGATGAGCAGCGAGTGATGAGCAGCGAGTGATGACCATTGAGTGTTTGAGGAGTGATGAGCAGCGAGTTATCGGCAGTGAGTGATGACCATTGAGTGTTTGAGGAGTGATGAGCAGCGAGTTATCGGCAGTGAGTGATGACCATTGAGTGTTTGAGGAGTGATGAGCAGCGAGTTATCGGCAGCGAGTGACGATCATTGAGTGTTGAGGAGTGGTGAGCAGTAAGGGGTGAGGAATGACGCTTGTGTTGCATTCCTTGCCTCCTGCGTTGTTTCTGCTTTTGAGCTCCTTTTTATTTTTCCCTGTTTCATATATGTAGGGTTGGCCACAACCGTATATACACACCATATATGCCCGTATGTTTGGTGATTTTCCTGCCAATAATACCGTATATACATCGTATGTATATGGTTCTGGCCAACCCTACCTACATACCTTAACTACCTATCTACCTTCTCCTCCTCCTCCTGTTGCCCGTTGCCTGTTCTCTTTGCTTTTCGTTGCAAAAAAAGCAGTCTCTGACAGGTTGGATGGGAATCATATTTACTGCTTTCTTCTGTCGGTTGCACCATGCTTCAATGAACTGCAAACCTTCAGTATTTGTGCCTGCATGTGTCCGTTTCTGCCTGCTTTTAAAATTTCCTTTCAATTCTTCTAGTTGCACAGGCTTCCAGCGTGGTTTCCAGTGCATGTGGCTTTTTTTAGAGACCTTCAGACTTCATTTACAGAGCTTTCAAACTCTTCATGCAGACGTGAAGGCAGCAATCTTCATCAAACACCAAATAAAAAGTGTTTACTCTCTTCCCTGCAGGTGTGAAGGCAGCAGCAGCATTTGCTGGAGATCCACGGATTGTTGACAAGAACATTGTGAGTGCTGATGAATGCTTCTGGCAGTATTTACCTCTCTGCAGGGTCAGGGGACACCAGGCATACAGTCCTCCTGGTATAAAAGCACACAGTTAGACGGCTTTCAGAGAGTTAAACTGAAGAAAAGAAAAAAAGAAAAACTACGCAGGCAGTGAAAATCAGTCCCGAACGTTAAAATTATGGTTCACCGTTACTGTCAGCAATGTAAAAGTTACCAGCTCCCAGGTTGTACCAGATTGTAAGATTGGCAGCAGCTGCTGCAAGCTAGGCTGCTGTGCAATGTTCAAACTCACAATCAATACATTACACCCATGATCTGCACCTCGATTGGCTGCTACACATACCAGGAAGTCGAAGAGCAGAAGCATATTCAGCCCGATGTCGAGAGCAAGCCCTACATTGGAAGCACGGGCATTTACATCTTCAGGCGGAGTATTTTGGTAGGCACTGAGATGGTACCTGCTTGCACAGCTGCTATGTGCTTACCTGCACAGTCTACAGTCCCAGCCATGTATGCTATTGCATTCGTGGCATCAGAAACGAATGAATTATGACCTGCACAGCCTGCAATGTACTTATCTGCACTGCCTACAGTGTACTTACTTGCACGGCCTGCAATGTACTAGCTTGCACGGCCTGCAATGTACTTACTTGCACAGCCCGCAGTCCCAGCCATGTAAATTATTGTATTGTGGCATCAGAAACAAATCAATTATAACTTGCACAGCCTGCAATCCCAGCTATGTGTGCAATTGCATTTGTGGCGTCAAACACAAAATTATAGACAGAATACGGAGGCAGTGAATACAATCCACGCACGTCAATCAAGGATAGCAAAGCTGCAGTTGTTAAGGTACCACGTGCTGTAGATCTCTTTCAAGACAGTAGAACAACAGAAATAAGGCACAAGCAAGGGATTGTCGCATCATTCACGAGTTTGGAGATGCACTGTGAAACCAGTCAAACAGAAACAGGAAAAACCACGCAAGCAGAGACACAACGCTGCCCACATTATAAGAAGGAATAATAAAAGGAGGCATGTACTTATTTATTGGCACCATGTAGTATCATAGAGCTCCTCCACCCTCCACCCCAGTAAAAAAATAACGGAGATAACTCACTCAAACTAACTGGGATCAGGAGCGTTCCATCCCTGTCTCAATACATGGCATGCCTGCTTCAAAATGCTCAATGTGCTGGAGTTAGTGCAAGCAACACACAAGGAAACGAAAAAAGAATTACTGTGCAACCAGTGAAAACCACTCCCCACATTGAATAAGGAAATGAAAGCCACTTTGGTACCGAGTACAGTAAAACTCCTTTATTACCAGCAGACAAAAAAGGCCCAAGAAACACACTCACCATGCTTAGGGTTGGCCAGAACCGTATATATTATATATACACCGTATACCGTATATGACCAAAAATTTGGTGGTCTCCCCGCCAAAAGTATCGTAGGTACATGTATATATATTTATGTGTGTGTGTATATATGGTTCTGGCCAACCCTAAACATGCTCACCTGTAATACTGGTGTCTACCCTGGGCCAATTACCTCAGGTCATCATCATTTTATTCATTGTATTCACTGTATTCATTGTATTCACCTTTTGCAAATGTATGGAATCAACAGTCCGTTGCTTGCTGGCACCACAGGTTGAGGTGCTGGAGAAGAAGCGAGACCTAGTAAGTGTCTGCTTACTTATCCTGCGTTAAGCCTGTCGTGCTCAAGCTTGCTGCATACATTGGTATTGAAGGACGGGTCCGGGCGCTCCTCACCTCTTGAGGTCCCTATTTCGAGCTCTCGCGCACGCAGTTTTTGGTCTAAGTCGTCCCGAAGTGCAGTCAATGCCATTCATGTAAAACCTTCAGGGATTCGGGTGTTGTGAGTTGTTGTCTACGAGGACGTTAGCCACAAGAGGGTGGGACGAATGTAGCGATTCATATAGGAATACAAATCTGAATCAAAGAGTATGCCTAGGCCTTTTACAAAGCGCTGCTACACATTGGCTACTCCCTTCTACGATTTACGAATTCATAACCACGACACAGGAATGCTATGGAGCTTGCATGCACTTCTCATATATCAATAGGGCACAGAACATCTGCACTGCAGAAGGCAAGATAAGACGGCTCCAGAATTGTAGACAATATATGATCTGGTATTGTATCATGCTTGTATGGATCTGTATAAGGCTTAAGAATACTTCGATTACACTTGTTAAAAAAACTGATCAGCCACCACCTGCATTTGACGATATAATGATCTGGTTTTGTATCAAGCTTGTATGGATCTGTACAAGGCGTAAGATTACTTCAATCACACTTGTTAAAAAAGCTGATCAGCCACCACCTGCATTTGACGGTATAATGATTTGGTCTTGCATCACGCTTGTATGGATCTGTACAAGGCTTAAGATTACACTTGTTAAAAAGCTGATCAGCCGTGACCTGCATAATTCAAGATGACTTGTGTAGCAGACTACTAGGCGTTGCGTTTTGGCTGTGACCTGCGATGCAGAATGATTTTGGCAGCGATGTCCTTCCTTTTGCGGTTGAAAGTGGACTGGCAGTCCAGGCACTACAGGTATGCTGCATGTGCAACTTGGTGCACACATATATACACACACATAGTACACTCATATACATACATGATACACTCATATACACACATAATACACTCATATACACACATAATACACTCATATACATACACACACATAGTACACACACGTACACACGCCTGACACACACAGGCACAGGCACACTACACACACACTTACCGACACACACTGGCACACACACCGGCACGCACACTGACATGCACAGACACACACAAACACGCAGCAGCACACACACATATAAACAAAAGGTGTCTTTTTGCTGTGAAAATGATCATTAGCAATGATGTGTTTCTACCAATACCCTTCTTTCTCTCACTTGCTATTTTTTCCCTCTTAGATGGAAGGCGCTTGGAGGGATGTTGGAGGGAGTGTGAGGGACTACTATAATGCAAGGTGAGCCGAGTAGAAGCCAACTGTTAAGGATAAACAACATTTCAATGCATCCATTGATTAAAGGGCTTCTGGTGAGAGTCTGTACATCAATTGTTGGGGTATAAGCCAGTCATATTTTGGACGCATAAGAGGGGGTGCGTCCAATAACTCAATGGGCTCAACTCGAAAGCAATCTGCACTTTTTGCCAAGCCTCTGCTCGCCAATTGCCGTGCCTGATGACGCTAACAACAATCCTGCATTGCTCGCCAATTGACGTGCCCGACGCCGCCAACAATCTTGCATTGATTGCTCGCTAATTGACAAGCCTGACGCCAACAATCTTGCATTGATTGCTCGCCAAATGACGAGCCTGGTGCCGACATTCTTCCATTGCGTCGGTCCACTGCTTGCAGCATGGAGATGACGAACTCTGAAGTCTTTGACGTCATGGAAAACCGTGGTCCAAAGGAGTGAGTGATGAGCATAGAAATATGGCCCATGCGTGGTTAGTGGCAGACACACGATGTAAAATGACTAACTTGATACCAGATACATGAACCAGATGCCTATGAAATGACTAACATGATACCAGATACATAACCAGATGCCTATGAAATGACTAACATGATACCAGATACATGAACCAGATGCCTATGAAATGACAAACATGATATGAAATGGCTTGACGTGATGACGACTAACTGTGTGAAAAATGTCACGCAGTTCATAGCAGTGCAGATAAAAGGCATCGTTGAGGTATCATCAGCTCTGTTTTTTTATGTTCCTGTTTGTATCAAGGGAGTGAGTGAGCACGGACACAGGACCTGCGTGGTTAGTGGCAGACACACGATATGATATGACCAACATAAAGAGTGTGTGCAAATGAACATGCAGTCCATAGCAGTGCAAATAAAAGGCATCCTTGAGGAATCATCAGCTCTGTATTATAATGATTCATACAGGAATATAAGCTCTGTATTATGTTCCTGTATAAATCATCACACATTACAAGCGTCACACAATTTGCTTGTAATTTTGTAATACACTATCAAGCAGTATTAGCAACCTGCTGTGGCATTACAGGCAGCAGGGTGTCAGTACCAGCTCAAGCGCTCTTTCTTGATCCCATTGCCTTCACACACTTTTCGTATGCTATTCATCAGCATCCGCAACCTGACGTGGCAGTATAGGCAGCGGGGTATCAGCTCAAGCGCCCTTTCTTTGACCCCATTGCCTTCACACACTTTTCGTATACTATTCATCAGCATCTGCAACCTGACGTGGCACTACAGGCAGCGGGGTATCAGCTCAAGCGCCCCTTTCTTTGACCCCATTGCTTTTAAGCAGCTTGTTTACCAGGTAATCGGATCTGAAGGAGACCTTTAGGGCACTCTGTTGCGCTCTTGAGCTGCTGCTAATTTCTGTAAAGGATTGTTTACCTGCTCTACAATACTCCCTACAGGCTCCCATTGCACTTCCCCCTCTGCGCTGTATGGGTGCTTCAAAAGTAAGCAGGTGTGTGTTGGACAAAACACGGCATGGTACATGGATGTATTGCAGGAGTGGACGCCTCAATTCAAATACTTTTTTCCACGTGCCTAATTTTTTTTATGAAAGCATTGAGAAGAACACCTGCACATCAACTGCAAATCTTCATTTGAAATCTGGAAGGTCCAACATTGCTCCCGGAGTGACTATTGGCAACAATGCAAGAATTGATGGCAGCATCGTCGGGCTTCGGAGTGTAGTTGGTATGGCAAATGTTGTGAAGGGTGTGAATTATTTGCATGTACTTATCTGCATGTTCAGATTCTCCAGAAACAAGCGAGGGCTGCGTCTGTTGCAGGGTTTAATAGCGTTATAGTATGTTGAAAATCCCTACTTGCCTAATAATCCACGCAGAAACACTCTTTCCCTCGTCCTCTATTTGTTCTTTTACCACGAGCATCAAGTAGGGAGCGCGGTTACTCTTATCGTTGCTAGATTTCACACACTTGCTCCTGCTTTGCTACAGGAGATGACGTGGTCATTGAAAACTCTATTGTCATGGGCAGTGACTACTACGAGAAAGAGTGTAAAATGGCGGACCAGAGCATCAGCCCTACAATTCCTTTGGGTATCGGTGAGTTTTCAGGTTTCATTCCTTGCCTTTGGTGAACTTTTGTGAATGCTCCATCATTTGCATGCTGCAAACACCTACCAGTAATTTTTAAAGATATTGCTAGGTTATGTTCAGTACGGTGTGCTTTTGGATTTTTCACCAAATGGCTGTAACTTATGAGTTCAGTGTGAAACACCTGAACTCAGGTTCTTGAAGTGTAGCATTAAGTGAGATGTTCTCACTTTCTGCTTTTCTCCGGTTTCTGCTTCCCTTCTCCATTCTTTTAATTCCTTGGAGAACACAACTCTCTTTATAGCATACTTCCCCCCCTCCCTCACCTCTTTTCTATATTTTAGTCTTAAGTTTTCTCCCGTTTCTCTGAGTTGTTGTGTTCCCCTTGGTAATAATGACAGAGCCCTATGCATCTCACGATGCAAGCGAAATAGAACTACATTTGTAATGGCTGTAATGGCTGTGATGGCTGTACAACTTGTTTTGTTGCCATCATGCCGATCTGTGCTTCAGGTGCCGGATCAATTATCAAAGGAGCCATCATCGACAAAAATGTGCGAATCGGCAAAAACGTGCAGGTGACTTAAACATTAGGCTTACGAACATGAGATGTGTGGGGTTCTTTATTTGGCAACGGGAGCAACACAGGGGCAGGCAAGAGGAACAACCAGAAATTAAAGGATTGTGCCGACTGGCTGGCAAAACAGAACGTGTAAAAGGCTAAAGTAATTTTGCCAGGCCAGTCTGAAAGTTGGTGGTTGATAGGCTCATGTTAAAGCCTGAAGCTGCAACAGCAAGGGATAGCTTGCTTGTTGTTTAGTTTGTCTTGCTGCTTCGGCAATTTGAAAGGGTCAACATGCTGTCAATTTTGTGTTCAGAGAATTTTTCACCATTCCTTGCCCAATTAATCTGTCTGCAGCTCAGTAACAGCAATGGATTGCTCAACTCTCTGGATTACGCATCCACTGGTAAGGAAAGACTTGACGGATGGCTTGATCTCTCTTGTAAACCTCTCTCTTGGAAACAGGAATAACATGAACATGGCAGGCGGATTTTGAGCGGGTTTTGTTGTACTTCTATTGCAGCAAACACAGTAGCTGACGTCTTAGGTACTTTGCATCAAGTATTCACAATGTTACCTTTTGTGCCTCAGCAAAATAAAAAGATGTTGTGCCAGTGCCTGCAGTGCTCAGCGAAATCTTTGCACATGCTCTAATAATGTGTCTGGCCATCCAGGTGTCTACGTGCGCGATGGCCTTGTGATGGCCACCAAAGGCGCAGTTATCCCTGACAATACGATCATTTGAGCCTGTGACGGAGTGCTTTTTTGTCTTGGCATCGACTTATCGACATCAGATGTTATGTTGTGTAGAGAAAGGAGGGGATAGGAATTAGGCACTGTTTTAATTCCCTATTTCTTAAGAAAGTATGTCTTGTTATGGCCAATGCAATTGCAAAGAAAAAAGGAGGAAGAACTACGCAGACAGTGAAAATACCACTCCCGACGCTCATTGAGGAAAAGGAGCGCCTTTGGCACCGGGTACTAAAAGAAGAGAAAAGAAAAAGAGGAGGGTTGCAGGCTTGAATTGACACTGTATCCTGATGAGAGATTGATAACAGTGCTGGAATGGGCACGTCTGGTATGGACAAGTTTGGCAGTATAATTGACAGAATGAACATGAAGCTTTAAAGCAAGTTTCTTAACTCTTTGAGAATCTGATGACAGTGCTGGAATGGGCGCGTCTAGTATGGACAAGTTTGGCAGTGTAATTGACAGAATGAACATGAAGCTTGGAAGCAAGTAACTCTTTGAGAATTAAGACCCAGCTCCTTAAAAGGCTTCAGTGCATACATTTCCAAAATGACTGAATTAGCTGCACGTTCCAAAATGACTGAATTAGCTGCACGATCAGCTGCGGCACACTGCGGCACATAGAGAAGTTGCATGGATCAAACAAGTAGGTCATGTGTTCTATCATGTAACTTTAAGGCTTCCCTTTCCTCCCTTCTCAATGCAGCTTGCGCCCTGCTGGATTAAGCGCTTGTGGAATGCAGTGCCACTTACCCTGAGCTTTTGAAAAGCTTGCTCATTATGACCCATTTTCTAGTATTTGGCTCAGGTTTCGAGTAGAGCCACTTTCCAGCACACAATATATGGTAGCTGAGTGTTATCCACTTAAGGTGTCCACATGTGATTTGCAAGTGCGACACATGAATTCTTTAAGGGCACGCTGAGTGTTGAGCGTACCACCATGAATTGGGCTGTCTTCAGGGAGTGTGGAATTGAGCAACTGCAGTATTACTGTTCAAGTCTGTTGTCAAGTTGTATAATATGATAAATCATATATGCCTTAGTCGAACAGTGAGACTTGAAGCAGGGTGCTGAAAGCGGATCTGAGTATACATTCATGTGATCCCTCCTGCTGGACTGCTGGTCTTATATGTCACACGCCCTAGCTGCAGCACACTGTCCACTGCCGCAGCTTTGAGTGCGGCAGGTCATTGATTGAACATTTACAGAATTAGGATGAACCTGTTTTATGAAGCCCAGTGTTGGAAGACTGTGCGTGAATTCGTGTGAGATGTATGACTGGATCAACAGTGCTCCAGCCTGCTTTTCCCAGAGCTTGCTTTTGTACAAAATTCCTTTTCTTGTCCTTTTCTTGCCTCTGCCTATAGGATTTTTAGGTTTGTGCGTAAACACGCTTTGGCAGACAGGCCGCACAATTCTTTGTGGCTCGCTAAGATGTATGTAATTTCTGCTGGCATGTATGGTAGTCAAGTATGGGGTACTGGTTTCTTGCAGGCAGGCAGGGAGTTCTCTAGCCCGCTTTCTACGCTTCATTTGCATTTTCTGAAGGGCACGTTAGGTGTGAAGCAGTCTACCACTAATAATTGGGCTGTACTTCGAGAATGTGGACATGAAACGTCGCAATTCTACTGATTTCGGTCAGCTGTCAAGCTTTTCAATAGTATGCTTAATACGAACAGTGATACTTTGCGGAGGGTAGTCCAGGCTGATCTCAATCTACAGCATCGTTCAAGTGCCTGCTGGACAGCTCAATTGCTAAGCGTTTTTCAAGAACTGCGTAAGCGTGAATTTTATGTACGAGCTGTTCAAACTGGGCGTGCTATTCCCATGCAAGAGTTCACTGCAGATTTGAAGCATAGGATGAGAGGTGTTTGGAGAGACACTGAGTTGGTGGACCCCAACACGCACAACAACAAACTGGCCACCTATCATTCTTGGTTTGCCATCCCTTTTTCTAGAAATGAGC
>Ga0307948_1001743_pt1 | contig 15552 bp, 21 predicted proteins | sample OrgLakmetagen280_FD_201824 | JGI IMG/M metagenome (GOLD analysis project Ga0307948, IMG submission 201824) | Saline water microbial communities from Organic Lake, Antarctica - #280 | ecosystem: Environmental > Aquatic > Non-marine Saline and Alkaline > Saline | place: Antarctica: Organic Lake...
TGGGTAACTCCTACATTTTAAATATATTATCGAAATCCTCAGCTCATGCCCAGTCGATTGGCACCCTTTTTGAGTAAATTGGGTTAAAGGGGGGTCTGTGGACATGTCCAAAAGTCAGAGGCACACACACTCGGGTGCAGGCCGCGGGGTTTGTCAAGCCAATGAAGCAGCAATTAACCCCAAACTTACAGGATTGTGCCAGCATGAGATAGTCAGTGGAATTCTGAAGAAATGGAAGCAATGTTGGACTGTGCATGCCAGTTATGGGTGCCTGGTAGGTCACGTGTGCATGGGCGTCCGTATCTCAGTTTTTGCCCCATAATTCTGCAACACTTTAGTTTCAGGTCTTGATAAATATGCAGATGGATGCCTGCGTAAAGAAGGAGCAAATTGGTACCTTTTTTGTCTGGGTGGGGGCACTGGAAGGGGGGTTTGGGGGGTGGGGGGGGGCACAGGGTGCCTACCCCAAAAAGTATACGTGTCGTCCAAAAAAAACACCCTCCTGCACACAGACACAAAAATACACACACAGAGACACAGAGGCACAAACACACACTCACACACACGCATACACACGCATACGCACACAGGGACACACACACGCACATAGGGTTTTAGGGTTAACGCATACACACGCGCACACACGCACATACAGGCATCTACACTAGGGTCATTGGAAGCGCTGCTGACCTTGTCGACGCCCGACGTCAACATTCCCGTGTCCGGCATCAACATCGGCCCTGTGCACAAAAAGGATGTGCTGCGTGCCAATGTCATGAACGAAAAGGGTGAGCGTAGGCATGACTGTCTCAGGCTTCTCTGGTTATGGAGCCTTTGGAGCTTACTCTGTACTCTGTGCAATGGCTAACCTAGGACTCTGTGGGAGCCTACTCTCCCAAAGTGCTCTCCTACTCTCCTAGTCTCCTACGCTCCTACTCTCCCATAGTGCTCTCCTAGGAGCCTTCTCTGTATGTACGACGAGAAATGGCACATGTCAGCTCGACCAAGACAACAGAAGGGGGGGGTGGAATGCCAGGGAGTATTGAGACAAAAATCGCTAAGAAAATCCTATTTGCACCGTCAGCCAACCCTACTTGCATCATATGTTCAGAAGTGAAGAAGGAATGATGACAGGTTTGATGTGTTTTAAGTAGGGTTGGTCAGAACCGTATATACACACCGTGTATGATTGTCTATTTGGCAATTTCTCTGCCGTGTACATTTGGCGATTTCTGTCTGCCGTATACATTTGGCAATTTCTCTCTGCCGTATACATTTGGCGATTTCTCTGCCATATACATTTGGCTCTGGCCAACCCTGGCTGCAATCAGAGGTTCCTGTATTCATTCAATTTGCACGGCCTACGTGGATCAAGGGATGTGGGGTGTGCTTTGAGGGGTTGCTGCTTTGAGCAGGCTCTCTCGTTGTGCGCACGGCCTACGTGGATATAGCGCAGGAGTGTGAGAGTTGGTGCGTGTGACATGAGGATGAATGCTTGCGGCATATGCTTGGTGCAGCAGATGTGTGTCAGTCATTGGCTTGGACTCCTTGAGTTAAATGCAGACTCACAAGCAGTGGATCCTCCTGCGAGTGTGCAATATGTGCAATACTCTTCCATTTGGGGCCAAACCTTACTTTTACCGACGTTCCTTGCAAACACAGACTCACAAGCAGCAGGTCATCCTACGAGTATGCATACTCTAAACCACACCTCTGAGCTGTACGGCTGGACAGCTCTTGTATTCTCACCCCCAATTGCAGGCTCTAAAGCCGACAGCTCTGCCAAGAAGTTCGCCGTCATCCTTGCTTTTGATGTGCCAGTGTCGAAAGAAGCGCGGGAGATGGCGGACGAGCTGAATGTCAAGATCTTCACGGCTGACATCATCTACCACTTGTTTGATCAATTCACGGTAAGAGAGCCGTGTGTTGTGAGTGAGGAGCTGTGAGTGGTTGGGGGCGTGTGGGGGTGGGGGTGGGAGTGTTTGATGTAGTGGGAAGAGGGAATAACGTGGGTGGAGCTGGGATTAGAAGTAGGTAGCAGGCTTACACAATTGGCAGCTTGTGTTGGTGTGCCCACCAACCCACCCTCTTTTTCAGTGCCAGAGCAAAGCGCTATATTGGGCCAGCCTCTACTCTTCGAATGATGCACTACTCACTTTATGCCTGTTGCTACTATCCTCAGGCGTATGTCAAGCACTTTCACTTTTCAAGCAGTCCACTTTTCAAGCAGTTTCACTTTGTGCCTGTTGCTACTACCCGCAGGCATATATGTTTATATACGTGTATAGATGTGTATGTGATGTATGTGTATATATGTGTATGTGTATATATGTGTATCTATGTGTATATATGTGCCTATCGCTACTACCCGCAGGCGTATGTCAAGCAGTTTAAGCAACTAGAGCAGGAAGCGGCGCGCTTTCTGGCGGTGTTTCCTTGCGAGCTCAAGGTGTGTGTTTGAGGGTTGTTTGTTAAGGGTCCCAGGGCAGCTGCTCTTTTATCCTTGCTCTGTGGCTGTGTTCCTAAATCTTCAAGGTTTATTACATTGTGTGTGGCATGTGTGTATGCATGTGTGTATGTGTGCTCGTGCACGTGTGTATGTGTGTGTCCAGAATACTACCCTGAGCTGCAACCATAGCAAATTGAACCAAGCATTGTGCCTCGATTGAACCCAACCCGTGTGTTTGGTCTGTGTGTGTGTGTGCCTCGTCCAGATCATCCCCACCTGCATCTTCAACAAGAAGGACCCCATCGTGTTGGGCGTGGAGGTGATGGAGGGCATTGCCAAGGTGAGTGCAACAAGTCTGCAGCAGAACACCGTACAGTGTGTTTGACTTTTGTGCTTTTGTGTTTGACAAAGTCGCACTGGAGGGCACCCCACTGCGTGGGAATTAGAGCAGCGCTACGCTCGCTGCTTGCTACATGACTCGTGATTGATTACGCCTTCGCCAACTTTGTGTAGCTCTGTCCTCATCATGTTGCGTGGCTTTTTCTGTGTTCCTGCAGCCAAACGAGCTGGCTGAAATGGTCTGTACTTAATGTTACGTCTGTGTCCTGTGTTCTTGCAGCAGAAAAACCTGGCTGAAATATCTTTGCATACTATTACGTTTGTATTCTTGCAACAAACCGAGTGGATGAAACATGTGCTCCCGTAGTGCAAACATTGTGTCCCTGCAGCCACACAATCTGAAAATGTCCCCCCCTACGTGTGTTACCGTTGTTGTACCCTACAGCCACACAACTTAAAAATGTCCCCCCACACCCCACACGTGTGTTGCCGTTGTTGAATCCTGCAGGTGGGCACTCCACTGTGTGTCCCCTCCCAAGGAAACATTGAGCTAGGCCGCATCGCCTCCATGGAGCTCAATCACAAGGTGCGCACGCTGTGTGCGTGTACGTGTGTGGGAGCGTGTGTGTGCATTACCTTGTTTCTTGCCCTTCTCTTGGGTTCTACTTCTGCTATCCCAGCACATTTCCTGTACACACGCTTACACACTTACACATACACACACGCACACACACACACACACACACACACACACACACACAAAACACACGCAGGCTGTTGACGTCGCGCGCGTGGGCCAAAGTGTGGCCATGAAAATTGAGGCCCACTCATCAGAGCAGCAATCTCGCTTATTTGGACGTCACTTTGACCATACAGATCCCTTAGTAAGCCTCATCAGCAGAGAGAGCATTGACGCCCTCAAGTCGCATTTCAGGGTACGTGAATTGGCACCTGAATATGACTTAAAATAGCATCTATGTTGGTTAAAACTAGCTGTTACTAAGAACAAATGGAAAAGCAGGCACGTCTATGAGTCGAAGCCCCTCTTAATTTCACATCTTGCTCAGGAGGTTGCATAAGCCTCTTGCTCCTGAAAGCCATGTGTAAGTTTGTGATCTGCCTTGTTTCGTCAAAACCTTGATGTGCCCAGTGAACAGGCATATGCATGCAACTATTATATTGTAAGTGTAGGCAGTGTAGATGTAGGTAGTGCACAGGCTTGGGCAGGGCAGGTGTAGGTAGTGTAGAACAGGTGTAATCTAGGTGCAGGTGTAAGTGTAGGTAGTGTAGGTGATGATACAGCCTTTCAGTGAGACGCCTTGATTGTTGTTATCATTTGTGTAAGCGTGTGCACGCTTAGAATTAACAGGACACACACAAATAGAAAAAAATGTAGGCTGCTTAAGTCATTACATGAAACAAGACCTTGCACCTCTTTCCTTACCTCTGTCACGCAGAACGAGATGAGCAAAGACGACTGGCGCCTAGTGATCAAGTTGAAGAAGACGTTCCACGTAAACTGAGTGTGTGCATGTCTGTTTGCATGTCTGCTAGTGTGTGAAACTTGTGTGTACGTGTGTGTGCATGACTGCTTTTTCTATTCCTAACTAGAGCTTCTTGACAAATTTGGTGGCAAGCATAGGGCTGTCGGGTGTGCAGGCGACCAGTAGGGGATTTTAGCAAGGGTAGTAGAATATTTCCATAGCAATTAGGTGGTGCATAGGCAAAAGGGTAGAACATGGTTCCAAAACGGTGCAGTTACTTTCTCGACTTGGCTTTTTATTTCAGGAATTGTTGTTACCTTCTCCATAACAGTTCTAGCATGTGTTGCTTGTATTGATCCAACATGAGAGGGCTGGTAGATGCTTCGTTGCAACTGCTAGTAAAGAAGCAGCAGGGGTGTCGTTGACGCCGAGTAAGAATACAAGGTCTACAAGGAAAGGCCTTCAGTCAAATCGTGCGAATGCTGGCCTGCTCATAAAAAACACAGTTCATGTAGAAAAATTAGAGTCTGTTGTTGGTCTGGTGCAAAAAGTAAAAACATCCTGTGCTCTTGCCTCTGAGAATAAGGACTCGTATCTCCTGCGAAGAGACATTGTATGGGGGTGTGTGCAGTGGAAAATAGCATGCTGTTCATCCTGGACATCATCATTATGATGATGATCAGCCTCACACAAATCACAGGTAGGGGAGGACCTGTGGTTCCATGTTGCGATCTCAAAGCAAAGGGTGTGGACACGCAGTCTGAAACGGGCAACACTGCGAATGACATCTCGTGGGAGGTCTAGGAAATATGTACTTGGAAAAGCTGTAGGGAGAACGAGTAGCCAGAGCTTTTGGGGGGGGGCAGTGCACACGATCTGTTATAAGTGAGAGTTTTGTTGTTGTGCTCTCGTGGGCAGGCATCAGAATAGGGTGTCCAAAACTCCAAGTGTCTCACTCTGAGGTCCACAACAAAACGACTGAGCGAGGTCAATGGGTTCACAGTTCCGCAGCTTTTCTTTAAACATGTATTCTTGTACTACTAGACCAGTCACGGCTGAAAAAAATATGGGAAGACCAGCAGTCATCAGACCTGGAGCTCAGTCGCATGTCAGCATGTAAATCTTGTTTGACAGTAGTGCTGTTGCATTGGGTCATTGGGTCAGAGAATTGTAATGACGCATTGTAGTTTAGTTTAGTTTGGATTACAAAGGCCTCCAGCCTGGCATGGCTGCTCAACCTATAGGTCCCAACAAATAAATCAATCAAAAAGATCGACAGCTGCATTAATAAATTTGTAAACTTCTGAGTTATGTTGAAAAACAAAACCTCTGATACCACCTTCAGAAATATTATCAAATAAGTGGATGAACTGGTGCCGTAAATGTTCGGTACCGATACATGAAAAAATAACGTGTTTCTTATCTTGAATATAATAATATAATTCCCGTTTTCACACAATTTGCAAACACGTGCACTCCTGTCCGGATTCCTGCCATATAAACCAGTTTCACACTTCAACCCATGTCCTCGAATTCTGAACCGAGCTACGTTCCTCATGACACTTTTGCTCAGAGCCATCTTCAAATACTCCGGCAAGACAAATGGTGCACGAGCATCAGAAACCGGTCTCTCAGGCAGAGCAAACCAGTTGTGATAAGCCACAGACTTTTTTAAACTGGAGCAAGGATCTTGACCATGTGCCTCTCTCCAAACTGCCTGATGCCTGAATCTCAAGTCTATGCGCAAATTAGAAATATTCAGCTTCCTGCATTGAAATAAGTCACTTCTGTATACAGTGCCATTCTGCAAATCACCAAAAGCATCCTTCATTGTAGGGGCTCAAGGCCACACTCTCGCATAACGCACCAAGAAGGAGTAGTGTCCCTGACCCCAAAGACGTCGGAAAAGTCAGGGCTGTTGATTCAATGGGGTTGAATCAACCAAAAGCGTTGATTTCTAGTTGATCATTGATTCAAGCGAAAATCAACTGCTGTTCTGGTTGATTCAACTAGACAGTTGATTCAAGCAGCAATCAATGAGAAACGGTTGATTTCTAATTGATTCCTGGTTGATAGTTGATTCAAGCAGAAATCTGCTGCTGGTTTGTTTGATTCAACCACACTGTTGATTCAACCAGCAATCAAGTAGGAGTGGTTGATCTGAGATTGATTTTTAGGTTGACCGTCGATTCGAGCAGAAATCAACTGCTGTATTCAAGCACGTGGTTGATTTAAAGTGCAGAACATGAAAAAAAACTAGCGTCTTTGCAGTCATTCCAAATTAACCAATAACTCCAGTACACGTAGCTGCATGCTCAAATTAGTCTACGCAATTTCTGAAGCATGACAATGGTTTCAGCAACCCTTTGCAGGTAGCACACATGGTTTTTTTGAAGAGAATTTTGGAAATTAAATCGACTTCTGCAAACTGGTGTGTGCTTCGAAAATGCGCGCAGAAACCCTTGCAATTTTACTGGTTCAGGTCAGCTGTCAAATTTTGGAACAGGATGGTTAATTCAAACAGCATTACTTTACGCGATATTATGAAAGCAGATATTTCCCTTGGGAATTCTGGTGCTTCTAATTGTTGGACTAAACAGATGAAGGATGCTCTTGGTGATTTGCAGAATGGCACTGTATACAGAAGTGACTTATTACAATGCAGGAAGCTGAATATTTCAATTTGCGACTAGAGATTCAGGCATCAGGCAGGTTGGAGAGAGGCACATGGTCAAGATCTTTGCTCTTGTTTAAAAAAGTCTGTGGCTTATCACAACTGGTTTGCTTTGCCTGAGAGACCGGTTTCTGATGCACGTGCACCATTTGTCTTGCCGGAGTAGTTGAAGATGGCTCTGAGCAAAAGTGTCATGAGGAACGTAGCTTGGTTCAGGATTCGAGGACATGGGTTGAAGTGTGAAATGGTTTATATGGCAGGAGTCCGGACAGGAGTGCACGTGTTTGCAATTTGTGTGAAAACGGGGATATATTCAAGATGAGAAACACGTTATTTTTTCATGTATCGGTACCGAACATTTACGGCACCAGTTCATCCGGTTATTTGATAATATTTCTTAAGGTGATATCAAAGGTTTTGTTTTTCAATATAACTGAGAAGTTTACAGATTATTAGTGCAGCTGTCGATCTTTTTGATTGATTTATTTGTTGGGACCTATAGGTTGAGCAGCCATGCCAGGCTGGAGGCCTTTGAATCCAAACTAAACTAAAACTTATCCTCAAGCAGCGTGTAACCTACTTTAACTAGTATACTCCATAATTTATTTCACCGATTAGCAATCCAGCTGCTCCTTGTTTTTCTCAAAAGATGCAAATCTGTTTTCCCACACATCAAGTTTCCCAGCACGTCTTCTTTTTGTTAGGTGAATTTCATATAGGGAGGATCGATAGACAGTCTGGAGCCGGTCGGTGGAAGGGGTTACATTTGAGTCAAACACTAGCTAGTTCTCTGCAGAACAGGATTGCTTGATTACGACTTCTCCTCAGCCTCCTTTGCCTCCTTTGCCTTCTTGGCACGGGCACCCATTAAGCGTGCGTTCATGCGCTCCACACGCAGCTTGCCGTAAGCAGGGGCCTCCTGTACGTGCAGCAAACAGTTATAATCATCATTAGCAATGCACGTCATTCAGAAACTTCGTTCCAAAAAAGAAAGCGACGTGATTAGCATGAGTGCAGGCACAAGATGACAAAAACGTTGGGAACTGTAAATGCAAAAAAAACGCGGGAAGGCGGGGGGGTCATTACACCACCGAGTTGGACAAGCAAGAGGCTCAGAGGAGGAGCCTTCAGCACACAAAAAGCTGTACAAGGCAGCCTAAAAGCTGGAATTCAGCGCCCACCAAGGGATTCAAACAAACACGGTTTGCACTGCGAGCTCAGTGCGTGGCTCAAAGGACACTGAGACAGTAAGCATTCACTTCCTATAGGCCAGCCATAAGCAGGTCCCGCATTCAGGTATTCTTTTTAAAGGCGCCAGTTACTTGTAGGGTTAGGCCAAAACCATATATATACACCGTATATGACCGTATATTTGGTGAATTCCCTGCCAAAAATACCGTATATTCACCGTATATATAGGGTTCTGGCCAACCCTATTTACTTGATGAAGACGTCACTGCATCACCACATCAAGGATCTGGCCCAATGCGTGCGTGCTACATGCTTCAACGCACTGTTGCACGAGCATGTTTTTAAAATCTCAGAAATTTTCGAAGCGATTACAGTCAATACTAACTGGGGGACTTGGCGCAAGTGCACAAAGAGTGCCGTAGGCGATGAGCAAAATTATATCCTGGCCCCCCCGCACTCTTATTGATGCAAAACAAATCCAGACGACATGCTTTCGACTTAGCAGACAGGAATAATGACCGCTGAGGTAATTGATGAAATTAAAATGCCTACTCGTTTGCTATAAAAGCGAGGGGTGTGTATGTGTGTCGCATCTAAGTTGTTCAGGAGACCTACAACAACACATCTATGCACGATGTCAGGCACATGAAGGTCCTATGAAGTCTGGACTAAGGCGTGTATGTGTGTGCGTGTATGCGTATGTGTGTGCGTGTGCGTATGTGTATGTGTGCACGTGTGACATGAACATATGGAGAACGCACCTTCATGTCCTTGGTGATCTTGGCCAGCTCTGTGGATGGCTTCACCTTGGTGGGGGGCATAATCACGCCCATTTTCTGGGTTGCAGTCTTAATGGCATCAGCAGAAGCCTCGAATGCCTGTGCACAGGAATAAAGGGCAAAGGAGGAACATATAGTGGTGTAAATACACGGACCTGATGATGAGCAAACCTGAGCTTATGGGCTTTAGGACAGGGCAATTATTATTTGACACCATGCTCCTTTACATGATGTGAGGAGTAGAACGCACTCTGCCTAATCAAAACCATCTATTTCCTAACTGACCAAATGAAGATTTTTCATTACGGGTTTGTGATCAATGGTTCCTACATGGTGATAGTGGCTCACAACGTTGTTGATTACATAACATCTCAGTTTTACAAGCGAGATACGCTGGAGGGACGCTTGTTGAACTGAGATGTTATGTAATCAACAACAATGTGAGCCATTATCACCACATAGGGAACCATTTTGTCTGGTCAGGGCTAGGTAGCGGACGTGCTGCGTATGTGTCTTCTACAGTGAAAGATTATATGATGCGAGGAACACACACATCATATCACAGACACACTCCCTCATGCGGACCTTAGGCTTCTTGGGGTCGCGTGGGAAGATGACCAGGTTGCTGCGGTACGCCTTGAGGCGAGCCACGTTCTCCTGTGAGAAGGTAAGTGTGAATGCACACGATAGATTTCCGTGCACTCAGAGCGTGAAGACAAGCTAATAATGATGTTTTCCCTGCTACCCGCCCGGGTGGGGTATAAGCCAGCTTTCCCAAGTTGAAAAACGAATCGATGTAGGAGCATTGGGGGAACACAGACCCAACATGCTCTCTCCATTTTTGCTCGCTCTGCAGAAATTGAGTGCTGCGTACATATGCATGTGTGCGTGCATCACCTCCCACTAACAGAAATTGCTGGCAACCATGCCTGAGAGCCGTTGAAAGTTGCATGGGGTGTGTGGCATGTGCATGCAAGCTAGTTTGTGTCCATTTGGATTGATGAGTTCTTAAACTTGCAGTTGAGAGTGTGCATGCTTGTGTGTGCCTTGTGTGTACTTTGTGTGTGCTTTGTGTGTGTGTGTGTGTGTGTGTGTGTGTGTGTGTGTGTGTGTGTGTGTGTGTTTGTGTCTGCTTGAGTACACTCGTGCTTCCCTCCCCACATCTCCCATACAAAAGCACATACACACGCACCTGCAGGCTCTCCAGGGAGCGGTTTCGGCGTCGGTGGTCGACGGAGATGCCGATGGTGGGGGCGAACTTGCTGGGAATGCCAGCCTCCTGCATTCGTGTGTTTAATTCAGGTGCGAGTAAGGACGGGTGGAATTTCAATATAGACTGCGTAAGTCGGGCCCTGCATGCGTGCGGCATGCTCTGAGACCTCCCCATGCCCTTGGCACATTCCCCTTTGCCATCACACAGCCCATGCCTCATCTGCTCCTTCTGCTTCTGCAGATTGCTTGCAGTTAAACTGCTGCTGCTGCTGCTGCTGCTGCTGCTGCTGCTGCTGCTGCTTGCTACCTCTCCCGCACCTTGAGCTCCTCCAGGGTGAACCCCCTGCCCAGGCGCTGCTTGGTGTTGTACTTGACGGTCTGGCCACGCACGAGGGGCTTCAGCACGCCACCAGCAGGGCGGGGGAACACAGCCTTGGCCTTCTCAACGCGGGCTGCACGACGCGACGCGAGGGGAGGGGGTCGGGGACACAGAAATTTAGGCGGGCAGCAGCCGGTTTTCTTAGGGGAAGCACCAACAGCTAATTCAAGGCAGCTGCGGCAGCAATCGTCACCCACCTTTTCTCCTGCGGATCTTCCTGGCTGGCTGGTTGAACCAGGTCTTGACCATGAACTGCCATTTCTTGTGGAAATGGTTGTTGGGGATAACATTGTTGGCACCCATGGCTGCCCGTGCTACCAAATTTAATTTAGAAGGGGTCCCAGCATGCAAACTGGCAACAAAGATTGGTTGAGACGACAAACAAATGCGTGCTCCCCTTTAAAATCCAGCATACAAAATAATGTAAATCATGGCAATATTGGTCTTCATTCTGGAACCCTGACAGAAGGGTGAGTAGTTGAAAGGAGTGGCCGCGTAGGAAAACACACATGCACACACACACACTAAGCACACACACACACACGCACACACGCGCGCACACACACACACACACACATACACACACACATACACACACACGCACACAAATGCACACACAAAGGCATGAATAGCACACACAAACACACACGCACACAAGCAAAGCACACATACAGGCACACACAGGCACACACATGATCACAACTACACATGATCGCACACACATCCATATACACACACACATTTACACACGCGCGCAAAGTTACCGTTTTCGCCGTGTAAAACCGAAGTGCGATCTTAAGCAACCTTGGCTTTTTGGTGTACAATTGTAAACATTCTTTCGTGCCTTCACTGCCTGTGTTGTGCACCTTTACACTACTCAATGAAGGCGTGTGCGACCTCACACAAAGATATGGCACTCCTTTCTGGATGTGCACGCGGGAACAAACAACAGCTTAGGGGGGGGCCTGTCTCAGAAATGATGCTCGAAAGTAGCAGCACCCTCAGGCTCATGCCATACTGCTTTCTATTCATTCCTTTCAGACAGGGAGCAAAATGTGAGAAGCCCCGATGACACCCACAAACCTACGTGCACGCGCCCCGTCAGCTGATACCTCCAATCATCGTCAGCACAGTTTCCCCTGCACCCATATAAGGCAGCCCCACTGCCACCAAACCCCGCGCAGAAGGAGTAGGCCCTCCTCCCTACTACTTCAGGCACAGTGGGGGGGTCAGGAGCCAAGCCAGGGTGAAGTGGGAAGAGGAGGAAGAGGAGGCAGGGGATGGGGCCGCAGCAGTTCCAACACTCCTCAACCTGACAGCAGCAGCACCACCAGGAACCCGCGCTGGCGTGGAGGCTGGCCCTCCAGCCCTACCCCTCCTCCGTCTGGGCCTTCTGGAGGTCAAGCAGCAACCGATCGTTCTCGCCAGCAGCAGGGGCAGGGGCAGGAACTCGGACGCCCCCCCTTTCAGCTGCGTGGCACAGCAAAGCGACTGTTTCAGAATGAGCGGCTGCGAGGCCTAGTAGAGCAGGATGTGGAGGAGCAGCACAAGGGGCGGTGGGGCACAGGCCCTGGTGGGGGGGCAGAGGAGGGAGGAGGAGGTGAGGAATTGCAAAGATGCAGCAATAATGTGAGAACTGAGGGTGCAATGTGGGTAGAGTAAGGGTAAAATGACAAGGTGTGGGGTGGCAAAGGAGTGAGGAGGTGAGGATGCAAGGATATGATAAGCAGATTGTAATGTGTTGGGAAGGTGTGGTATGGCAGGCTGGGAAGGCAGAGAACGCAAGGCACAGCGCTTGAGATAGTAGGAAGTAGGAAGGCTAGCAGAGAGTGAAAGGAAGCCGTAGCAAAGTAGAGAGGAAGTGCCTGGCAGATAAGGGCGGAGATCACAAGCGTTAAAAAATATGAGAGAAGGTGCAGCCAGGAATTGCACCTCTGTGGCATAGAAAGAAACATGTTTAGTGATAGGCAAAAAGGGAGGACTGCCTAACCCTAACATTGCCTCCCCCAATAAACAAAACTTTCCAAAAGAGTGCAACCAACCCCCCTAGAGAGATTTGTTCTTCAGAGTAGCCGCCCCCCTGTTCTTTTGGGCCTGCGTTCACACAGTTCACAAGAGCTAGGGAATTAGTTTCATGTACTCCCGCCAATCAACTCATGTTGCAGGCCTGACCTCCCCGCTTTCTGCCCTGGAACACACCAAAGAAATATACAAGGTTTTGATTTTTTATTATTTTTTACACTCTTCAACTTCCCCCAGACTGGGGGCGGTCTTGTAAGAATTGTACGGTACCTATTGGGAAAATGAGAGGAAGGAATCTTACCTAGATCACCTGACAAGGAGTTTTACGGTACTCGTTACCAAAGTGGCATCATACCACTTAAGAAATCAAAGTAACATGTTATGTGCCACTCTTTTAATTAATTGCTAAGGCAAGAGATCGCAGGCCACCTCACAACAGTGGAAGCGTGCGCTCGTATCATCAGCATCGAACAAAGGCTCCACATGGGTGGTTCTGTAACTCGGTGCAATTAACAGAACGAAGTTTTAGGTGACTGCTTTTGTCTTTAACCTGTAATTAGTGAGGGTTCTGGCCAGCAGGAATACCAGTTCAGGGTCTGTCCTAATGTAAGGTCAGGTAAGGTTACATCGCTATGTATGCCTCAGGGGCATCTGAGCGGAAGCTTGGAAAAAAGCCTGTAACTACACCTATCTAAACAAATTTCTCTTGCTTATCATAGACGCGGTCTGTCCTAAATGCGCCCTGGTCAGCATGCAGGAATAAGACTGTCTCTGTGTCTCTGTGTACAACCTGCAGGTGCTCAAGAGGAGGAGGAGGAGGAGGAGGATGAGCAGCAAGGTGTGCGCTCTCGTCCTGTGGGTCCGTTTCTGGAGCCCCCCAGCTGGATGGACATGCTCAGTGGAAATACAGAGGCGAAGAGGGTGATGGAGTGGGTGGCAGAGCAGCGGGAAGTGCGCAGGAGGCAGCAGGAGAAGCAGATAGACGACCAGGTCGGGCTGTTAGCGGGGATGTACGTGGTCGTGGCTGTGGCCATTGCTGTGGTGGGAAGCCTTGTTTCCCATTTCTAGGGTTGTTGGTGGGCAGGGGCTCTTGGGTGCTCTTTCGATGATTACAGTGGTCACTGTAGAAGGCCACCTTCAGCAAGTCTGCTTAATTTTGGATCACAAGGAAATCCAACCTGGGATGGCAGCTCAGCCTGAGGGAATGAGGGAAACCAAAATCAAGTCGAGTTAAAGGAGGTTAGGTTGTTTGCTTGGCTCTTTCCCTTGGTCGTGCTTCGTGTGTTCGCACTATCAGCATGTCTTTTTTTTGTTGCTGCAGAGATCCATCCAGGTGACTTTTTTGCCCGTGAAGGATTGACTGTGCTTCTTGGTCGCAGGAATGCTTTGTACTATACTAGTAAATAGTGCACAGTAATTACATACGTACCGGTAAGATGTATAGCTTGATATTATTTGTAGCATTACGTTCAGGTATGAATGCTTCTGTTATAACCCATTTCAATCTTAGTGAGCGGCCTACGTAGGAATAACAGACGAAACTACGCAGGCCAGAAAAACAATGCAGGCCAGAAAACCTGCGCAGGCAGTGAAAAATCATTCCCCACAACTAATGGAGCCATGTTCGTACCGCATACTACCATCAAATTTGTTCCCTTACATTACAATGGGAAACATTCAGTCAAGGCGATTGACTGCTAGCCTTCACCGTTAATGAAAAGGAGGATAAGCATCTTTACAGTATGTGGGCCGAGCATACGTGAGCCCTAGCCCCTAAATTCTGTGCATTGATCACTCCTGCCTGTGAATGCAGAGGCTAGCAACGGAGCGGGCAAGTAGTAGGAAATCTTGGAATGGAGACAGCATCATCTGATCCCAACAAATGCATTTCATGAAACTGCATTAAGAGTAGTAAGCGTGTCAAAACTGGACGATCGGAAAATCTGCACAAGTGCTCCCAGGGACAACCTGATGATGTTAACGTATTACAACATGCTGTCAGATCAAATTATTGTCACTGCAAAGTATAAGTCTCAGCACAACAATCTATCCCCAGCATCAAAGTCTAGGATTTTCACAAAGGCAAACACGCTCCATGACTCAGAGGTATGAGACTCAAGATGCCAATGCAGAAGACTGCCATATCAAGAATGCTTGGCTGCAAGAAACACCCATATTCTGCGGGGACACCACCTGAATCCCCCTCAGCAACCCAGGATAGCGAAATATAAAACACTACACAAAGGAAATCACAAAGGCTAGCAGAGAGACGACAAACACTCGCCCCACAGGCAAATGAACAGCCGCCCAAGCCCAGAATACAAATTACATAATAAATGACATATCGTACTGTGCGGTACAACCCCTTGACCCTGAAAATAAGGCAGCTTCTCTTTGGGACTACAAAAAGGTTTGCGTTGCGGGAACTTTCAATGACCCATCTGATGCTTTTAACTATATGTACCAATACCATCTGCAAGCTGCAAAAGTGGTAGACCATCGCCTGCACGTCAACAACAAACGCAGAGCAGATGAAACAGAAGCCAAACACCAAGAGCAGTACCGCACATACACACTATAGTGCCATAGCGCTATGAGCCCTTGATAATTGAAAAATGGGCTCTTCGTCTGCTTAAAGCCGACAAAAACAGAACCATCATCAGCACGGAGCATATTGCCCGCATAGACGTGGAAGATGCCGGCTGCCAGATCTGCTGTGACCCAGGAACACGTGGCTGAGGAACACACAGAACAAGGTAATCTACCTACCACAGATTTGTACCAATGCAGCGTATGCAACCGCACTTACCACTGGTCATGTTTAAAACAGCTCCAATGCTACAAGGAAGAAGACATAGATGCACAGTCTGACTGGAGCTGTCCTGCCTGTCACGACCTCTCCCTTATTTTTTTTTGGGGTGATGTTACAGCTACGGCCCCCAGCAGGGACCTGACAGACAACAAAAAAAAAAGAGGAGGGAGGGCTCAAGCAGAGGAGAAAGCAAGAGGAAGCTGCTCAAGGA